>Ga0315279_10002870_pt1 | contig 24969 bp, 14 predicted proteins | sample YL17G06_20_MG_FD_203694 | JGI IMG/M metagenome (GOLD analysis project Ga0315279, IMG submission 203694) | Sediment microbial communities from Yellowstone Lake, YNP, Wyoming, USA - YL17G06_20 | ecosystem: Environmental > Aquatic > Freshwater > Lake > Sediment | place: USA: Wyoming | collected...
GACCATGCATTTCTTTCCAGGGAGTAGGTCGTGCGGGAAAGCTTCGAGTCTCTGCACCTTAGGCATCCAGAGGTTTCTTCCATCTGGGAGACGCAAATACGGAATGTTCAGAGTGACCGGTCTCTCTCCAGTGTTTGCAGCCTCGAAATAAATCAGGTAGTCGCTTGTCCCAGACTTCCAAGGTGCGGTCATGAAACCAAGCTTGGAGGTGACTTGTATTCTAGGCTGCTTCTCTTTACGCTCCAGAAACCAGCGAACGGCTCCGAACGCTGCGAGGATTGTTGACAACACTGCCCCGTACGCGGCTATCCAATCGGTCAGCGATATGCCGTTTGACTGCTGGAGAGCCGTTGTGATAGCGGTGGAGTTGGCTTGCAGAAACCACTCAATCACCAGGGACCACTAGCTATGACTTGGTTCGGTGTTCATTTAAGACCGCCTATGGCCGAAACCTTCCTCATTTTCGCTTCTTCCAGGATTCCCTGATGTGCTTCATCACAGCATCAGAACAGTGGTGCAAAGAGATAACTAATCTCAAGCCATACCCTCTGAGCGGCCTGCCAGCCGAGGTAACAAGGCCTTGACAACGCACGGCACAGGCATCCTTGCTAGGACACTCATCGCGTTCAGGAGACTGTCTTCGAGGATTGAGCCATACGGTCGCGCAATTCTACTATTGACCGTTGGAACCCTTTTCCTGGTCGGTCTCTACACCGGACGGATTCCAGTGGACACGACTCCGCAACCCGAGCGGCCGCATCTTGTTCCGCCAAACGTTGAACGTATTGTCTTGTTGGGAGTGGTCCTCGTAAGCTTCATGATGAGCTTCGTTATCCTGAGAATGCGATGGGATTGGAAGACGCAGCCAATTGGTATGAGAATCAATGAAAACATAGTCATTGGTTTTGTGAAGTGCTTCGCGATTTTTGCTGTGGCAATGTCCATGTCGCAAGGTCTAGACTCGTTAGTCAGGTCAGCGCAGGTGCCCTCCAGTGCTAGCACTCTCGACTTTGGCATAATTGCAGCAGTCCTCTTGGCGTCATACGGGCCAACGAAGATGATGAGCGAACGCATGTCCTCCTTTGAGGAACTTCATGACATCGTGAAACACTTCATCTTGGGACTCTTGTTTCTAGTCATCATGGTCAATCTCTTTGTCACGATCCCTGCGGTCTTTCCACCGCTCCTCCAGATGATACCCGTTGCAATAGCTGCGACAATTCTCGACGGCTTGCTGTCCCTCATCCCGGCGAACTGGAACCGGATAACGTCATGGATTGCGAGGTATGCCTAGGTCGAATGCTCTTCTGCTGGCGACGCAGAGAGAGGCCCAACAGTAGGAGCAACGCAGGACGAGCGAAATGCTATGACTGGTTCCAGCCCGGAGCATGAAGCTATTCAAGAAGCGAAAGTAGGCCATGCAAGAAGTGCTGCATACCCGCAAGGTTTCATCTGAAACGTGAGGGCTACCGTTTTTGGCGCTAATGCACGCTTCCCTGCAGTCTCGGGGGTCTTCTCACAAAGCATCCAGCTGGTACGGTAGGGGTTTTGCGGGACCGCTGAGATGTCCACTAGTGCAGGATCTTGCGTTTTCACACTTGCGAAACCTACACGTGATAGCTACGTGCCACTCGTTTCTCCGCGAATTAGCGACTCCTTGCCTAGAATTCCCCGAAACTCTTCCAAAGATGGGATCTCAAGAACCTTTGAGAAGACGTCATCAATCTGCGCTCTCACGGGATCCGCGGCAATCTGAGGAATTGGCAGAAACTGCTTCTCAGATACACTCTTCCACAGATCGTCCAATGCATGGAGGTTCTCACTCGACAATTGTCTGATATCCAGAGTCGGCAGTACCTCATACCATGCCTTTGGAAACTTGCACCATGCTCCTCTTGTCTCTTGTCTTTGCATAATCAAAGTGAAGAAGCCGAGAGTGGAATTGAACCAAAGAGCCAATCTGCGCTCCATTGCTTTCTGCTCGTTCTCGTCACCGTTCCTCCACCGAGTTGGCCACCAGACATTTGATAGTGCTCGCCCAGGCAAAACCACCCCTGTCAGTCGACAAGTGGTCAACCAAAGTTCCTTAGGCAACATCAACGTCCCAGCTCTAGACCAGAGAAGCTGGGCGTCGCGGAGATTTCTTCCTGCAAGTGCGCGAGTCAGTGGTGCGAGATACTGATTTGTGTTCTGAGCGAGCATCAGAACCGCATTAGAATCGTAACCCCAAAACGCGGGGTACGGCGTCGATGAATTGGCTAGCGAGAACCCATCGTACACGTCCCTTCCATCTGGGCCAAGCTCGGCAATATCGTTGAGACGCACGAGCCTTATCGTACCTACTTGACCCAGTCTGGGAATGAAGATTCTCTCCTTTGACAAGTAGTAGGCAGCTCGACAAAGATCCGTTTGCGCAAAGGAGCTTGGAATCGACCAAGGAGTCTCTGAGTTCTTGGTCAAGTTGAGCGTGACCATCTCGCCGTACTTCTGACCATTGGTAGTAAGTTCACATGTTCCTATCGCGTCCTCTAGGCTCGCTGGGGTCCCAGTCTTGATTGCCCTTGCCAGAGTGAGGGCCTCTGTGGCGGTTCTCGGTTGTCTCCACAAGTTGACAAAAACCGTCTCACGGCCGCTAGCTCCTCCATGCCTCTTCTGCATGACGAGCAGGACCTCGCTCAGTTGGGTCGATTCTGAAAAATTCCAGTTGTTGAACTCGTGACTCGTTATGACATAATGGAGATCGAGACCACGGATCAGTTCCTGCGTGGGCTCCCATGCCGCACCGTTCAGTACTGTCCTGGGCAAGACAAAGGCAAGCATCCCGTTGTCCTTCGTTACGCGCAACGCGATTGCAAAGAAGACCGACCCTAAGCCTGCAGTTATGTTGGCATTGAGGTTCTTGTCACGTACTACCTCTTGCAGCTTCGATTGGAGCTCCGCTCGCTCTCTCTCGCCGACACCTCCGAAAAGCAGATTCCCATAGACGCTCCTTGTGAAAGGCGGATTCATTGTACACATGTCCAGCATCGGAAGCGACAACACATCTGGCTCTTCCGTGTCTCCTGTGGAACTCTTGGCCCCGATTGATGCTCCAATTAGCCTCCTCTGAACATGGAGCTTGCGCCCTTTCGCAAATTCGATACTGCCCAGTTGGACTAGTCGGGATCTTCCGCCAAGAGGAACTGTGTAGAAATGCATGTCTTCAACGCGAACATGGGGGTCATGCATCGCGATTGCAGCGGCAGCCAAATGGACAGCAGAAGACAGCACATCGAATCCCCAGAGACCGTTCTCGATTAGTATCTTGTGGAGCTCGTCGCATCGGGGTAGCTTTCCTATCCTTGCGGAGGCTGCGATATGCCTGTCTTCCATTGCTGCCAATGCAGCCTTCAATAGAGTGCCCGTTCCACATGCCAGATCGCCGACTTTTATCTGGCCCACGCTTTCAGGATCATGCCAGTCTGTGCGTGCGTCAAGTTCGTCAACTGCCAATTTGAGAAGGACCGTTGCCGCAGGTATCTTTGTGTAGAAGGCTCCGAAGAACTTGGCGTCTGCAAGAAGGCGATGGAATATCCGACCCATCAGATCGTGACGCAGCGCAGCCTTGTTTGCAGAGAGCTGAATCGAGGTGTCTGCGAGCTCCCTGAAAGCCAGCTCTGTTTCAGGGGAAGAGGGCAATCGAAGAAGTATTTCGCGGGCAATACTGAAGATGGGCACGAAGTCAACGTGTTCTTGAATGTACTTCCACTGTTTGCTGAACTCATCGCTTAGGTTCCTTGACTCGAGTGTTTGTCGTACGGTCTTGACGTTGCTTTCAGATTGAGCGATGATTTCCTGAAACAGCATCGCGTTTGCTAGTATCAGGGAAGCGATACGGTAGATCCGTAGGTCAGGTCTACTGGGTCTCTGGGCTTTTGGGGACAATTAGTATCTCCCTGAGCCTTCCCTCTGTTCCTCGGTATGCAGCAAGCGCTTGTGCTGTGGATTCTATCGTGTTCGCTAGCATGACTACCGCTTTGTCGACAGCGTCTTCTGTGACCAAGTTCTCGTAGGCACGCCGCAGTACATCCGACAATCCGTCGAGGTCGGATTCCGTCCAGTCACTGTCGCGCGTTGCCGTGAATACCCTAATTTTCAGTCGAGCGCTGGTTAAGGCCTCGTCGAGGCTAAGCCATCTGCCACTTCTCATTTCGGCAGGATAAATCACTCCGATTGAGATTGCTCCGATTCCTTCTTCGATTCTCTTGCGACAGATCCTCTCTAGGTTTTCTTCAACACCTGAACGGTCTCCCACTTTGCCCTCAAGGACAACTCGAACGCCCCAGTACTCGCCAATAATGACGTCAGGCAAGCGTCGTCCTTCAGAAGCTGTCACGAGCGTCTCAGGAATTGAAACGATCTGTCGTTTTGATAGAAGCTCAGCCAGTTTGACGTTGAGGACTTCCTCGCGGAATGCCGCACTCAACGGGTCGCTTCTCCCTGACTTAGCTCTGCAGACCTCTTCATGGATGATGGGTTGATGGTGCTCAAGTTATTATCATCTTCCTATCTCGAAGGCGCCGCGTATCCATTGCATGAGCCGCTCATCCAAGTCCTTCTCGTTTCGTACCGTGACGACGCCTCCTTCCCCGCGTCTCCCCCATGACGTGGTGGATGACCATTCCCTGAAGTGTGGGTTGTCCAACTTACCTCTCGCGTGGATTCTCAGGTGCTGCTTTGCGACTTGAACTCCACAATAGCCTGTCCTTAGGTTGATGTAGTGAATCATGGCCACTGGCTCGACGTTTGGTTCAAACTCCCGAATCTTCGCGATGAGCGCGTCGAAGAGTCGTCGCATCTCTTCCTTGTTCTTGAAGTGGTCCTCGAGGGTCTTTGGCATACTGGGTCTCCGCGAGACCGTCACACTCGTGTCCAGAATGACGTTTGGAAGCAGCTCTATCTTGCCTGTGCTTGCGCGTCGTAGGGAGTACTCTATCAGCATGACTTCGGGTTCGGCACCGATGACTGCTCGTTTCACTCGTTCTTCGAATTCTTCCGCCACAAGGATGAGGCGAACCTCTTCGTTGACGCCCTCATTCTCGGGGAGAGCGTTAGGCTTCAGTCGTCTGATGTAGTCATTCAACCACGAGAGATGGTCGATGACCCAGGCATAGTAGTCCAGTGCCTGAATGAAGGCGTCCCTGTCGGATGCGTCAGGTTTCTTGAACTCTATTATGACTGGTTTCCTTTCAGCGTCGATGGCGAGCGAGTCTATGACGCCGACTGGTGTCTGAACGAATGAATGCACGTGTTCAAGCCCCTCCTCCAAGTCCGGGAAGTTCTTCTCAAAAGCAGTCTGAATCTCCCGTTCGGAGACTTCCACTGGCTTAACTTCTTCTGGCTTAACCCACTCGATCGGAGACAAAGCACAGTCCGACCTGCCATGTATGGGTCATGAGGTTGATAGAGGCTTCCCTATCAGACCGAGAGACCCAACAGCTTTCTTCACGCCTCACGTAGGGGTTAGTCCAATACAAGCATTGAATATTCGATCTGGGATCATCATCGGGCATACTGTATTAGCAGGACCGATGAATATCACAGCATGGCACAGTTGGACAACGAAGCCGGGTCGCGACTACTTGACCAATTCATGAACCTCTTTGTGTACCCGGAGGTGGAAAAACGGCAAAAGGCCGGTCAGGCCGAGAAACCGCTGAACCTGCGGGCTGCTCAAATACTCTTTTTCCCTGACGGCAGAAGACCACTCGTCCGAATCAATTCTGAGATAAAGGCAATCGGGAGCGTGAAGATTGCTGAAGGGCTTCCAAAACCGCAGCCTGGTGAGCCTGTACGCGAGGACCAGATAGAGAGTTTAGATGAGATAAACCGTCCAGAAGACGACTATCCTGACTGTGGTCACGCAACTCTCATACGAATCCGGGATAGATGGACGATAGCCTTCGACTTCCGCTACAATAGGAAACTGGCGCAAAAACACATTCTGGCAGCTAGGGAATTCTGTGACTCAGCAGAGCGGTGTCTTGAGCACGAGGAATGGCATGCGTTTGTCGACAACCTGTTCAGTGCCGCTGAGTTGGCTGTCAAATCGATGTTTCTTTCTATGGCTGACAAGACGCGGACTCACAGAAGCATCAGCAGAAGGTTCAATCGATACGCTGACTTGGGCAACATTCAACCAGCGCACAAGAAGACGTTCAACAAACTGTATGGTGCAAGAGATGCTGCGAGGTATCTCAAGAGGGAAGTCCGAATCACGAAAGAGGAAGCTCGTATACTCCTAGACAATGTGAGGGACATAATAGATAGCGCGTCCCGTCGTGCGAATTGACATACGTTTTCGAGAGCTCGACTACTTTTCTCTCCAAATTTGACACGTCGATTTTGCGCCACCCCCCCTCCACCTTGGGCACGTGGTTGGTTGGCTGGCTTTTGGTAGATTGAGTACGGGTTTTTGGGCGGTAGCCTAGGTGTGGAGCTTTGTTGTTCTGGAAGCTGCTGCTATGGTAGGTTGCTGCTGCTTGAAGCAAATTGGTGCTGTAGGCTTGAAGGCAATTGTTAGCAACGTCGTTAACAAAATGACAGCGCGGTAATCCTGTGGTCATGCAGCTCCGAAACCCGTGATCCAAGCAGCCTTGAAGCCCTGTAGTCTGTCCAACTCTGTCCAACTTTGTCCAACTCCAGCCCGCCTAAATCTCTGAACCGCCAAGCCCAGCAGTCCAGCACAATTGGAGACGCGCGGTCAGGCGCAATTCCGTGAAAAACCGTCGAGAGCGGCGAGGAGGACGTGAAACGACGCTTTTTTGAGATTTGACACGGATTCCACGATTTCTGAATGGGATGAAAGCAGCCAAAACGGCAACCGAGTCAACCAGGATCACGGATCACGACTCGAATAGGAGAGGAGACAGGCGGGGTTTGAGGCGCTGCAGGGTGTTTTGCAGGGGAAAGAGGGGGGTAGGCTAAGTGGTAGGCTTAGCCCAACGCTGGAGAAATTCGGCCGTGTCGGTTCGACTGAGTTTGTATGTTGCGGCATTTGTTTGCAGCGCATTGTCGAATGCTTTGCACAAGGCATTGTAAAGAGCACGAGCTAGGTCCGGCAGTTCAGACGTGACTAAGATAGTAGAGAGGTTGGGCTTCTTCTGCGACTGCCTCCAGGGCAATGAGCCGTAGGAATCGATGCTGCTCGACACAGCTGGCTGTGTGGGTGTTGTAACAGCCGGTTTGGAAGCAGGTGTTTGGGTAGGCGTAGAGGTCTTAGTGAGCTTAGCGGCCTGTTCATCAAGTAGGCCGTCGATTTGAGCTTCCGCAAGACGGACTGCGTAGAGGCGACGGTCGCGGTCGATGGTGTCTTCGAACGAGTAGTCTAGGCGTAGACTCTGGAATTGGCCCATGTTGAAGGTTCGGCCTTTGTGAACGGTAACTTTGCAGAGCTGCGAGCTGGGGGTAGACAATTCTAGCTTTCACCTCCCATCGTTTCCTCGGAGAACCGAGTTATCGTAATTGATTAGGGCGCGGAGAGGGGCCGACTCGAAAAGGTGACGGCATCGCGGACAGGCGAACGCTTTCAAGCAGGTAGGGTCGGGGATGAATCGACACGTCCCCTTATCCCAAGAATACGAAAACTGCGCTTTCTCGAGCAGCGTCGGAAGTGGTCGGAAGCACATGGGGCAGGAAGGCGGATCACGGCGATGCTGCAAATAGTTCGTAACAAGTCGGTTCTGGAGTTTATCCTGCAGGCACTTTTGGAGGCGACTAAGCACATGCTTAGTGTTCATTCAGCTAACCCCGCTGCTTGCCGGCTAAAACGGCTCATTTTTAGGCGTTTCAGGGTCGGGTGGTCCACGTGGTCCAGATGGTCACGATTTTTTTTCCTCCCCCCTCCATTTCCTATATTACAGGTCTGGTAACTCGCCCGGAGGGGAGAAAATGTGGACCATGTGGACCACATGGACCTAAAGTTCCCAAGAATAATGTGACCCATGTGGACCTAACCTTCTTTGTAGCCTTCTAAGGTAGGTTGCCCTGGAGGTCTATCCTTCGTGGTTGCATTCTCTTCTTGTTTGAAGCGTAGGCCAGTGAACACGCGCCACCTTTGCGTTCCTTCCCGTATTCTTCGCTGAATGACCGAGTAGTCGTCCCGTAGCGTCTTGTAAAACAGTTTGTTGGACATTGGCGTGTAACGGTGTGTCTTCAGGTATTCACTGAAGTGGTGGTACAATAGGTCGCGTTCTATTCTGTCGCTGTCCTCTTGAGTGATGTCGATCTCTTCCTCGACGAATGCTGCGACAGGGTCGCTGAGTTTGGTGTATTGGTCTCTTCTTTGCTCTGTCGTCTTATACGCGCAGAATCGTCCTCTCTCTAGTAGTCGGTCAAGCGCCAGCATGGCTTTGTTGAAGATGCCGCTCAGCTCGCCAGGTGTCGTTAGCTTGTCGAGTATGTTAGGGTCCGCGTATGTCTTCGTCGGATCGATCAGCTTAGGGTCCTCTGGTTTCTCCAAGAATTGGCTGGGGAATTCTAAGATGTCGAATCGAGCATAGTAGGCGTCGGTGTCGTCGTATTCCGTGCGTGGCACTTGGTTTGTCGATACGAACCACTTAGCATATGGTTCAAAATTGAAAGGATCCTTGTTCTTTCGTTCGCCTTGTAGCGGGTCTCCAGCTACCGCGCTCTTGAAAACGCTTGTAGTGGTTAGGGGTTTTGGTGATTGGTCGGGGTAGGCGTTCAGGTGCTTGTCGTAAAGGTCTGCGAGAGCAAAACGGTTGCTTTCGAGTTGTTGCATACTTCGTCGTGCGGTGTTCTCGGCTCCGACGAAGGCGATGATTGCCTCGACGAATGTTGATTTGCCGTTCCGTCCGCCTCCTACGAGTAGGACAATTCGGTCGAAGAGTATCACTCGATGAAGTAGCTCGCCGACATGCTCCCATAAGAGATCTCGGAGCAGCGGGTCGGGTTGGACTTGGTCTAAGAACTTGTCGAATTCCGGGCAAGTCGCGGCAGGGTCGTATACGATCGGAAGCATATGTGTGAACATGAAATCGGGATTGTGTGGTAGCAATTCACGGGTTACTTGGTCGTAGACTCCGTTCTGTAAATTGATTAGGTGTAAGGGGGGCATGAAGTCTTTGCGATCAAAGTAGGTCTCTCCTTTCACGTATGTGGTGACTTCTTTGACGTAGTGGCTCTTGGTGTGGTCGTGCAGTCGTTTTTGCACTTCTTTGTGAATTATGACTTCCGCATTCCGTTCCCACATCTTGCTGGTCCAGAACAGAATCTCTTTGTTGTCTTTGAAGGTTCGGAATTGGTATTTCTGCATGATGTCGTCGCCTAGGACTTTGGCGAGGAAACGATGTGTTTTCGGCTCGAAGTATTCGAACGGTGAGGGCAACAGTTCCTTATCGCCTTCCGCGCGGGGCGGGAAGGCCATGTCCTTGCCGCATGCGTCACAGTATAGGTGATCCTTGTCTCGCTGTATTTCTTGATCTACGAATATCGTCTTTCCATCAGGTCCTCTGGTGCTGACATGGTAGACTTGGGGGTTCGGATTTAATTCCCTGCAATGTGGGCAAGTGATGCCCTTCTGGGTTGGCATGGTCTAGGTCTCGCGGCACTTTGCACAGAGGCATCGGTCGTCGGGGTCTTCAGGAACTGGAATTATCTCGCCACATTTGCTGCAGTAGGTTAAACCCTGTGCGAGCAGCGCAACCTCGAGTGTCGGGTCATGTTTTGGACGGTTGTGTAGAAGTTTGCGAAGAGCTCTTATACCGCGCTTAAGGTCAGTCATTTTTGCTCACCCGCGTCTTCTCGACGTTGGGTTAGTCGCCCAGTGTCTCTCTGCTTGGCGGCGGGGGACACTGAGCCTTCTTCCTGTAGCTGTTTTCGCCTCGGTCGGACTAGTTCGCTGATTGGAGGCGTGTACCTGATTCTTGGCCTATCCTTCCTTGTTTCGATCGGTATGACTTTCAAAACATGTTTCTCGTTGAAATTGAAGACTAGAACAACCTTGGAGCCTTTGCGTAATTTGAGTGCCCTTAACCAAGCAGGAGGCAACGTTACGGCTAAAGAATTCCCGACGGGGAAGATAACGCGTTTCTGTCTGAAATCATAAACCTCGAGTTTTCTTTCGTTCATCGCATTCTATCCTGTTATAATACGGATCATAACCCTCTAAATAAAGCAACGAGGTAAAATCTTTGACTAGACCTCGCTGCGTCTAGACCTTAGGCGGACGTGTTACTTGCCGCTTAGCAGTAAGTGTTTGTGCTTGGAGTCATTCGTATTCGAACAATTACTATGAGCGGTTACCATCTAATTGACTGTAAGTTGTCGAGCCATGTTTCCGATGATGGCTGGCGGTTCTGGTATTCCATAGGTTAATGTGATTTCAACCGTGCATGTGCCCGAGGTGTAGTCTCCGCTGACGAGCCACGTATAGTGATTCACTTTGCCGTGTTCGACGGTGACTGCGTAAGTTTGTTGGCCAACGATTTCGCCTGCTTGGTTCTTGATGACGATCTTTGCTTCGACGCTGCTGATATCGAGCCACATGGCGCCGCTTGTCACCGAAGTCTTGACGTTGAGTCCGCTATCTGTTCTCGTCAGCTCATCGATTGTGACTGTGGTGGTGTAGTCTTCGTGGTCGACTTCAAGGTTCGCCCACTGGTTCGAGAATATTGTTGGCGACGTGACTTTCACCGCATATGTCCAGGCACGTATCGTCCATGTGAGCGGCTTCGAGCCGTCTGGGTTGGCGATGGTGATGGGGCCTATGGTCGTCTGTCCGCTGACTGTTTCCGCTTTCATCCATGGCTGTCCAGTGGAGACTTGAAGAGCGACGTAGGTGTCGACTGCTGGGTGATCCGTCTGGTAACGCGCAAAGAATTGGAGGTTCACAGTCTCAGAATAGTCTTGGCCTATGACTGTGTAAGAGGTTGCAAGGACATCATACGTGAATGTTTGCGCGAGTGGGGTAGTGCCGTCGTGGTGCATGATTTGGACGCTGCTGCCTGTATAGGTGACTGCGAACACTGGCTGCCCGTACCAGTCCACGTATGGCGTCCAAACGATTATTGCGCCTGCATCGTTCGCGGTGCCACGGACCTGGCTGTCGCTTCCAATGGTGCTCGTGGCAGTAATTGTCCCGGCCCGGTGGAGAATCGCGGCATCTGTGTCCGGCCACTTGAGTGCTGCGACGACGCTTGCATGGTCAAGGTGCTGCATAGTGTACCAGTCCGCGTCTGCCCCTTCAATCGTGAATCCGAGGTGAGTTGTCTCACTGCCGGCTTGAACGGTAACCTGGTACTGCCCATGGATGGTGTTTGTGAAGACGAGCGGGAAAACTGCGGTCGCGTAGCCCGAGGCAGGCGTGACAGTTTGCGTTGCCGAATATCCTGAGTAGACCAAGCCTGCGGGTATGCTGATGGTTACCGTCGTGTTTGCGGGGACTCTGACGCCTATGGTTTCGCCTGGCATGAAATGGTCTTCCTCATACCACCAAGCGGAGCTGTACGTGTTTCCGTCCCCGTGGAGCAGTGTCGCACGTGGGTAGTTGATGATGTACGTGTTCTTGTGAACGATCGCGGAGTTGTCCAAGTGTACAGTGATGCTATCTGCGGTGGAGGCGGTCGGGTCATTCATCCTAGTAGCTTTCACGGTGGCTGTGTACGCGCCGTTCTCAAGTTGGAGGGCAACTGTATCGACGTTGACGGTCCAGACTGAGCCATTTATTGGTGGTGTCATTGGCGCCCACTTGCTTGCGCCTAGGGTGCCGCTGATCTGGTAAGTGGCATTCACGTTGCCTGGTCCATAGATGAGGTCAGTGCAATTCGCGGTTAGCAGGAATATCCCGCTGACGCTCGCCTCGTTTGTTGGTTGGAGTATCTCAACATAGAGGCCTGTACTCTGCGGATTCGGCGAAAGCGTGAGAATGAAGTCGGCTGTGCGGGTCGTCGTCGGCTGCGAGAGAGGTCCCGATGTAGCTTTGACTGTCAGCCTGTAAGTGCCTTGGGAAGTTGAGGAAGCGACTTTGAGTGTCAGTGTCGTGTTGGAGCGGCCGTCCGCTGCCGGAGTTAACGCCGTCGATGTGAATGTGCCTGCGACTCCAGTCAATCCGCTCGGCACTTCCAAGCTAAGGTTGACTTGCTGGCTGAACCCGTCCAGTGACTGGACATAGACTGTCAGGAAGGCAGTCGATGTGCCCGTCGTAGGAATAACGCCGGTAATTGCTGAGGGGTCAGCAGCCACCGAATAGTCAGGGCTGCGCTCTCCCAATTCGGATAGTGGTGATACGAGGAGAAGGAAATATGCGTTCTTCGTTTTTCCGTCGTCGCTGGTTCCTGTGACTTGGATGATGTGTCCCGTCGGCTGCACCGTTGAATCGGTTGTGATTGTGCACGTGGCCTGGAATGTTGCGTCGCCACTGTCTTTGCTGCAATCTGTGACCGTGATGCCTGACGGGAGGTTCGGGTAGCTGAGTGTGACCGTTTGCGAGTATCCGTTTCTGAAGGTCACGATGACCGTCATCGATGTTGAGGCGCCCTGAATTACGGATGCGCCGGATGGAGATGTGCGAACTGTGAAGCTCTGCGGTGGTGTGCGCGTGACTTCCATGTCGAGGAGCAAGCTTCTCTTCAGGTCGCCTGCGGTGCCGGAGAGGATGATGCTGTAATGGCCAAGTGGTGTCGTATCGCCTGGAGCGATGACAAGTTCCGTGGCAAATGAGGGAGTGCCGGACGCGGCTTGCAGGGTCATCTGCATTGTCGGGTCGCCGCCTGAAATCGCGAGCGTTACCTGGCTTGCTGGCTTATGGAGCAGAACAACAGCCACAGTGACCGTGATGCTGTCTCCTCTGCCGACCTGCTCGCTCAGCGGAGAAGCTGTGACTGTGAAGTCGAACGGATTCAATTCTGACTGGACATCAAAGCTGTTGCTCTGTCCGAACTTGCCCCCGCCCGATACAGTGATGATATCGCCTGAGCAGGTTCTCGTGATGGTGACAGTGCCGGTCCAGATGCCATTCGCAAAAGTCACCGACCCTGGATTGATGGTGCCAGATTTGTCAGTGAGCACGGTCGCGCTTGCATAGGATGCTATGTCTCCGTTAGCGTCGACGGCGGTGATTTTGACTGTGAACGATTTGTTTACGGTCTGTGGGCTCATGATGGTGTCGAAGACGAAATGGTCGATTGGGCTGGGTGTCACGTTGAATGGGTTGCTGTTACCAGTCTTGCCGCCTCCAGCCGCAGTCATGATTACTTGAGTCTGCGCGGTCACGGCGACGGTGACTTGCCCGGTCCAAATGCCATTCGTGAACGCTCCCGTCGAAGTGGGGTTGTTCGTCGTTCCGGTCGGGGACACAGACAGGCTGCAGAGGTTCGTGTAGCCTGTGAGAACGTTTCCATACGCGTCCTTGGCGGTTACTGTGATTGTGAATGGTGTCCCGCTCGTTTGGTCTGATATTGTTTCGAATGCGAAGCTGGCGAGTGGTCCTGGGTTGACTGTGAAGCTGTTGCTCTGCCCGGTCTTGCCGGCGCTGGTTGTTGTAATTGTGATGTTGCCCTGTGCCTTCGTGATTGTGACGGATCCGGTCCAGATTCCGCTCGAGAACGCCGTGGTGACAGTTGGGTTGATGGTTCCTGTAGTGTCTGCCAGCACATTTGTTCCCGAGTATCCTGTGACGGTTCGGTCGCTCGAATCCTTCGCCGTAATCTTGATTGTGAATGCGGTGCCTGCTGTCTGTGGGCTCGTGATGGCATCAAAGTCAAAGTGGTCGGCTGGGCTGGACATGGCCACATCGAACGCTCCGCTGGTCTTCGATTTCCCGCCGCCCGTAGTGGTTAGGGTGACTCCAATCTGTGCGCTCGTTACAGTGATTGTGACTTGTCCGCCCCATTGGCCTTCTGTGAACGTTATTGAGGTGGGAGTGATGGTTCCCTTCGAGGCGGTGAGCGTATTCGTTCCAGCGTAACTAGTCAGGCGACCGCCGCCCAGCACATCCAAGGCATAGATTATGACAGGGAATGATTGCCCGGAAACTTGTGGGCTGCTGATATCGACAAATTGGAATCCGCCAAGTCCGTGCCCTTGGAAGTTTGCAGTCTCAGTTATCGGACCGTTCATTGTCACGCTGACACTTACGCTGCTGCCCGAGTAGCTGCCGGTTCCTGACCCTGCCCAGTTGAGCCACATGTTTCCTCCTGCGGGAGACGCAATGATTGTGACTGACGTACCTGGATCATACCAGTATGAACCAACGGATGGTGTAGTGGTGCCGCCACCGGTTGGGTTCACTTGTATCGTTAGCAGGTACTGCGTCTTCCACGCGAAAGTGATTGTCTTAGGTCCATTCATGGTGATTGAGCCAGTGCATTGAGTGTCTGATTGGCTGCCGCTGTATCCTGTGCAGATGTACTGTACGCCTGCGCTGCCGCTTGCAGGAGACGTGACCCCGAACGAAGCAACTGTTCCGGCATCATACAAGCCCGTTCCCCAAGGGGAATCGTACGGTGAGTTCACTGTCAGCTGGTACTGCAGGTGCTGCTGAAAGACCGCGGTGAATGTGTGTGAAGCATCCACGGTGTAGCTGAAGGATTGCGAGTAAGTGTAAACGCTGCCGTCTCGAAGCCAGTACTGGAACGCGTAGCCGCTTGGAGTACTGACACCGATTGTTGTCGCAGCGTTGAGGCTGAAGTCGCCGCCTCCATAGGGGCTATCAAGTCCTGAGGGGCTCGTGCTGACGGTAATGTGGTATGGTTTCACCTCTTGCACGACGACATATGCGTAGGTGTAGGTGAGGTAGGTGGTTGCAGGGCCTGTTCCCTGAATTGTTACGTAGTAGGTGCCCGCAGCTGTTCCGGCGGGGACTGTCACGGTGAGTTGCGACTGGTAGATCGGGGCGCCAGTGGTGGGGCTGAGTCGCGGAGAAAAGCTACCGCTTGCCGAGATGCTCACGGCGCTGCAGGCGCCTGACGATGAATCCTTCTGGACGGTGACTGTGCCCGACCCAGATTGTCCGGCTTGAAGGTAGATTGTGGGTCCGGATATGTACCAGTTGCAGCTGGCTGCCGCCTGCTTGTATACAGCAGTGAACGTATGTGGGCCGTCAACCGTGATGGAGAGATAAGATGCGGCTCCCGCGTAGTTTGCTCCGTTTTTCGTCCAATGGTCGAGACTGTATCCGGTTGGGTTGGCGTTGCTGACGCCAATTGTGGCGAGCGTGCCTGCGGGGTAGGTGTTTGTGCCGTATGGGCCGTCCAAACCGCTGGGTGATGTGTTGACTATGATTGTGTAATCAATATGAGCGTTCACATACAGAGCGGTGAACGTGTGCGAACCATCAACAGTGTAGCTGAATGCTTGGCTACTAGCGTACTGCACGCCGTCTCGGGTCCAATACTTGAAGGTGTATCCGCTGGGAGTGCCGACGCCGATGTTGGCTGAGCTTCCTATGTTGTAGGTGCCTCCTCCGTATGGGCTGTCAAGTCCTGATGGGCTTGTGTTCACGGTGATGGTGACGGGGGGAGCTCCATACTTGGCAACGACATTGTAGCTTGCTCCATCCACGCAGGCCAAATATGCTATGTTAGGCAGGGGGGATGAGGCCCCGTTGACGGTGAGGCTGTTTGGAGTAGGGCTTGCGTAGACGGTGACCGGAGGGAAGAAGAAGCACGTATTGGTGACGGTTATAGTCGCGCTTGTGCATTGACCGCCAGGCGCGCAGAGAGTCCCTGCTCCGGAAGGCGTGACTGAGAGCGTGATGGTAACTGTTGAGAAAAAGCCAGCATGTGCTAGCGGTATGTTCTGTGAAAAGACAACCAGACTGACTACAAGCAGCAGCAATGCTAGCGAGCGGACAAGATCCTTGCTTCTGGCGTCGACTCCCGACTGAGGAGCCAACTCTTTTTCTCGTCGGAGCTTCTCAAAAATTGCGTCTCTAACATAATCTGACTCGCTGAGATGTTTGTCTCCAGCGATCGCGCGGTGAATCTTTCTGCGCATGTTACGCGTTGTTCGAACGCAAATAACTGCTGCTTTTCGCATTCTTGCTCGTTAAACAGTGTATGACGAGTTGCCTTTAGGGCAAACAGGTAAAATCTTTGACTAGACCGCGTTGCGTCTAGACCTTAGGCGGACGTGTTACTTTCGCCTGATCAGTAAGTGGTGGTGCTTGGAGTCATTTGTATTGTAGTAATTGCTATGGCCTGTTACCTTCTCGGTGGGGTAACTTCAGTTACGGGGTAATTGTTTCGAGTTTTCTGAAATGTTTAGGTAAGGGCATGATGCTCCCGTGTGCTCCCAATTGGTGACAACGTCGTCACCAGTTCGAGGTAACAACATCGCTACCTGCTTCCTGCCTGCTCTAGAATTACCCAGCACGCGCTTGGAAAAGTCTCCAGTTTGACCGTATGCGCGTGTGCACACACCCTTTTCTGCCGTTTCAGCCGACCGAACCGTCTCGAAATAAGCTCCGATTTCCTCGACCAATTGAGGCCATGAACGTAGAACTGAGCGTAGCGCTACCTATTGCCGTCAAACTCGCTTCGAAACCGTCTCAAAACGTGCTCCGATTTACCCGATCAATTGTTGCTATCAATATAGAACTACGCTCAGTTGCATATACAACTTCGCGCTTAGAGCTGATACCGCCTACCGTGGAGCCTGAAGAATGCCTTCTCCTGGTCAGATAGACCCTCGACTCCATGCGTTCTGTAGTGGCCGTAAGCCCTTAGCCAGTGATGCCGCAAGATTTCCTCGTTCAACTCCTCCATGAAATGCGATTTCCAACTCTTTCGCAGCTCCGGGTTTGTGTCATATCTTGCTTCCCCGGCTGTCATGTTGAATGCTTCTTGCGCCTTCGCCGACGCTTGTGTTTCGCTGCCCGTCTTGCTTCCACTCGTCTCACCCTCGCCCTCGGTCGGCGCTGCTCCAGTTGTCGCGTCTTTCCCTACCGCTGCTCGAAACTTCTCTCCCTGCCTGTACTGCCGCGAAGGCCCGAAGTCGCGTTTCACCATTCGAACCTTAGCCGCTGCGGGCTGTCGACGCTTCGTGGTCGGTAGTGGCGAACGTTTCAGCTGCATCCGACCGCTCGCTATCAATTCTCTCACGTCGACGACCTTCCCGTTCTTCATAATGTACCTCGGCGTGTAGCCGAACGAGCCATCCTGGCGCTTGAACGCGCGCACTTTCAACTTCTCTCCATCCTCCGTATACCCTTCCCAATAATAGTCATAAGAAATCCCTGTCGTTAGCGCTTTCTCGACAATCTTCCCCGTCTTCTTTGCCGCATGCATTCCAATTCTTTGTGCATGCCTCGCGACATCACTCCCCGCCAATCCTGTCAATCCCGCCACTGGAATGCTGCTTGCCGTCAAAGCTGACAATCCAGCCAACATGAATGCCGTCGAGGTGAAGTACATCGTAGGAATCGCAGCTAATCCTACGACTTGTGGGGACACGTAGCTCTGAACAATATTCCACCCCGCGCCCGCGGTGAAACCTGCCACATTCTCTGCAATTATCGGCCCTAGAAGTGCTTGTAATGGAATCATCACGTAGCTGACGACTGGAAAAGCCACGAGAAAGAATCCCGCTCGTCTACCGATGCCGAATGGCAGAATGGAGAGCAGAATGCCAAATGCAGCGAGTGTGCCCCAGTTTTTGTAGATGAATTCCACATAATAGACGAGAAAGCTTTGCGAGATCAGAGCGACACCGTAGATTGAGCTCACTGGCTCTAAGATGGATGCCGCCTGTGTGGCTGCCATCGCCCCTGCTCGAGCGCCATAGTAGAATGCAAGAGGAATCCCCCACACGTTGATTGTTGCTAGGGCAACGATTATTTGGCCTGCAGTAACCGCCGCGGCTACTCCGATGCCGATGTTGTTCACGAAGTCAATGTTATGCTGATGCGCTGCCATCACAAGCTCATACGTGCTCTTCTGGAACGCTAGAATGCCCTCCATCCCACACTTGTCCGCCACAGTCCCGTAGATTGAACAATAGACGACGTCTTGCCAACTCAGAGCGATTAGGAGAAACGCGTTTAGAATGCAGATTGTTACGAGCAGATTGAAGCTGTCGTGTATGAGATGCCGCGCATAATCCTTCAAGATTCTGCTGCCAGGGATCGGGATAGAAAGCAGCAAGAAGCCGAGAACATACATCAAAATAGCGAACATCGACGCTAAGCCGAAAACCCAGCCCTGAACGAATGCCATGGCCGCTTACACCTTCTCGAGTAGGTCGAGTAGCTTCGACATTGTCGTCAACTCGAGACCATATTTCTGACATGCAGCCTCGTATTTCTTCTGTATGTGCACATTCGGCACTACGACGATTGTCCGCTCGTAGCCTAACCGCATGTTACGTTCTTTGACATGTGAAGCCCATTTGTCCATCTCCAAATCTGTGAATTTCTTGAGGCCTGTTTCGAACTCAAGCGCGGTCTTGAGTTTCTCTAAGCCGATGTCGGGATAGTCAGCATTGATGTAAAGTCGCGGAGAATAGTGCTCGAGTCCTTCAAATGCAATATCTTGCATTGCTCGATGTTTGACACCTTCCGACTGTAGCCATTCGCCTTTGAGCGCTGAATAAATGGGGATAGGTTGCCTCTGCAAGCCTACCACATAGACAACTTGTGCTCGTTTTGTCGCCTCTAATTCGTTCAATGCCTCGAGTAGTTGCTGATAACTCAGCTTGCTGAACCGCGCTTGGAGCGTCTTTATGCTGAGAGGTTTCATCTCTAATTCATGCAGGATCCGCATCTCATCGGGGGTTAGAGGTTCAGGCTCGATCTCGCTTGCTGCCGGTTCAGGTTTAGGTAAGTTGTCACTTTCAGGCTCCAAATTAGTGGCAACGTCGCCACTAATTTCAGGCGGCTCACAACGCTCCGAATTGATGACAACGTCGCCGCCAATTCGAGGTGCCTCGACAGGCTCTTCAGTCATGGTTTCATGGTACCAATCCTTGAGGCTCGACTTCTGAGCTTTGTCTAACCGTGTAGGTAGACTCGGTGTTGTCGGGGTTGGAGTAGGTGCCTTGGACGAATTTATCACTCGTTCGATAATTCTGTGAGGCTTGATACCAGCTGCTCGGCATAAGGCGCGTGAGTAGGGTAACTCGGTGTCCTCGTTTAAGGCTTGCACGCGGACAAGTCGAGAGTGTTGTGTTCCAATCTCCTTGATGAATGCGCCACCGCGCGGTAGTGTCCTGTAGATTTCTCGCTCAGGACTCGAGAGATTAATCCAGTTGCATGCGTGGTCGCTCTGTTTCGGCGTGTCTAGGCATAGGGCCACTGTGAAAGCGACATTTGCGGCGGCCTCCTCCAAGACATCCGTAGCCAATTGCGAAAGGAGAACTATTCCGAAACCATACTTTCGACCTTCGCGGATGAGTCGAATTGGCAAAGGCTCGGTTGTGAAACGTATCTTATCCTCGCTCTTGCTCTTCAATACGAGATGAGCTTCATCAATCACGACCAGTAATCGCAGTTTGGAGAGCTTCAATCCCTCGCATCTTTCATAGATCCGCTGCAGAACCGCGTAGATAACGAGCATCTTAGCGATGTCAACGCCGCGCAGAGCTGAGAGGTCAATTGCCATCGGCGCCTTGAGTGCTGTGTTGAAGAATTCGATATCCTCTTTCTTGAATATCCTTCTCACAAGTCGTAGCTTCTCGATTGTCCATCCTACGCTTTGAGCTTTTTCGCCCTTGAATTCTCCACGCTCCTTCATAGCCGCTAATTCCTCCATTACATCCCAAACTGTCGGAGGTGTCTTGGTCTCGTTCTCTTTCTGCGTGTTCTCCTCGAGTATGCCGCGTTTCTCGTAAAGTCGCATTATGACTTGAACGACTTCCCCCGCTTGAAGCGCTGACAGTTTCACCGCGCTGATTAGTAGTTCAGCTGCAGCTTCCGCACGAACGATTGGTGATAGGCCCTCGAGTTTCAGCGGGTTGACCGTGAAATCGTCGGGGATACGGAGAACGGTTCCTCCCATTTTGGCGATGAGTGGAGAATATTCTCCCTTCCAGTCGAGAATGAGGCTCGGTATACGTAGCGCATTCCACACGCGACCGATGAGAACCTTCCCAAAGACCGTCTTGCCGAAACCCGTAGCGCCAAAGGCGTAGACATGCGAGCTTACCGAGTTAACCAGATCGATGCAGAACGCTTCATTGAAGCCGAGTAGCCGCGCGACTGGTCGAGCTGACACTTCCGAGTCAGTCATACCTTCGTTCTTATGTGTGGTCGCGGTCGATTGTGTTGTACGCTCGAATTCCTGCCCTATCAGAACGAGACCCCTCCGTGCATATTTGACAGGATGGAAGTGGTGAGGCTTGCTCCATTTGGTTCGGGTTGCCGCTATCTCTTTGCGTAGGTTCCATACTGATACACCGCTGAGAGCTGCGAAGAAAACTAGCAATCCGGCATAGAATAATCGCAGAGGCCACAGTGGAAACGAGAATGAAGACGAACCAGGCATGAGCTTTGAGAAATAGTCGATGCTGAGCGATGCTGTCGTAGAGGGGAACATGAGCATAAACGAAGACGCGAAGGCGTTGGAGAACACATTCCCCAGTGAGACCGCTAAGGCCGCTTTGAGTCGGAACTTTGCTTCTTGTCCTGTCCACTGCGTTAGGATCCATCCTTGATTTCTCCGCTCCAAATCATCTCGCGGTATTGGAGAACGAACATCCAACCAGGCCAGAACTGCGCCGAGGCCCCACAGTAGCGGGATAGCATAGTAGACGGTCTCAGAGACGCTGTAGAGCTGCAGTGAGGGCCAATAGAGCGGCATCACGAGCATAGCTTGGCATATCAGAGACAGTGTGGCCGCTTCGCGGAACGTGTTGAACCGTGTAGGCGCTGTTATAGAGCGAATGCGGAAGCTCACTCCCTAGGCTCCCCGAACAGTTTCGTCAGCTCTGTGTCGTCTGCGCGAATTCTCCGAAAGACGAGGCCGAAGTCGTTCGCTAGTGCGATGAACCTGTCGCCTGCCTTGAAGTGCTTCTTCTTGACGAGCTCCGCGGGAATGACGACCATTAGACTGTTTCCCACTCGAACCGCGGTTACGACACCGCCGATGCCGAATTTCTTCGTTCTTGTTGTGCGCTTCAAAACGTTTCTTACTCGCTCGGCAAAGTCGCTCGGAGGGTCCGGAGGCTCGTTCGGTATTATGTGACCCAAATTCTCATCGTTTAAACGTGTATGAATGCCTACTCTTAAGCACTATAGTAATGGTTCGGACCGCGAATCATAACGGCGTGCCGGATTACCGGACATCAACCTAACTTCTCAAAATGCACAGTCCTGGAGAGATTCCACAAATGCACGCGTTCAAGGACTCTTGATCGCGTGATCAAGCGGTCTCGTGCCCTTACTTCGCTTTGCTCCGCCGGTAGGTGTCCAGCACTTGCTGCAACAGCTCGACGTCTTCCCTGATTCTCGGGAGATATCTCTCGGCCCTTACGGTCAGGACCCTAACGTTCACGCTTCTGCGACCATCTTGCTTCACGTATGCTTTGGCCTGTTTCCTCTCGAGATCTGTAAGTATGCTGCTGCGCATGACGTTCCCTCAGAGTTCCGTACAGTGGTAGTAACACTTAAGTGTAGCGCGTACAGTGGTAGTAACACGGCGAAAGAGATGGATTTCTATCCGCACTGCGGAGCCATGCTGCTCGTCCTTCTGGTAACTTCGTCTCTCGTGCTGACAACAATCCCGCAGGTCTACGCCTACAAACAGACGATTGACATCGCCCTATCGAATGGTCACAAGGTCACAGTTCAGTTCGCGGACGACTTTCCTGACTCGGCATTGTCGGCCAACATCGCATACGTGCAGCAGGATATTCCGAAAATTGCGGAAATCTTCTACATGCCAGACCACGATTTCACAATCACATACAATACTTCACCGTCCCCGGACGGGTGCCCCCCATCAGGCGCAACAGCAGGCTATCGTGAAATTTGCATCCGCACAAGCGTCCTTGCTTACCTTGCTGAATCCGTAGTAGTCCATGAGCTAACGCATGTATTCCAAGATGAGGCAGCATACATCGGGCCCCTCTCCATCGAGGGAAGCGCCGTCGCAGTAGAAATGATAGTCACGCATAGCGCCGGCTATGGGCAACTCATCGGGAGCGTAGACTACACCGCTATCACTCCTGACAATGGGCCTGCTATCTACCTTGACTCGCAGATCGTTGCACAGCAGTACGCGTTGGGCAACCCGCTTGAGAAGCTCTACGCGTACAAGCCGACATTCTTTAGGGAGTGGACGAGCCAGCCGGGCCTTGAAGGCAGCGATCTATACGCTACGATACTCGGCAATGCCGTACTTGATTCAACGCCGCTATCACAGTGGCTACAGGACCAAGGCCTCGAAACATCAAACCAGCCGGACGGCATATACGCGGAAACCTACGCGGCTCTGTACAACAACCAGCTATACGCGCGCATAGAGACAGTCCAGCAGACGGGCAGTAACATCGTGAAAGTTCAACCGCAAAGCGTCACCTGCACCCTCTACACGCCCACCGGCCAATACATCACAAGCGCACAAGCACAAATTCTGGGCAGCGGCAGCAGCTGGCCCAGCGCCCTCTGCCAAATCACGGATCCCAACATCACCGCAGACACCGGCCAGGTCAGGGTGGACATACATATCGACGCCGCGGGCTACACCCTTGACCGACATGTTCTCGCATTCAAGTACAACGACTTTGACCAGGGCACAGGGCAGATCACTGCTTCTTACAATTGGGTTGGCCTAGTAGGCAACGACCAACTCCCAATCATCACAACCGGCACGGCAACCATCAACCTGCAGACCATAGCCGGTGCCACGCAGACGATTCAAGCGTCGATAGTTGACGGCGCATTCAAGTGGCCAATCACCGACGCCTACGGCTTAGCCAACATCGACATCACCACCCCCACGTTTCGGTACCGTATTCAGAATTTCCCATTCACGTACCGGCCAAGAGAACTCACAATCAATCCATACACGTCGACCACTACCACTAGTACCACTTCTACGACCGGTACGACCGGCACCGGGACAAAGAATCAGCTCACAGTCAATGTGGTTGGCGGACCGAGCGATGCAGTATCCATCCTCCTCAACCCCCAAACAAGCGACAGCCAGTACGACCAAGGTGCAGCCGTCCAAGCAAGCTCTGTAATTCACACTAGTGGATACAGCTTCGACCATTGGGAACTCGATGGCGTAAACGTCGGCTCAACTCAACCCTATCTCATCATAATGAACACATCTCACACGTTGACAGCGGTCTTCACTGCCCCGCAGATTACAACTACCACCCAGCAATCCATCCCGACGTCGCCGTCTAGATGCATTATCGCCACGGCTGCATATGGTTCAGAGATGGCGCCTGATGTGGTCTACATGCGCTATGTCCGCGACGGGCTGATCGGTTCCACTTCCATGGGACACCCGATAGTTCAAGTGTGGAATGCATTCTACTATTCGTGGAGTCCACCTGTAGCTGCCGCAATAGCTGAAAGCTCTCTCCTGCAAGCAATCTTCCGTATCCTGCTTCTTCCGCTCGTCGCGATTGTGCACATCACAGCTTGGATGTTCGCGTCTCTCGGAAGCGAAAACTTGGCCTCAGCCGTAGCATTCACCGTGGCCGCTGTGCTCTCGACATGTACGTACATCGTGTTGCCGGCACTCGTATTGAGACGAGTCTTGACACTCCGCATACAAAGGAATCGACGGCAAACACCTAATTGCCGCGGAGGAAGAAGCTAGGATGTTCCCGTTGACTTCTGGGAAGAAAGTCTCGACAGATGTCAGAATTGAAAGCGTTGGACACAATTTTGCGCGGCTGCTTAGTCGGCTCGAGGATCCGCGTCTCTCAATTTTCCTATCTCTTCTCACACGGAGTTATCTGACACGTGAAGCGCTTGAGAAGGAACTGAAGTTCTCCCCAGATATCATGAAGAGAGCGCTTACCTGGCTGCTCCGTGAGGGTTTCATCTCACGCATCTACCTGTATGAGCATGGCGCCCGTGTTGTTGGCTACCACATAATTGGAACAGCTAATACGGTAACATTGCCCGTAGGCGACGGCGTTCTCTTGGTCGACATTGGCGCAAGCATCGCACGAGACCATGCATTGATGATACAAACAGGCCGTGAAAGGAGGCAAGGTGGGTAGTGGGGGGGCTCGTCTCGCTGCACTCCGACTCTCCAGGAGACAACTATCGAGCAATCCTACGGACCCTGATCGATCAGTACAAAATTGAAGGAGAAATGACTCTTCGCCGGTGCTGGTATGTTCTACTCAGCAAGCAACTAGTACATGAGCACCCAGATCCAAAGAATCAGTCTCAGAGAAACGCGCCCTACCGGCGGCTGAGCCAAGTGCTTCTCAAGGCGAGAATCAACGGCGATCTGCCCTGGGATGTCATGGTTGACCGAACGCGGCGCTTGGATAGGCCCCTGACGTGGGAGAGCGTGGATCAAGCTGTAACCTATGTCCTGAACGGTTTCCGGTACGATCCTATGGGGGGCCAGAATCGGTATGTCGAGGTTTGGGTTGAGAAGGATGCCGTGTCCACGCGAATCTACGAAACGGCGGAAGAGTTTTTCGTTCCTGTTATCACGGCGAGGGGTTTCTCGAGCGGGACCTACTTGCATGACGGCGCAGAACGCCTCAATCAGGTTCCTAGGGAGAAAGATATCATGATCATCTATCTAAGCGACTTCGATCCCGAGGGAGAATACTTCCCTAAGCTCTTTGAGAAACAGATTGGACCCCGGTACGGATGTAGTCGCCCCGTGAGGATTGAGAAACTCGCCTTGACCCGTGACCAGGTAGATTCTTGGCAGTTGCCTTGGATTCCGCTAATGGTTCGAGCTTCTCACCTTCGCAAATCGTATGTCTCACGCTATGTGGCCGACAACGGTGAGCACGGTCAGCAGAAAGTCGAACTGGATGCCGTGG
>Ga0315279_10002871_pt1 | contig 24969 bp, 20 predicted proteins | sample YL17G06_20_MG_FD_203694 | JGI IMG/M metagenome (GOLD analysis project Ga0315279, IMG submission 203694) | Sediment microbial communities from Yellowstone Lake, YNP, Wyoming, USA - YL17G06_20 | ecosystem: Environmental > Aquatic > Freshwater > Lake > Sediment | place: USA: Wyoming | collected...
TCCATGACTCCTACGCGTACAGCCACGGGCTCTACGACGACGCGGAGAAGACCGCCCGCGGAGTTCTCCGGGACGCGGTGCGAGCCATGGCCGGGCAAGCCGCGTCTTCCGACTGCGTCGTAGTGGTCAACCCCTGTGCGTGGGGACGCAACGAGGTGGCCGAGCTCGCCCCCGAACAGGCCGACGGCCTGGTCGGCCCCAACGGGCAGCCGCTTGCGGTCCAGCAAGCGGCAAGCGGAAACGCGCTGGCGATGCTGGAGGGCGTCCCCGGTTGTGGGTACGCGGTGCTCGGCCGCACCGTCAAGAAGGGAGGGCGGCCCACGCTGGGGAGCCCGGCGGGCGCCTCGGACGATGGGAAGGCGGTAGAGCTCGGGAACGGGCTCATCAGCGCCGTGCTGGACAAGCGATCGGGCGGCATCGTGTCCCTGCGGCTCGGGGCGACGGGGCGGGAGCTTGTCCCTGCCGGCGAGAAGATGGGGCTTCTCCAAGTGGACCTGGAGAACGGCGGGAATGCGTGGGAGATCGGGGCCATCAAGGGCAGCCGGCTGCTCGACGCGGCCGAGAGCGTCGAGGTGGTCGAGTCCGGGCCGCTGCGAGCGTCGGCGCGGTCGGTCTACCGCTTCGACGCGTCCACCCTCGCTCTGACAGCTTCGGTCGTCACCGGCAAGCCGTATGTTGAGTACCGGCTCGACGCTGACTGGCAGGCGCGCAATGGCCCGCAGGGACGCCCGTTCCTCAAGGCGCGCTTCCCCCTTGCGCTCGGCCAGGCAGTGGCGACTTACGAGATACAGTGCGGCTCGATCGAGCGTCCCGGCAGCGGCGCGGAGGTGCCGGGGCTATCCTGGGCCGATGTGACCGAGCACGCCCCGGCGCCCGGGGGCGAGCACGGCCGGGTTGAGCCGGCCGACCTATCGCCACTCCTCAGCGGCAACGCGCTGGTGGGGCCGACCGGCGGCGGCGACTTCGACATGGACGGCGCAGCCTTTCCGGCAGCCGAGGCACCCGCGCCGGGCTCTACCGTCACAGGCCCGTCCGGACTCGACTACCGCTGGTCGGGCTCGCGCGGCGAGCTTGACAGCGTGATCTGCTCGGGTCAAGAGGTCAGAGCCGAGGGCGCGGATTCACATGCGGTCGGTCTGTTGGTCTCGGCCGCGCACGGCCTCCAGTCGGGTGCGTTCGAGCTGCTCTACCGCGACGGGACCGCCGAGTACGCCCCGGTCCAGGTGGGCGACTGGGTCGGTGGCGGGGGCGTCGATAGGCCTGCCGTCGTGTTCCCCTACCGACTCAGGCGCGACGGGACGCGGGAGCAATACCAGTGTCACGTTGGCGAGATCGTGCTGACCGGGACTCGCACCGAGCCCGTCGTCGGAGTGCGGCTTGCGGACAACCATTGGGTGCGGGTCTTCGCCGTGACCTTCGCGGAGGCGGGCTCGGCGATGCGCGGCGAAGCGATCCTCGGCTGCGCCCTCATCAACGACTCGAAGGTCGGTCACTCGTGGGACGGCCGCGCGCTGAGGCTGTCGCTCCTGCGCTGCTCGGACCAGCCCGATCCTACCCCGGACCAGGGCCGGCACACGATGCGCTACCGCCTCATGCCCCACGAGGGCGACTGGCGGAGCGCCGGCGTGGCGCGTGCCGGGCTCGACATGAACCGCCCGCTTCTGGTGGAGCCCGTGCCAAGGCCGCGCTCGCCGAAGAACAGCCCGGGGCCCGCGACGGCGTCAGTCCTCACAGTGGGCCCGGACACGATCATCGTGACCGCGCTGAAGCCCGCCGAGGATGGCGACGGGCTGGTCGTCAGGCTCTACACCGTCGCGGAGGAAGACACGGTCGCGCAGCTTCGCTTCGGAGCCGATGTCTTGTCAGCGCAAGAGTGCGACCTGCTCGAGCATCCGATGGGCACGGGCCGGTGGCCCAATGAGCCGGGCGCCATGAGCAGGATCGCGGTCGACGGCCGGACGGTGCGGCTGCCCCTTCGACCGGGCGAAGTCGTGACGATCCGGGTCAAGCTGCGGTAGCGGCCGCGTGCGGCGAACTCGGGGGCACAGGCTGCGCGTGTGCTTGAAGGGATTGCCCTGTGCTGAGCGTAGACCCCTATCTGGGGGGTGGCCGTCTGTGCGACATGACGCCCAACTCCGCTGCCGGAGGTGTGTGCGATGCCCGCGAGGCTGCTAACGTGCGTCAGATGCGGGACCCTCTTCCTGTCGGGCGGCGACAACACGTGCCCCGCGTGCCTCCGCAAGGAAGAGGACGAGTACGTGACCGTGCGGCGGTACCTCTCCGCCAATCCGAAGACGCCGGCCGAGCAGGTCTCAGAGGCGACAGGGGTGCCCGTCTTCGTGATAACGGAGTTTGTCAGGCACGGCAGGCTCGACGCCGATACGCTCCCGGACGAGCTGGTCGCGGAGTGGATCCGCAACCTGGACGCGGCACAGAAGCTCCGCGCCCAGTTCCTGCAGCAGTCGGGCCACCGCGATGATCTGTACGCCGATCGCCCGGACCAGACGGTAACGCGGCGCAAGAGGACGGTGTAGTCGCTCTCGCGCGACATGCCTGTCGGGCGAAGCCCCACACCGAGAACCCGCCCATCCTGAGCAAGCCCGAAGGGCTGTGACGAAGGACGAGCGGGCCTGGTGTGCATTCGTGCCGTGGGAATCGCATACAGCCGGGCGCTTACCACCGGTGTCGGTCGATGAACTCCGACAGCGGAACGGGTACCTTCGCCAGCGGCTGCGCGTCCTTCACCCGGAAGGCCGGCGCGGAAGCGACCTTGTCCATCAGTCGGCCCGCCGCCTGACCACGCGCGCCGCCAGGCACCTCTGTGGGCGCGTGTCCGTAAGCCGCCTCGAAGGCTCGGAGCATGCCTTTGAGGGTGTCAGGGTCAGAGCTCACCTGTGCGAAGTACGCGTCGGCGGCATCGCGCACGGACTCGTACAGCTCGAATACCGCGACGAAGACGCAGGCGCTACCCTTCGAGGATCGGCAGACGTGAGTGACAGCTTCGGGACGAGAATCGAGATGGTACCAAATGCTGCTGCCGGCGCTCGCGCCAGGTTTGGTCGCGAACGTGTGAGATAGGCCGTTGCGGATGCTGTCCCAGCCAGCGATGACAACGTCGGCAAGCGGTCCCAGCCTCGCCGCAGCAAGCTCCTCCACGTTCCTCTGGGCGTTGTACCGCGCGCAGCCCTTGGGCGGCCTGTCGGTGCGGCAGTCGCCGGTGTGATACCGGGCCAGCACCTCGATGGCGGTACATAGAAGTATGCCTGCTGCGTAGTTCGCGCCCCCCATGGGACGCCCGTCGAGGCCGGGCGGCGGGTAGCGGTTGACCAACCCGCGCTCCTCGGCGCAGGGAGGCCAGTATCGCTCGTGTACGCCCCAAAGTAGGGTTCTGACGTCGCCCAAGAGCCATTGCTCCAGCCATCCCCTGGCATGGCGCACGTAGAAGCCAATAGCCTTGTCTGAACCTGGCCGGAGGTCGACCAGAGCGGGAAGGTGGTGTCCATCATTGGCGTTGAGTGCGCCTCTGATGGCATCGTCAGGCTCGCCCGTCTGGTCCTTGAGCCAGCCGATGTCCTTCTGGCGCGGATCAACCGTCGGTTCGTGGCCGCACTGAGGGCATGCCACAGTGACCACATCCTCCCAGTCCTGCTACTAGACCTGTTGTCAGCGCCCGGTCAGCGCACCGAGGCTACACGGGCGACCTGCCGGATCGCCCCTACGTTTCGTGTCGCCCACCTACACCTCCGCGATGCACTCCTCGTCGAGGCGGACGCGCCTGCCCTCACGGGATGACACATAGGTCGCAAGCACCATGCGCAGCGCCGTGCGCCCCTCCTCCGCGGTCGCGATCGGCGCCCGCTTGCCGTGCAGGAACTCCGATAGCGGCTCCGCGAGGCCCGCGATGCGGTAGCCGTGGTTTGGGGGGGACTCGATGTCGCTACAGGTCCAGGTCCCTGACTCCACCGTGTACCACTTCAGTCCGCACGCGCCCTCCGGTCGTGGGTAGCCGCAGCTAGGGCCATCGCCGTAGTTCTGGATGATCGTGCCGCGCTCGCACACGATCTCCGTCGTGTTCTCATGCGCCGCGCAAGTGAAGGAGCACACGACCTCCGCGATCGGCCCGCCGGGGTAGCGGAAGATGGCGATCCCGTTGTCGTTCGGCACCCTCGGATCGACGAGCGTGTCGAGCTCCGCGGTCACCGTCTCAGGCGCGCCGAGCATCCAGAGGATGAGGTCTATTGGGTGGGAGGAGTCGTCCGCCCAGATATCGCGGTTGTGCTCGGGGCTGTTGTGCCAGGTGTCGGCGAATCCGGGCCAGAGGTGGGTGCCGAGGCTGTGCCGGCGGCGGACCATCAGCGCCTTCCCCAGTGTGCCGGCCTCGAGGAGCTCCTTCATCTTGATGTTTTGCGGGTCGGCGCGCATCTGCCACGCCATCGTGAAGGGGACGCCCTGGCGCTCGACGGCCGAGACCACCCGATCGGCTGCAGGGAGCGTGAGTGCGATCGGTTTCTGCACGATCACGGTCTTGCCCGCGGCCGCGGCCTTCTCAACAAGCTCCGGGTGCAGCGATGTCTCCGAGGAAACCACTACGGCTGACACGTCCGCCTCGGCGAGCAGCTTCTCCGCGTCGCTGTAAGCCTGCAGTGCGAACGCCTCGCAGCACTGACGCAGTCGCTCCTCGTCGTGGTCCCAAGCCGCGACGACGGACACTTCAAGCTCGGGCCTGTCGCGCCACTGCTGGCAGTACGAGTTGACGTGCCCGTGCGCAAAGCCGAGGATCCCGACTTTGACTGGCATGATAGTGGAAGCTCCCTTCAGCGCGTCCCGCTGCCGGGGTGGGTGTTCCCACATAGCGAGCGCGACTCCTGGCGTCGGCAAATGATGGCGTCCCGGCAAGGGACCCCGCCCTCCGCGCGTGAAACGGACCCCATCAGTTCCGCGGGGTGAGCCCCGATGCTCAGCATGTGCCTGGCCCTTGCGTCTCTGCCGATCGCCCAGCCGCCGGGCGGTTGCTTCACCATCAAGATCGTGGATGACTCCACCGGCCGCGGCGTCCCGCTCGTGGAGCTGACCACGACGGGCGGCCTGCGCTACTGGACCGACAGTGCCGGGCTCGTCGCCTTCCACGAGCCCGGCCTGCTCGGGCGGCGCGTGTTCTTCCACGTGAAGAGCCACGGCTACGAGTACCCCGCAGATGGCTTCGGCTACCGCGGTGTCGCGCTCGACACCGTACCCGGCGGCAGCGCGGAGCTGCGTCTACACCGCAGCAACATCGCCGAGCGTCTGTACCGCATCACCGGTGCCGGCATCTACGCTGAGACGCTGCTCGCCGGGCTCGAGGCGCCTCTGCGGGAGCCGGTGCTGAACTCGCGAGTTGTCGGATCGGACAGCGTCCAGAACGCCGTCTACCGGGGCCGCATCTACTGGTTCTGGGGCGACACAAACAGGCCGGAGTACCCCCTCGGCAACTTCCATGTGCCTGGCGCCACTTCTGAGCTGCCCACGCAAGGGGGGCTCGACCCCGCGGTGGGCGTCGACCTGGCCTACTTCGAGGACGACAGCGGCTTCGCCAGGGAGACGGCCAGAATGCCTGGCGAGGGTCCGACGTGGATCGACGGGCTGGTGGTGCTCCCCGCTGCCGAGGGCCGCGAGCGCCTCTACGCCGCCTACGTGAAGGTGCGCGCGCCGATGGATGTGTACCGCCGCGGGATCGCGGTGTTCGATGACACCGAGCAGCGCTTCGAGAGCGTCGTAGAGTACGAGCCGGATGTTCCGGCCTACCCCTACGGGCACCCGTTCGCGCGCAGCGTCGACGGCGTAGAGTACATCTACTTCGGCGATCCGTTCGCTCTCACAAGGGTGCGCGCGGACGCCCGCTCGCTGGTCTCCCTGCCCGAGTACGAGGCCTACACGTGCCTGAAGCCGGGCTCCGCCCACGGCAGCTCCGACGTCGACCGGGGGCCCGACGGCAGCGTGCGCTACGCGTGGAAGGCCGCTACGGCGCCTGTCGGCCCCGCCGAGCAGGCCGAGCTCATCAAGGCCGGCGTCCTACGTCCCGAGGAGGCGCTTCTCCACTTGCGCGACGCGACCGACGGAAGGCCGATCATGGCGCACCGCGGTTCAGTCTATTGGAACCCGTACAGGTCGCGCTGGGTCATGACTGTGTGCGAGTCGGGCGGGGCGACGTCGTACCTCGGCGAGATCTGGTTCGCCGAGGCGGACGGCCCTCTCGGTCCGTGGGCGTACGCGCGGAAGATCGTCACGCATGACTGCTATTCGTTCTACAACCCGAAGCAGGACCCCATGTTCGACCAGGACGGCGGGCGGCTGATCTACTTCGAGGGCACCTACACCGCATCGTTCTCCGGCAACCCCGACAAGACTCCCCGATACGACTACAACCAGATCATGTACCGCCTCGACCTCTCGGACCCCAGGCTATCGCTGCCGATCGCCCTCTACCAGGCGCCGGCGCCGAACGGCTCCCCGTGGCTCGTCACGGCGCAACGGCGCAGCAGGCCCGCCGGGGCGGCGCCGGCGTTCTTCGCTCCGGACCGCCCGGCTCCGGGCTGCGCCCCGGTGTATGAGGTGGCCGAGGCAGGCGGGTACCGGTACACGACGGACGCGCCTGGTCAGGGAGCCGACGTCGCCTTCTACGCCGTCCGCGCGGGCGCCGATGGTGCGCCTGCGGCGACTGTGCCGCTGTACGAGTACGTCTCCGAGAGCGGCGCGCGCATCCACTCGGTCGATGGCGACCTCAAGCTCGAAGCCTACCGCAGGTCCGTCAACCCCATCTGCCGCGTGTGGCCGAGCCCTATCTCCTGGGCGCCGCCGTGACGTTGCGGCGCCGACTAGCCACTTATCGCCGGTGGGGCGTCTTTGAACCCCTGGTATGCCAGCCAGCCCGACTTGATGAGCCCGGGGGCTTGCCGAACGACCACGAGGTTGTCGGCCTCGCCGTACACGAATGCCGCCGAGCACCACTGCACGCGTTCACAACTGGGGTCGCTGACGAACTCAGGCACGCCCCATATCTTGGCGAGAAGGTCGCGCTGTTCGTCCGTCAGCGAAGCCGCGTCGCCGAGTATCACTCCGCGCCTCGTTGCCAGCTCCTTCAGTTGCTCCTCCGAGAGGGTCAGGAACAGCCTGGTGTTCAGCTCCTGCCACTCGATCGTCTGCAGCTCGTCGGGCACGGCGCCGGAGGGGCGGTCCGTCAGCCCCGGGACGAACTCCCCTAGCCTCTTCGGGTCGTCTTGGATGACCTGAGCGGCCTTGTCGCGGAATGTCTTGAGCCAGTCCATCGCGCCCGGATCGGGCGATATGGTGTCCGGCGCGAACATGCTGAAGTACGCTACGCACAGGTCGCGGTTGTCGATACGTTCTAGCGCGTCCCACTCCGCCTTGTCGACATAGTCCTCCGGCCGGGTCGACGGGTGTGTGTCAACGACTGCGGCGCGCCACGTTGTGGCTCCCTTCCAGCCCGGCCAATCGACTCCGACCAAGTTGGCCGTGCCCGGCTCATACTGGAGCATCTGTCGGGCCTGTGCCCAGCGCTGGTCACCTTCGCGCGGCGCGGTTCCGACTTCCAGGGTGTCGACTCGCACACCGTTCCACGTCGTGTTCGGGATGTCGCTCACCCAGGCCCACGGGTACATCCCGTACCGGTGGCGGAGCCACTCGCGATCGCACGCCCAGACGGGCAAGTCCCGCGTCAGACCTGGCACCGTCTGGCAGGACGGCATGAGCATCATCTGGGGATTCCGCCTCCCGAGCCCGATGACCGCCGTACGCGTGGCTCCATCGTCGATCTGAACACTACGCACTGGGCCGGGCTCCCCGCCTAGCGTGGTCACCCGGCTGACCGAGACCCACTTCCACGCGCGGCGCTCCACCCAAGCCCACTGGCGCCATTCCTCCACTGTCCCGCTGCGAAGTATCTCCACATGGCTAAGCTCGATGGTGTGCCCTTCAACGATCGCCGGAAGGTACTTGATCTCCGGGCCCGTGGCTGGCGCGACCGCTGCCGGCGTATCGGCCTCTTGGGCGGGGCCGCGCGGACCTAGCATCACGGGCAACAAGCCAAAGACCCCCAGCGCCCCGGCGCACGCTGCCACGACTGTCCTCCGGACCGTCATCACTCTTCACCTCCAGTGTCACGCGATGCCGACCTGCGGCGGTACCTGGGCGGAATCACTGCCGGCTCACTGCGGCATGGACCGGGCCCGGCCACGGGCTTCTCAGCTCTCGCTGAACGTCGTGTGCTCAGGGCACTCGTACTGCGCGCAAGCGAATGGGTCTGGTCTGTCGCAGGTGAAGTACTGGGGGCCGCCCTGATCCGGCCCCCCGCAGTCAAACTGCCCGCTGCATACGAAGTCGCCGGCCTCGCCCGGAACTGTGCAGTCGAAGCGGCCCACCGCGCCGGCCATGCGCACCCGGGCCGGCCCGCGGACGAACTTGCATCACCGCCTACGGCGGCGGCGCGTCTGCCCACTCAGGGTTTGCCAGCCATCCCAGTTGTACTAGCCCCCAGGCGCGCCTGATGACGGCGAGGTGACCCGGTTCGCTACACACGAACGCGGTGGAGCACCACTGCACCCGCTCGCAGTCGGGGTCCGTTACGAACTCGGGGATGCCCCAGATCGTCGCCAGCAGCTCGCGCTGCTCGCCCGTAAGTGAAGGCGCCCCATCGAGTATCACCCCGCGGGACTTCGTCAGCTCCTCGAGTTGGTCGTCTGTCAGTGTGACGAACAGCTTCGTGTTCAGCTCCTGCCATTCGAGAGTTTGTAGCTCATCGGAGACGGCGCCCGAAGGGCGGTCGATCAGGCCGGGCACGAACTCACCGAGCGCGGATGGATCGTCCTGAAGGCACGTAGTGGCTCGCTCCCGGAAGCTCGTAAGCCACTCGTGGAGACCGGGCTCCTCGTTCACCGCGCCGGGGGCCCACACGTCGCAGTACGCGGGCGACAAGGCGCTGTTGTCGACGACTGTGAGGGCCGCAAGGTCAGCTTCGGGGACGTAGGCCTCGGGGCGGGTGGAGGGGCATTCGGCCGCCACCGTCCCCCGCCAAGCCACTCGGTGTCTGCCCGGTTGCTCCATCCCGACAATGCTCGCGCCGCCGGGCTCGTAGTAGAGCAACAGGAGAGCAGTCGCCCAGGGGTCTTCGCCCGGGCTCGGCGCCGGCCCGATGCCAACCTTGTCCGCCGAAACCCCCAGCCAGTCCTGGTCCGTGAGCATTCCGCCCCAGGTCCAGGGGTAGAGGCTGTACAGGTGGCGGAGCCACGTCGGGTCACATGCCCAGAGCGGTTGGTCGCGCAGCCACACTTGCCCGGCCCCCGCGGAGGGGATCCGGACCAAACGCCCATTCGCGGTGCCAGGCCCAGAGACCACCGTGTGTGTAAACCCGTCGTCGATCTCAACTCCTAGGACGGCCCCAGGCTCCCCTTCCAGGGTTGCCACGTTGGACACTCTAACCCACTTGAGCACGCCGCCCTCCAGCCAAGCCCACTTTCTCCAGGTTTCCGTAGTCACGTCGTGCCGGATGACCTCATGGGTCAGCTCAACAGCGTGCCCCTCCTCAATCGCCGGTAGATACTTGATCTCCGGGCCCTTGGCCGGATCCGTCTGTGGTGGCGCCGCTGGCCCCTGCGCCGATCCCGGCGGACCCAGCGCCAGGAGCAGCGCGCAGGCAACCGCAAGCATGCCCGCGCACGCCACAACCGCTCCAATCCGGACCATCATTGTGATCACCTCCACAATCACCGAACGCCTAGCTCCCGCCTCAGTGAGGCGGAGTTGCGGGCGCACCAGCAACCCAGTGGGTCAGGACCAAAGATGCCGCCGGTGCTTTCCATGTTCGTCGCTGGGCAGCCGCCCATGCAGTCGTCGGCGAGCTCGCAGGTGGCGCACTCGACCCGCCGGGATGTGTCCTCGCTGGCGAGCTCCGCTCTTGCGTCCCTTCGGGTTATGCCGCTCCAGACGTCGCCGAGACGGTACCGCTCCCGCGCAGCCGGCACCGCAAGAAGGCGAGCGCACCCGTGGATCTCACCCTCCGGCGAGATGCACGCTCTGGACCTCCCGGCGCCGCACCCCCATTGCCCCTTCGCGTACCCGAGCGGCCGGGTAGGATCGTCCTCCAGCATCGTCCACCGGATGTGGCCGCCCTGCTCCCGGCGCTCCCTCACGAACCGGGCGACAGCCCGCAGTCCCGCCGCATACGCCTCGAGCTGATCGTCCTCCCAATGGAGGCCAGTAGCCGCCCCTATCAGGAACTGGTTGATGCCAAGCTCGTGGAGGCCCCGGACGTTGTCCGGCAGCAACCCGCCCTGGTCGGGGTGGACGGTGATGCGCGTGCCCTGCCAGGGCTGGTAGCGCTTGAGCATGGGGAGAAGCGGGGCAGAGCTGTCGAAGGAGCTCGCGCCATCGCGCCGTTTCCGGTGGGCGTCGTGGGTGGGACGAAGGCCGTCGAGGCTCAGTAGGTACTTGACGCCATTCCGGGCGAGCCACCGGGCGCGCTCCTCCGTCAGGAGCGACCCGTTCGTTGTCATGTCCAGCGAGATGCGCTTGCCCGTTTGCGTCCCCCAAGCGATGCAGCGCTCTACGGTGTGGCACGACTCGTCCCAGGCACAAAGCGGCTCTCCGCCGAACAGCAGAAGACCAAGTTCAGCTTGCGGGCCCGACTCGCGTACCAGGAAGGCCACACTCCGCTCAATGACATCGGTCGTCATGGTTTGCGGTGTCTGCCGCCCATAGAAGCAGTAGTCACACTCATGGTTGCAGTCGGTTGTGACGAGGAAGTCAAGGTGGGTGATGGGGTAGCGTGGGGACTTGGGCAGCCTGCTCCCGATAGCGGCTGCCAGGCGCCGTGCGTCCGGAGCCGTCAGCGAACTGTGGCCGCTTGACGTGGTACTTCTTCGCGGAGCCCCTGTCGTCATTGTGACCACCCGGTCACGTTGTCGACGCCGGCACGGTCCCCGGGGTGCGCGACGCCGACCGACCCCTACACAAGGATAGTGCTCCCCCCCCCCCGCGAATGTCAAGAGGCGCCCCGGCGTTGTGATGCGCGTCCGTGCAGGTCGCGCGCGCCTCGCGACGGAAGCCGTCGCCTCGCACATGGGAGATGCGTTCGTGGGGAGCCACCTCGATGACCGTTGCCGCCGACTTGGTACTGGCCTCAACCTTCGCGTCGGTCGTGAGCGCTGCGCCCTTCGACGATGCCGTCGCGGTCTGGCACATGAAGGATGGCCTGGACTCGGGACGCTCGGGGAGCCAACTCACGCCGGTAGGAGATGCCGAACTCGGCGTTCCGCTCGACGGTGCCCAACGGGAGGAGTCCCTCTCGCGCGGCGGCGACGGTTACGTCGCGCGGTTCAGCGGGGGCTACCTGTCGGCCGGGCAGGGAGCCGGCGGCGCCCTCAACCTCACCGGCAAGGCACTCACGCTCTGCCTGCGCCTGCGCGATCCGTCGGGGCGGCTGGGCACGCCCCTGTTCTCAAAGTACGGCGGCCACGAGCGGCTGGTCTACAACCTGTTCTCGACCGACCTCGGCGACGGCGTGGCCATCGGGTTCGAGCTTGGTCTTGACTGGAACGAACGTCCTCTGCAGGTGAGCGTCCCAGTCCGCCTTCTCGGCCCGACCGACTGGCACGACGTGATCGTCCGCTACTCGGGGGCGAAGCTGGAGCTGTTCGTGGACGGGGTCCTCGTCGACGAGGAGTGGCCCGCGGGGTCGCTCCGCACGGGCTGCCCCGAGCCGTGCCTCCTAGGTGCGGAGTCTTGCGGCGGAGAGGTCAAAGCCGGGTTCACCGGGCTCATGGACCACGCGGCGCTCTGGGATCGCGCGCTCACGGACGACGAGGTAGCCGCGCTGAGCGGCGGCCCCCAGCGGGCGGCCAGGCGAGATCGCGAGATCCTCGGCCCACAGCGGCCGGTCCGCCAGTATTGGCGTCCGCGCGGGCACAACACCAGCGTGGGCGACTGCATGCCCTTCTACCACGACGGCGTGTTCCACCTCTACTACCTCTTCGACCGGCGCCACCACGGCAGCAAATGGGGTGGCGGGGCGCACCAGTGGGCACACCTGTCGACCCGCGACCTAGTGCACTGGGACGAGCACCCGATCGCCGTTCCCATCACCGATGAGTCCGAGTGGTCCATCTGCACCGGCTCGGTGTTCAACCACAACGGCCGCTACTACGCGTTCTACGCGACCAGGCGCGCCGGTCGAACGGAGCAGCTCAGCTTGGCGACGAGCCGCGACGGGATCCGCTTCGGGAAGGAGCGACCGTGCCCGATCGCTTGGCTGCCCGAGTCCTATGATCCCGGCGACTGCCGCGACCCGAAGGTGTTCGCCAGCCCCGCGGACGGTCTGTTCCACATGATCGTCACGTCCCGGCTCACGGACGGCCGCGGAGGCTGTCTGGCGCAGCTCGTCTCGCGGAACCTGCGCGACTGGCGCCCTGTGGAGCCGCTCTTGGTGCCCGGTCGCGTCACGGACTGTCCGGACATCTTCGAGTGGAATGGCTGGTGGTACCTTCTGGCCGAGCACGTCTACTGGATGGCGCTCGGACCGGAGGGCCCGTGGCTGGAGCCGGCGCCCAATAGGCTGGACGTGCTCTACGTGCCGAAGACGGACGAGTTCGCCGGCGACAGGCGCTTCTACGCCTCCTGGCTGCCCGACCCCGGACAATGGGGCGGGAGCCTCGTGTTCCGGGAGATGATCCAGTTCGAAGACGGCCGCCTTGGCACGCGCTTCCTCAAAGAGGTCATGCCCCCGGCCGGCCCGCCCGTCCCGGCGAGCGCGCGGTCGCTCGCGGGGCGCGCCCTGTCCGGCCCTGACAGCGTCGCTCTCGATGCCGACGACGCCCCCGCGGAGGCCGAGATCGCCTGCCTCCCCGGCAACTGCCGAATCTCGTTTGAGGTAAGGCCCGGCCAGGTAACGACCTTTGGACTGCGACTGCCGAGCAGAGGCGGCTCCGGTAGCGTGTCGGAGCTGCGGTTCACCCCGCTGGGCAAGCGTGTCGAGATCGGACCGCCGGGAGGGCGCCCGGTGGCCGCCATTGACGCGGTGGACGGCCTCGACGCACCATTCAGCCTGGACCTAATGCTCTACGGCAACATAGTTGACGCCTGTATTGGCGGGTGCAGGACCATCATCGCCCGTCGCGACGGCAGCGCCGGCGACCGGCTGGTCCTGTTCTGCGAGTCGGGCACGGCCCGGTTCGCCGAGATCCGGGTGCGGCCACTCGAGTAGGCAGCCGGTTGGCCGGCGGGAAGGGTCCTGCATTGAACCATGTCGAGCGCTTTCGCGCCTTGATGGGCTTCCAGGCGGTCGACCGCTTGCCGCGCTGGGAGTGGGCGATGTGGTGGGACAAGACGCTCGCGCGCTGGCACGGCGAGGGGCTTCGCACGTCGCTCACCGATGTGTTTGCCATCTCTGAATACTTCGGCCTGGACCCCTACAAGCAATTCTGGTTCAGCACCACCGATCCCAGCATCGAGGCGACGCAGCATCACATCCAGGGCGGCGTCGCGGGTATCGACGACTACTTGCGGATCGTCCCCGGCCTGTACCCCGACCACTCGCCCGCGATCGCGGCGATGGCGCCGTGGGCGGGGCGTCAGCGCGAGGGCGAAGCCGTCGTCTGGATCACACTGGAGGGCTTCTTCTGGTTCCCGCGGACGCTGATGGGCTTCGAGCGGCTGATGCTCGCGTTCTACGATCAGCCGGAGCTCATCCACCGGATGAACGAGGACCTACTGGCCTTCAACCTGAGGCTGCTCGAGCAGGTGGCCGGCGCATGCCTGCCCACCTTCATGACCATCGCTGAGGACATGTCCTACAACCACGGCCCGATGATCTCTGCCGTGATCTGCGAGGAGTTCCTGACTCCGTACTACCGCCCACTGACCGACAGGGCCGCCGAGCTGGGCATCCTAACCATCGTCGACACGGACGGCGACGTGACCCTCATGGTCCCGTGGATGCAGTCGGTGGGCGTGGCGGGGGTGCTCCCCCTCGAGCGGCAGGCCGGCGTGGATGGCCTCAGCATGAGGGAGCGATTCCCGGAGCTGCGCATGGTGGGGCATTTCGACAAGATGGTCATGCCGCACGGCGAGGACGCGATGCGCGCTGAGTTCGAGCGCTTGCTGCCTCTGATGCGAACGGGCGGGTACATCCCCAGTGTCGATCACCAGACCCCGCCGGGCGTCTCGCTCGAGCAGTATCGCGTGTACCTGCGCCTGCTGCGGGAGTACGCCGCGGCGGCCGGGTCATAGCCATCGGCCGGAGAGGGTGCTGATCGGATGCGCTTCTTCGACTGCCACGCGGAGTTCGGTACCCCCGAGCGCCCCGGCCTTGTACGGTGTCGGACGGCGGAGGAGCTGCTCGTGGAGATGGACCGCCACGGGATCGAGCGCGCCCTCGTGCGCCACGCGGCCCTCCGCACGGACAGCCCTGTCGTGGGCAACGAGGTCGCCGTGGCGGCCTGCCGGGATCACCCGCGCCTCGTGCCCACCTGGGCGATCCTCCCTCCGCAGACCGGTGAGCTGCCGCCGCCGGCGGCGTTCGTTGAGCGCATGCGCGAGTCGGGGGTCGGGGCAGTGTGGATGCTGCCGGAAACGCACCGGTACGTCCCCGATCGCGTCAGTCTCGGACCGCTCGTCGATGCTCTCGCGGCGGCCCGAGTCCCGGTGCTCTTGCCCCTATCCGAGTTGGGTTGGCCGGGCGTGCACCGGGTCATGGCCGAGTTCCCCAAGCTCACGGCGGTGGTCACCGGGCACGGCTCGTGGGGGGACGATCGGCTGTTCCGGCCGCTGCTGGAGAAGTACGAGGGCTTTCACATCGACACGTCGCTCTATGTCGTGGACCAGGGCCTCGAGCTCGGCGTGCGGCGCTACGGGCCTGAGCGCTTCGTGTTCTCGACCGGCTACCCGTCTTGGGTGATGGGGGGGCCTGTGGAGATGCTCCGCGGAGCGCCTATCGCCGATGGGGCCAGGGACGCCATCTCCCACGGCAACCTCGAGCGTCTGCTGGCCTGGGCCGGGCCGATGGACAGCGCCCTTGCCCCAACTCTCTCCCAGGGGGAGCTGTCTGATAGGGAGAACCGACGTTGGGACCACCGCTGGCCGGTGGTCGATCTGCACGGCCACTTCGGCCCGTACACGAAGATCTGGTTCCCGTCCGACAACGCGGCGGGGATGCTGCGGACGATGGGCCGCTGCGGCGTGTGGGTGATCGTCTGCTCGCACCACACAGCTATCGGGGGCGATCCCCACGACGGCAACCGGCGGCTTCGCGAGGATGCGCTGGAGCCGCATCCCGATCGATTCCTCGGCTACTATGCCTGGAACCCGCACTACGCCGATGAGCACGTGCGCGACCTCGAGTCTTTTCCGCCCCACCCGGGCTTCGTGGGCTTCAAGGCTCACCCGAACTGGCACGGAGTCCCGTTGACACACGATGGCTACCGCCCGATGCTCGAGTACGCCGAGCACCACCGCGTGCCCATCCTGTCTCACACATGGGGCGGCTCGGCGACCGACGGCCCGGCTGTGGTGTCCGAGGTCGCGGAGCTGTACCCGAGCATCCCTCTGCTGCTGGGTCATGGGCTCTACGGCGACTGGGACGAGGCGGTCCGGGTGGCGCGGGCGCACCCGAACACGTACCTGGAGCTCACTGCTGCCTACGCTGTCGCGGGAGTGGTTGAGAAGTACGTCGGGGAGGTCGGCTCGCGCCGCGTGGTGTTTGGCACCGACCTGCCGTGGTACGACCCGCTCCACGAGATCGGCTGCATCCTCCACGCGCGCATCGGCGACGATGACCGCGAGAACATCCTGTATCGTAACGCGGTTCGCATCTTCCCGGCGGTGGCGGAGAGGTTGGCGTGGACCGATGGTTCGGGCGGAGCGTGTTGACGCCCGTTCCTTCGCGGCCTTATACTCGGTTGAGTCACCAGACTGCGGCACCGCTATGGGTCCAACAGTGGGCCCACCGTGCACCAGAGGTACCTATCCGCATGACGCCGGCTCTACTGGACGGCCCGTTTCCGCGACTGGAGAAGGGCGACGGGGAACCGATCATCCTGCTCCATGGGATCTTCGGCTCTCCGCTCAACTGGCTCCACCCCGCACAGATCCTCTCGGCCACGCATCGCGTGATCGTGCCGGACCTGCCGCTCTTCACCGCCGCCCTCAAGGAGTGCTGCGTCGACGGGCTCACCGGCTATGTCCTTCGGTACATGGACTGGGCCGGTATCCGCTCTGCTGTCTTCGGCGGCAACTCCCTCGGCGGCCACGTCAGCCTGGAACTTGCGACGCGCCACCCTGAGCGGGTCCGCGCGCTCATGCTCGCAGGCTCATCGGGCCTCTTCGAGCGCGGCTACGAGACCGGTGTTCCGACCAATCCGAGCCGTGAGTGGCTTCGCGAGCGCATCGGCAGCGGGATCTTCTACGACACCAGCATAGTCACCGATGAAATGGTTGACGAGGTCGTGGGCCTGCTGTCGGACCGCACGAACAAGTTCAGGCTGGTGAAGATGGCCCAGTCGGCCAAGCGCAGCCACATGGGTGAGCGACTGCGCCTGGTGCGAGTCCCGACCCTGTTGGTGTGGGGTCGAGAGGACCGGACTACCCCGCTTGAGGTGGCCCGCGAGTTCCAGGCAAGCATCCCCGGATCGGAGCTCGTCCTCATCGACAAGTGCGGCCACGCACCGATGCTCGAGCGGCCTACCGAGTTCACTCGCGCCGTCAGGCGGTTCCTCGATCGACTCCCCTCGCCGCTGTCCGCCGACGCGCCGGCGGCCTAGCCCTCGAACTTGGCGCCGCAGTCCATGCAGAACTTCGCGCCCGCCGGGTTCTTGTGGCCGCACTCGGGGCAGAATGTGGCCGCTTGCTCGAACTTCGCGCCGCAGTCCATGCAGAACTTCGCCCCCGGCGGGTTCTTGTGGCCGCAAGTGGGGCACGGGACTCCCTCCCCCGCCGGCGAGGCCGCGGCGACGACCGGCGTGGGCTGCTGGGCCTGGGCGCCGCCCATAGCTCCCGCGATGGCCTGGCCCATCGCGACGCCGGCTCCGAGCCCCAGCCCCGCGCCGGCGAGGCCGCCCGGCTGTTTGGCCGCCTCGGGGATCGCCTGGGCCGTCTGAAACTGCATGTACGTGCCCATGTCGCCGATGACGGACATGCCGGTCCGCTGGTCGATCATCTTTTGGACTTCCTCGGGCGGCGTGATGGCCCCGATGTTAAAGTCCACCAGGTCGATCCCGTACTTAGCGAAGTCGGCGACGACCCTTGTCTTGACCGCCACCGCAAGCTCCTCGTAGTACATCGGCAGGTCGAGGATGGACCGCTTGAGTTCGCCGAGCATGTCGATGAGGCGTGAGATGATGAAGTCGCGCATCCAGGTGTTCAGCGTCTCCCGGTCGTAGCTCGAGACCGTGCCCGAGATCTCGGCCACGAACACCTGCGGACTGGAGACGCGCACGGAGTAGCTACCGAATGCGCGAAGCCTGACCATCTTCAGCTCAGGGTCGCGGAAGACGACCGGCTGCGGCGTGCCCCATTTCATGTCCTGGAACACTCGGGTGTTGACGAAGTAGACCTCCGCGGTGAAGGGCGTCTTGCCGCCGAAGGGGATCTTCAGCAGCTCCGCAAGCAGCGGCAAGTTGGCCGTCTCGAGGGTATGCCGGCCGGGGCCGAACACATCGAGCGCGCGCCCGTCGCGCATGAAGACCGCCTGCTGGTTCTCGCGCACGATTAGCTGCGAGCCGAGGCGGAAGTCCCCGCTGCCGTACTGCGGCACGCGATGCACGAGCTCCTGGCCGTAGTCGTCGGCCCACTCCACTACGTCTGTGATGCGCATGTGTACGCCCCTTCCAAGCGGCCGCTCACGGCTTGCCCGCGAGGATGCTCTCCCTGGCCGACAGGTGGTTGCCGAAGGCCGCGACCGCCGATGCAAGCGCTTCAAGCTCGGTCGCGACTCGGCCATCGTCCGCGATAGCGACCTTGTGCGACTGCTCGACGACTGCTCCGGCAAGCTCGAGGAGCTTGAGGTCGTGGTCGTAGAGCGCGTCGAGCTTCGCGGAGTCGATAGCCTCCTGGTCGAAGATCCCGCTTGCACCGTACTCCGCGTGCTCGCAACGCGACTGTATTGCTCGCACGTCGCTCACCGCTCGATCAACCTTGGTGATGTCGTCGAGCTTCAGTTCGCGGGCAAGGCGCTCGGCCAGCGCCTGGAGCTGGGTCACGGCCTCTCCCAGGTACTCGGCGACGCGCACTCTCAGCCGCTTGTCGGCGTCCCGCCTCCGATCCCTGTCGACGTACCCGCCGTAGCCGGGGATGGCGCTTGCGAGCCTGGACAGCTTGTCCTTCAGGGTCTCGCGCACAGGCTCATCAATGTCGAACATCGGGCAGCCTCCTGTCCAGCGGCCTCAGGCCGCGAGGTGTCCGGACGTCGCGCGGTCGCGAAGGTGGCGCTCAGGCCTCCGGCCTTACCGGCTTCCCAGTGCGAGCCGACTCGAGTGCCGCCGCCGCGAACGCGATCGACCGGCGACCCTCCTCGCCCGGGATGATCGGCTCGGTATCCTCAACGACCGCGGTCACGAAGTCACCCAGCTCCTGGGCGTACGCGTCGGGCCCGGGCTCGGCCTTCAGAGCCCGCTCCTCCTCGCCGAAGCGCTGCAACAACGCCTCGTCCCATGTTGTGAACTGCAGGGCGCCTTCGGAGCCATAGACGGTGCCCCGGCAGTGGCACACCCCGGGCGGCGCGCATCCTCCGGCGGATAGGTGGCTCATCTTCCCGCCCGGGTAGCGGGCGTTGACGAAGTACATGTCCTCATAGTCCCACTGCGCTACGGAGACGTAGTCGGCGCCGTAGGCGGATACCTCTATCGGGTTCCCGAGGATCGTCCGCTGGAAGTCGAGCTCGTGGACGTTGACCTCGAAGAGAATGCCCCCCGTGGTCTCGAAGTAGTCCCGCCACGTCGCAGAGAAGCTCCCCCAGTTGGGCCCCTGGATGCGCGCGGTGAACATCGCGGTCGCCACGCCGATGTCGCCCGCGTCGACGGCCTTCTTGATGACCGGGAAGATGCCGATGTAGCGGAGCACCTGGCCGACCATGAGCTTCACACCGGCCGTACGGCACGCGCCGATCATGTCGGTGCAGTGCGCGACGGTGAGGGCCATCGGCTTCTCGCTGAAGACATGCTTGCCGGCCCTGGCCGCATCGAGCGCGTGCGGGTGGTGAAGGTGGTTCGGGGTGGCCACGATGACGGCATCCACCTCGTCCATCTTCAGCAGGTCCTCGTGACACTCGACAGGCTTCGCGCCGAGGTCCTCGGCGAGCGTGACGCGCTTCCCCTCGACGATGTCGCACGCCGCGACCACGCGGGCGGCAGGCCCGACCTTGCCGACCTGTCGCGCCAGATACGCACCCATGCTGCCACAGCCGATGACCCCGAACCTGACCTGGGACAACCCGACTTCCTCCTCGATGCGGCGATCCCTGTCGGGCGCCGCCCACCTGTGTGGCTACCGCGCCAGCGGTAGGATTGCAGCGCACTCGGCCCCGCGCCCCGGACCGTCGCTGGTAAGGCGCAGGACACCCCCGAACGAGGACAGCGACGCGTGGGCGATACAGAGCCCGATGCCGGCCGCCTCGAAGCCCTCCCACGCTGAGAAGTAGGGGTCGAACGCCCTAGCCACCACGTCGGGCGTCATCCCGACGCCGTCGTCAACGACCGTGACGGAGACCGAGTCGTCGCCCACTGAGAAACCGACTGTCGTCCTGCCGCTCCGCTGGGTCGCCTGCCGTGCGTTGCGGATGACCTCGCCCAAGGCCAGTCGAACCGCATCGAGGTCGGCCCAGACGGCCACCTCGGGGGCATCTTGGACCGCGAGGCGCTCGTCGACCGGCTGCTGGCCGATGTCGCCGACCAGGGAGCGGACGACGGCCGAAAGCGGCACGGCCCTGGGCACGGGACTGGGCGATCTGTACATAGCACGGTAGCGAGCGAAGACCAACTCGCACCTGGCGACCCCTTCGCGGATCACCCGAAGGCGACGCCGAAGGTCGTCCTGCGCATCGGGAGGCAGGCTGTGATCGCCGCTCTTCATCTCGATCATCTGGGCTTGCGCGCTGATGAGCGCCAGGGGATTGTTGATGTCGTGTACGAGCGCGCGCAGTGAGCGCCCGAAGTCCCGGCACAGCCGCTCGCGCTCAGGAGTCAGGTCGCCCTGGCTCATCCGACACTCCCGCCAGCGTTCCCCACCCCAGCCCCTACCGGCGGCGGACCAGATCGCCCGCCACCAGGGCCAGTGACTTCCAGGAGCCGGCCGCCTCCTCCTGCCCTGACAGCTCCTTTGGGAATGAGATGCGCAGCGCGGTGAGTCCGCGCCTAACGCCGCGCGACCGGCCCGTCTCTCCGAAGTACCGCTCCAGTCCGCGCGCAGTGAACAGGTCCTCGCTGCGGCCCACGTACTCGGGCACCGGCTCCCAAGGCCCGCCGTCGACGCTCATCGTGCAGAGGTAGCTCGCGTCGGGATCCCTAGATTGGAACGCCAGGCCAAGGAACCCGGCGAAGAGTGGCGCTCGGCCTTCGAGGGGTGGCGAATCATCGGTCGGCGGGGCGACGACCAACACCTGGTCGATCGGCCAGCCCTCGTTCCGCGCGTGCGCGCTGGGCTGGATCATGAAGCCGCCCCGCGTCTCGCCGAAAGGATCGTCGAAGAGCGGCTCACCGTTGTTGTCGGGCGCCGTGGAGACGGTGATGACACCCGAGTGGTTCGTGTTGATGCAGCCTACGCCCGTGTAGCCCGTCGCGTCGAACCGACCCGCACCCCGCAGCGGACGCGTGACGCGACCCAGCAGCAGCTCGGAGCCGTCCGCGAACTCCGCGGTTGCGCGGCCGCCGTCCCGGTTCTCGAAGGTGAACGCCGTCGGCGTATCGACCGGACGGCGCACCTCGATGACGATCCTATCGCCGATCTGGGGCTCGTAGTTCGCGGGCAGGCGCCCGGTGCCGCCGTCGGGCAAAGCAAGCCCCACCTGGTTCCCCACGAACGGAGCCAGGCCGCGGAAGACGCTGGTGCCGGCGCGAATGTCGGTGTAGATGCCGGATGCGCCGGGGTCGAACCCGCCAAAGCCGGGCGGCGGATTGGCGAATTCCTTCGGCACGAGCGCGAATACCGCGCCGCGGTCGCTCGACTCCCAGCGGTGCGCCCTGATCCTGAGCCCGTGGACGGCCGTGGCGCAGACGGTGCCATCGCGCGACCAGCGCGTTGCCGCATAGCCGTCGGTAACAGTGTGTGCGGGCCTGGTCACACACCCGACCTGGAGCCAGCTCCCGCCTTCGTCAGGGGAGACCTCGATAGGGCCGCCCGTGGTGTTGGTGATCCTGATTCGGTGTGTCTCGACGGTCTCGTACGTAGCGAAGTCGCGGCGGTCTCGCTCCGGAGCCGCCGCGACCACGAGTGCCGATGTGAGAAGCAGTACTTGAGCGGCTCGCACAACCAGCGCCGCTTTCCCTCCGAACCGGTGACACCACGTCCGCGCCTAGGTCGCCGCGTGTGTGTCGACGTTGGTGACCCTATAGCCGGTGTCCTCTTTGACGACGGTGATCTCGGCCAGCGTACTGGAATCGTCGAAAACGCGGATTGTCGGGCCACTCGACTGGTCGCACCTGATCTCGCCCTTCGCGTTGTCGAACAGGGGGACCAGCTTGTGTAGCTGGCGGCCCTTGAGCACGCGGAGCTTCTCGATCCGTTGCGCCTTCTCAGACGCGGAAAGTGTGTCCCAGTCGTCGTACTTGGCGCGGGCCTCTTCGTCGTAGGCCCAGTAGGCGGCAGCCGTGGTGCTGTCTCCGTTCGCGAGGCACCGCGCCACTGTGAGGGCCGCATCCTCGGGCGTCGGTGCCGCGGCCTGCTGCGACACTTCCTCTCTCTTGCCGCAGCCTAGAGCAACCACCATGGCCATTAGAATGAGTGCGACAAACGCCAGACGCTGAACCACCGTGCACATATGGGCAGCCTCCTCAGCGCTTGACCGCGAGGTAGAACGCTCGCGAGACATCCTCGGTCAGGGGACGCGTCGTGTATGCCCGAAACGCCCCCACTAGCCTCAAACCAACTCTCCCCAGCGTGTCCCGGATCTCATCATCGTCGTAGCCGCGCTGAACGTGTGTCTCCTCGAAGGTGTGATCCCTCCCTTCATCCCGCCAGGTGAATGCCATCCGGATCGTGCTGAGCCGGGTGACGGGGTCCCACTGAGACCGCCATTCATAGTGTAGCTTATCCGAGCTTCCGGTGCGCGACTGAGTGAACAGCTCCTCCCGGAGCGCGGTGACCGTGTTAACGTCGAAGACGAACAGGCCGCGCGGAAGTAGCGCCCTTGCAGCGGACTCGCAGGCCAGAAGCAGCCCGCTCTCGTCGATGATGTAGTTGAGGCTGTCGTAGACCGATACGACGGCGTCGAACTCGCGCTCGAACGGTAGGGCGCGGGCGTCGGCGTTGACCACCGGCAGCGAGGCGCCTTCGTCCCTGGCGTTCGCGACAGCCTGTCTGACCATCGGATAGGAGAGGTCGGCCCCAACCACCTTGTACCCCCGGCGGACCATCGCAAGACCGAACCTGCCGGTGCCGCAGCAGAGATCAAGAATGCTCCTCGGCTCGCGCCTGCCCAGCAGGAACAGGTCTTCGACATAGTCGGCCCAGCGTTCATACGGGATCTGCCGCATGAGGTAGTCGTAGTAGGGCGCCAGCTCGCCGAAGGCTACTTCACCGATTGGTCGACTCATCGCCGCAACCACGAAACACGAGGCCCGTCCACCCTTCTCTGTCGACTCGCTCCGCCAACTGCAGGCCGGCAACCCCCTCGGCCGCGTCGAGCACCTCGGGCGCGCGTTCCTCCAGTATGCCGCTTAACACCAGCGAACCGGCCGAACGCACTGCGCCGGCGAACGCCGGCATCAACGCTGCGATCACCTTCGGCGCGATGTTCGCCACCACAAGGTCGTACCGGCCGGCCGGCGGGCCGTCGAGCTCCGTCGCCCGCACAAGGTGACCCGCGCCGTTCCTCTCGGCATTGGCGGCCGTCGCTTCGACCGCCAGCGGGTCCACGTCTACGGCGACCACCGAGCCGGCGCCCAGCAGCGCGGCGGCGACGCTCAGTATACCCGACCCGCAACCTACGTCCGCAACCGAGCACCCGGGGGCGACGCGCGTCTCCATCAGCTCGAGGGCGAGCCTGGTGGAGATATGGCTGCCGGCGCCGAAGGCGATGCCGGGGTCGAGCCTAACCACCGCGAGCCCCTCGTCACCGGGCGCTTCGACCCACGAGGGCAGGATCAGCAGCCTCTCGCCGACTCGGATGGGGCGTGCGTGCTTGCGCCACTCGTCCGCCCATGCCTGCTCTATGATCCACTCGTTCCTGGCGAGCGAGACTCGGGTGCCCATGCCGATGTCGCCTAGGAGTACCCGGAGACCTGCCAGCGCCTCTCCGAGCCCGGGAGCGTCGGGTTCATCGGGCAGGTACGCGGTCAGCCAGACCCGTGCTCCCACCGGGCCGGGCGCTGACCCGCCCCCGACGCGCTCCTCCGAGATCCCTACACCGAGCCGCTCCACCAGCCACGCGCCACACACCTCCGCGGCGATCGACGGCACCTCGAAGCTGACCAGCCGCCAGCGGCGCGAGCTAGCCATTCGGCACCCCCGCCCGCGGGGTGCGTGCGTCGAGTCGCTTCAGGAACTGAGCGATGCGCTCCACCGCGAGCTTGATCTGATCGAGCGATGTCGCGTAGGTGCAGCGGATGAAGCCCTCGCCCGCGGCGCCGAACGCGTTCCCGGGCACGACGGCGACCCGCTCCTCCTCGAGCAGCCGTCCGGCGAACGCCTCGCTCGTGAGCCCGGTGTGACGGATCGACGGGAAGCAGTAGAAAGCTCCCTTCGGCTCGAAGCACGGCAGCCCGATCGCATTCAGCGCCCGGGTGAGATACGGCCGGCGGCGCGCATACTCACCTCTCATCCGCGCCGCCTCGGAATCGCCGTTCGTGAGCGCCTCGACCGCGCCCCACTGCGCCACGACGGAGCAGCAGAGAGCCGTGTACTGGTGGATGCGGAGCATCCCGGCGATGATGTCCCGCGGCCCGCACGCATAGCCCAAGCGCAGCCCCGTCATCGCGTACGACTTCGAGAAGCCGTTGAGCAGAAGCGTTCGCTCGCGCATGCCGGGGAGCCCCGGCACGCAGACATGCTCGTGCCCGTCGTAGACTAGCTGGTCGTAGACCTCGTCCGAGACCACGAACAGGTCCCGCTCCACCGCGATCCGCGCGATGCGCACGAGCTGCTCACGACTCATCACCGCCCCGGTCGGGTTGTTCGGGTAGGAGATGAGGAGGGCTTTGGTACGCGGCGTGAGAGTGCTCTCGAGCAGCTCCGGGTCTAGGGCGAACCCGTCCTCCAACCGCGTTCCGACGGTGATGAGCTCCCCGCCGGCGAGCTCAACACATGCCGGGTACGCGACGTAGCAAGGCGTCACGACGGCAACCTGGTCGCCCGGCTCGAGCAGCGCCCTGAATGCGAGGTCGAGCGCCTCGCTGACGCCGCTTGTCACGATGACCTCGCTCTCGGGGTCGTACGCGACCTCGTACCGGCGGCGCACGTAGTCCGTGATCGCCTGCCTCAACGCGGGAATGCCGGCGCTAGGCGTGTAGGATGTCCGTCCGCGCTCGAGGGCGTCCACCATCGAGTCGCAGATGTGCCACGGAGTCGCGAAGTCCGGCTCGCCCACGCCGAGGGTCACCACGTCGTCCATCTTCGAGACAAGGTCGAAGAACCGACGCAGCCCGGATGGCGGGAGGTCGCGCACCCTTGCCGCCACACGGTGCGTCATGGCGAGACCGCCAGCCGCTCGCTTGCAGGCTCCGAGATGAGCATGTCGCCGTCGCGCTTGTAGAGCCTGAGAACGAAGTGCGTGCACGTTGA
>Ga0315279_10002872_pt1 | contig 24956 bp, 20 predicted proteins | sample YL17G06_20_MG_FD_203694 | JGI IMG/M metagenome (GOLD analysis project Ga0315279, IMG submission 203694) | Sediment microbial communities from Yellowstone Lake, YNP, Wyoming, USA - YL17G06_20 | ecosystem: Environmental > Aquatic > Freshwater > Lake > Sediment | place: USA: Wyoming | collected...
AGAATAGGTTTCATGTTTTTCTTTTCAATTTCTATAGTAGTGGTATGTTGCAGCACGACCTTGTTGACTAAAATAGCTGTTCAACTAAAGAAAAACAAGAGAAAGGGGACTATGGGTCCGGAGCATTGGGCGCGGCGTGCATTATTGGATGAAAATGCGGGTACAGCATTATCATCAGGCGCTGGACAGGCATAAAGCAAACCTGCGTATGATTACACGGCTTAAGCCATTAAAGAGTCTTGATCCTGTTTGCTTTTCCCCGTTGTTTTTCGCCCTTCGAGCAACTATTTTATCTTATAGAGATGGACAGGGAAGATCATTCAAAGCAGAGCTGCTGCGAAAAAAAATCTCGCGCATGTGCAGCAACATTCTCCACACTTTCAATCTCCTCCCATTAAAGTAAGCGGCCTTGGTTGCAGCCATATGGGGGTCAAGCCATGGATAGTATTTACAATAACGAATATGCCTGCGCTATTCCATCCTTCTACTACATTGAAACATGCAACCTGTGCAACCTTCGATGCAGGTATTGCCCAACGGGTAATAGAACCGGCGGGCTCACAGGCGGAATCATGTCATCGGAGAATTATGCGATAATACTTGGCAAAATCGAAAAATATGCCAGGGAAATTCACCTGTACAATTACGGAGAGCCGTTTCTCAACAAAGAGCTGATCGGTATTATTTCAATGACTTCCGCGAAAAATATCAGGACCACAATTCATTCAAATCTTAATGCGAAACTTTTTGACGACAGTGAAGCACGGCGAATTGTGGAGAGCGGCTTGTCGGTTTTAAGCGGCTCAATAGACGGCGCCAATCAAGAGACGTATGGCATGTACAGGCTGGGTGGCGATATAGAAAAATGTTTCTACAACTTGAAACAATTGCAAAGTGCAAAGAAGAAGCTGAAATCCAAGACGCCTTTTTTATGCTGGAGTTTTCTGATTAATAAATATAACGAGCATGAAATTGACAAAGCAAGGAAAATGGCAGGAGACCTTGGCGTGGGTATATCCTTCAACCGTATGGATATCTGGGGCAATGAGGATTGGGCATCGTCATATCATAAAGACCCCGGCAAGCTGGCGCGACTGCGCAACAGGATGCGCATATATAAATTAGCCTCCTGGTCAAGTGCGATATACATGGCGACAGGCCTTCTTCAAAGGGCCACAGGCGACAGGAAAGCGGTAAATAAGCAACCGGCCCTGAGCGCCAATTTACCATACTTCTGCAGTCAGCCATTCAATATTATGGTAATTAATTGGGACGGCAAGGTACTGCCGTGTTGCACCATTTACGATGACCGCGCGGCGATTGGTAACCTGTTGACCGATGATATTGCCGAGATTTGGAACAATGCTGAATTCAAAAAATGCCGGGATTTTTTGCGCAATTTTGATGGCAAAAAAAGGTGCGGTTCTGTTTGTGAATTGGGGCTGTGCGGCGTAAGCAGCAGGTTACTGCAGTAGCCGGGAAATATTTTATTTCAACACCCGCATGGAGCCATCACCCATTCGTACCATTGCCTTCTATCTCCCCCAATACCACCCCATACCCGAAAACGATGCCTGGTGGGGCAAAGGGTTCACGGATTGGATGAACGTCCGCAAAGGGCAGCCCCGCTTTATCGGGCATTACCAACCACATGTACCGGGCGAACTTGGCTATTACGATCTTCTTGACCCCACTATCAGAGAGCGCCAGGCCGGCCTGGCAAAAGAATACGGCGTTGATGCTTTCTGCTATTATCATTATTGGTTCAATGCGCATCGATTGCTTGGAAAACCATTGGATGCCGTATTGGCATCAAATAAGCCCGATTTTCCATTTTGTCTCTGCTGGGCCAATGAAAACTGGACCCGCGCATGGGATGGAGGCGAGAACCAGATTTTGATTGCTCAGAAGCATAACCGGGAAGATGATCGCGCGCATATAGAATGGTTGATACCGGTGTTTCGTGATTCCCGTTATGTCCGGATACACGATAAGCCCCTTTTTTTAATCTATCGCGCGGATGCTATTCCTGATGTCAAGGGCATGATTTCCGCATGGCGGTCCCGGACCACTGATGCCGGTCTGGCCGATCTTTATCTCTGCGCTGTACGAAGCAACTTTTCGCTCCATGCAGATAAAGCGCTCATAGATCTCGGTTTTGACGCGGTTGTTGATTTTCAGCCTAACATCAGGAATTTGCCGGAAGAAGCATTGTGGAGGAAAATCATTCGCTACTCGAAAAGAAGCCTTCAGATGGCAGGGCATGGAAATGCCAAAAGCAGGTGCCCTGTTGCGCGGGTCTATAATTACCGGCAACTAGTCCGTCGCGTCATGGCCGAACCGGTAGATGTTTCATGCCGTCGCCTGCCGTGTGTTTTTCCCTCGTGGGACAACACGGCACGAAGGGCGGAATCTATTGTTATTCAGAACACCAACCCCGCCCTGTTCGGCCAATGGCTTTTAGGGTCTTCCCATCGCGTGGCTTCATTTCCTCCGGATGAGCAGATGGTCTTCATTAATGCATGGAATGAATGGGCTGAAGGTTGTCACCTGGAGCCGGACCAACGAATGGGAAGGGCGTTTTTGGAAGAAGTCAGGAAAGTGAAAGAAACGCTAAATGCTGAGCCCCGTATACTATGAATTCCTTTAAAAAAGCGCTGTTTATTGATCATGAATACGGAATGTCGGGCGCAACGGTCAGCCTTGGGTATTTATTGGAGGCTTTCCGCAAAAAAGGCATTTCAACATATGTCTTGACGCCAAAAGGGATTCAGGAACAGGCGCTATTCCTTTCGGCCGGCGCGGAATGCATTTCTTCCCTGTTTTTCGGGCGAAATGTGCTCCGCCTTTATTTACATTTCATTGACGCCTCTCCCACGCTTGGATTTAAGGGTATAGTGTTCGTAATCAAGGAATTCCTGAAAGTCCTTTGCGGTATCTGGGTTGTCGGCAAGGCCATTCTCAAGATACGTCCCGATCTGGTCTATACAAACGAGTATGTTTCAATCCAGGCCTCCATTGCGGGCAAGCTGTTATGCACACCTGCCGCAGTCCACATCCGGAGCCGCTTTGTGGAAGGCAATTTCGGTCTTCGACGGATGCTCCTTTCATACGCGATTGCGATGTGCAACGATCTGGTTGTTGCCATCACCGAATTCGAGGCGCGGCAAATCACCCGATATGTTGGGAAAAATCCGAAAATCCACGTTGTTGGTGAGTTCCTGGATGACAAAAATTTTAATCAAGCGGAAGGTCCCGGCGAGGAGAAAACGCAGTGGGGTTTCCCGGAAAAGTGCAGGATCGTCATCATGTTGGGCGGCATATTCTCGATAAAGGGTACGCTCGATTTTATAAAAGCCGCGGAAATCGTTGTGGAGCGATATGGCGATGTCTTCTTTGCGGTCGCCGGCCCTCAATACCATGGGCAGGATGATCCGTATTTTATAAAGTGCCAGGAACTGGCGGCGTCACCGCGACTTAAGGGGCGTTTTACATTCCTCGGAGTGACGAAAAACAATCTCAGTCTGATCAGATGCTGTGACGTGTTGGTGTCGCCAAACACTAAAACCCACTTCTCGCGGCCGATTATCGAAGCCTGGGCCTGCGGAAAACCAGTAGTGGCCACGGCCACGGAACATACTAGAATTCTCGTGGAACACGGAATCAATGGCCTCATCGTGGATATAGGAGATTGCAGCGGCATGGCTGATGCAATTGTCAGATTGCTCAGCGATGAGGCATTATCCAGGGAGTTGGGAGAAAACGGCCACGCAAAGGCACGTCGGGAATTCGGGAGCGGTGAGAATACTCGTCGGATTATTGACTTGTGTAGTGAGGTGGTGTCTCGGAAGGCCGGCTCTCGTACGAGGAACTTGTGACCCTTGGTCTTTCCGCGAAACGGTCTTAGGAAATCACGATATCGTCAGTCTTCTCGTCCTTATGATCCGGGCATAATCCGCTGCATTGAGAAGCCCGGAAGCCACGGACACGAAAAGAACCGCTATTAAGCCTGAAACCGCGAATGTGGCGGCAATTCCCGATCCCAGGAACAGCAGCAGGCAGACGAACTTGAGCAGGCAACCCATACCCATTCCTTTCAGAATGTCATAGGAATAGGTTTTCTTAAAATAGAAATATAGAATGACATCAGCGGCCGCAACCGACAGCACATAGCTGAATAGAACAAGATTCGACCTGAAGAGCCGGCAACCGAGAAGGATTGAGCATGCTATCAAGCAGAAATTAATCAGTTGAAGGAGCACCAGAATGCCCGTTTTTCTGTCTCCAATAAGGGAAACATAGAAGGGGTAGAACATGATATTGACGGTTTCCGCCATTGCCAGGAGAAAGAAATAGCGCAGCGAGCCATCGCTGCCAAACCAGTAATGCATGAGGCCCCATGTCGCTATGGCGCATACGCCAAAGAAGAACCCGCTGTAAATATTCCCGAAACTGATGATCCTTTGCAGCATATTGGACTGCAGAAAGCCGCGGAAGTCGCTGCCGGCGCTATACTTTGACGATGCAGGCAGAATATTCCGGAAGGCGGTTGAGAACAAGCCCGAAAATGCGATGGCAAAGCGTCGTGCGATTTCATAGCACGAGACTTGTTCCATGCCCAGGAATTTGCCGAGAGAGAATTTGATGACCGGGTCGATCAGAGAACCGAATATGGTGGCCAGTTGGACCTGGAAGCCGAATGTAAACAATGACCTGGCGGTCTGAATGGATATGTTCCTGGGCGAAAGATGAATATGCCTGAATTTCAGTCTGAAAACCGTCAGGGTCGCAAATACCGCAATGACCGCGGAAAGCACATTAGCCATGGAAAGGGCGATCAGGGACATCCGCCAGAAAGCGACGGCTGAGATGAAAACCAGAGAGAGCACGATCGAAGCGATTCCTATTTTGCAAACTACTGCGAATTCCTCCATTCCTTCAAAAAAGCTCCGCAACCCGCCTTGAATGAACGAAAAGGCCCCCGCAATGCCAACGAGGGATGAAAGTGTTGCCACAGGCAACGATGCGGGGAAGGAAGAAAAAAGGCTTGATCGAAGGACGATATGCATCAGGAACCAGGCAAGCCCATACAGCAGAGCGGCGCCGGCAATGAAAAAACAGAAGGCGGTTGAGCAGATCCTGTCGATTGCCGGCGCATCATGTTTTTTTCTTGCTTCGGCAATGAAGACCACGGCGGACGTGGAAAATCCCGCATCGATGACGAATGCGGCGCCCCAGAATGCCGTTATGGTAAGCCAGCAGCCGAAATCCGAAGCGCCGAAATTCCACAGGTTGAGCTTTAAAGTCACCAGGGAGGCGACAATGGCAACGATATATTGAAGTCCCAACCAGAAGGAGTTTTTCATCAATCAGCCGTTGAAATCTATGGGGGACGTGCTGCCGGGCGGCCGCACCGCCTGCAGGAAATGCTGCGATTGCATTTAATTCTTTTGCGCTAAAAACCGGATGTGGCCTGAAAACAGCAGCTTGATTACATTTATCTCTTTATTGCTTTTCCTGAATGCTTTGAATATCAGGCTTAATATCTGATTCGGTATCGATTCATTATCAAAGTAATACAATGATAATTTTGAAAGCAAAGAAATTTTGCAGAAGATCCTTTGGAAAAGCATGGTGAAAACATCCGGACCCGGTCTTAATTCGATAAGGTGAAGGCCATTATCCTCAAATATTTTCTTTAATCCATACGGAGTATAATTGTAGGTGCTGTAAGAATGATATGGTTCGAGATAAGATACAGATCCGGTAAAATAGCCATTCCTTTTGATGACGCGATGTATTTCACGCATCAATTCAAAGGGCAGCACTACATGTTCCAGCGCCTGGTTCGAATAAACGATATCAAAATATTCATCAGGAAACGGAATATGTACCCCATCATATGAATAAAAATTCAAATCACTATTTTTGCGTTGAGCGACTTCAGGCGAAGATTCGATGTCTAAACCATGCCATTTGATATTCGTTGAATATTTTAAAAAGCGTTCATAGGTATTTCCAGTGCCGCAGCCAAGATCAAGAAGGTTTGCCGGGCTTTTTAAGGAATTCAAAATCTTCCTTAATTGGAAATGCGGGTGGACCTGTTTGCAGGAGTCCGCCGGGATGGAACCAATGAATGCATCTTCGCCGGTAAACATACATAGCGATTCTTAAGGATTGGATATCTTCTTGTACTAAAATAAATAGCGCAATCGGTGCAATAGTGTAATAGGGAATTGAATATTTTTAAGTATGCGCCTTAAGCTTCATATCCTCGGGTGACGATTGCATGAAATCACCATTGCTTTCCATCATCATCCTCAATTGGAACGGCCGGAATCATATCCCGGCATGCCTGGAATCGGTGTTGGCCTCGGAATACCGTCATTTTGAAATCATAGTAATTGATAACGGGTCAACGGACGGCTCGCTGGATTTTCTGCGCGCTCAGCAGCCTTCAATCCGATTGGTCGAAAATGGGTGCAATCTTGGGTATGCCGCGGCGAGCAATATCGGATTCAAACTGGCGGCGGGTGAATACATCGCGAATTTGAATAATGACACCGTTGTCGATCCCGCCTGGCTGAATGATCCGATCAAGTATCTTGAACACGATCCGCGCATCGGCGCCGTTGGTTGCCGTCTCATGGACGCGAATAGGCCGGGATACCTTGACGGCCTGTACCATATCATCATGCCGGATTTAGGGCCTCTGCCTTTTGCATTCCTTAAAAAGTTTGATGCTGAAAATCCTCGCATGGCGCGGCCGGGTTTTGTCATTGGCGCGCATGGCGGCGCTGCGATTTACCGGAAAAAAATGATTGACGAACTCAATGGTTTTGATGAAACATACTGGGCATATTATGAAGAGATCGATCTGTGCATGCGGGCGTTTTTGCGCGGGTGGAAATGCCTGTATGTCCCATCGGCTATCGTGCACCATAAAGGCGCCGCCAGCTTCGACCGGACTTCGGCGAATTATTTATATTTGCGCGAACGCAACCGGCTCTGGTTTATTTTCAGGAATTATCCGTTGGCGCTGATCATCCGGCATCTGCCGCTCATGATCCTGTTTGAGCTGCGGATCATGCGCGTATTGTTTTTTAAATTTAAATATCCGGCTATCTATTTCAAGTCGCGATGGGATGCTCTGCTTGGTTTGCCGCGGCATGCGCCGATACGGCGCTTGAATATGAAACTATTTAAGCTCCATAAGAATGAATTTGAGAGGCTGTATCGTGAAAAAATTATCTTTATTGAGACATCGCGGTAATCATCTATCTCATAGCATCAGAAAGATGTCGGCGGCATGCAGATAAATAAGATCACCTGCCCTTTATGCAAAGCGAATAATCGTGCTTGCCTTGGAATCCCGCGGAGAGATGCCATCTTCGGCACTATGCCGGATGAAGGCCTGGCTGAAATACGCGTTGTCGAGTGCCGCGCCTGCGGGTGCATCTATGCCTACCCGATGCCGGATTTCAATAAAGCGCTTTTTGATCGTATGTATTCCGAAGGCTTTTTTCCGCAAATCACCAAGCGCTGGCGAACGATCCGCAATGAGCTGAATCCTCGCCGCCGTTTCGCGGCAGCGCAACATCAGATGACTCGGCCAATCAAGCGCTATCTTGATGTCGGATGCGGCGAAGGCCAGGCGCTTGAACAGGCCAAAAAAGCAGGCTATGAAGTCTATGCTCAGGATATTTCCGCTCTCTTTGCGCGCACGGTCAAGAAAAATACTGGAATAACCGTCGACACCCGGGAAATAAGCAAAGGAAGCTATCAAAGCGATTTTTTTGATCTGATATATATGGACAGCGTTCTGGAGCATGTGCAGAATCCCAGAGAATTCCTTGAAACAATCACCGGGTTCCTGGCCCCCGGCGGCGTGTTGTATCTGATTGTTCCCAATGAAAAGTCCCTGATGAATCACCTGAAAAACACTGCGTATCGCCTGACGGGGAAGCCGCATACGGCAATGATCTCGCCGTTCAAGAAACCGTATCATCTGGTCGGATTTTCCAGGAAGTCAATGCGATTTCTGGCTCATGCGCTGTCGCTGCGGGTCGTATCGTTGACATGCGATAAAAGCTATCTGCATATCGATCAGGTGGTGTATAGCGGCTTCAAGGCGAAACTCCCGTACCGATTGTTGCGGAAAATCGCCGGGCTGGTATACCTGTTTTCCGATGTTGTCGGCATGGGCAGCAATCTTGAGGCGATTCTGATCAAGCCGCAAGTTTAAGCCGGCAATTCATGCGCAACGGATAGCTTTAGGAAGGGATTAAATGCCGGCACTACGATCATTGACTCAAACCATGATTCTACAGCGATGGTCTATGGCCGCGATTTTTTTTCAGGCCATTGTTCTGGTCGTTTGCATCTCCTGCGATGTCCGGGCGGCGGGTCTGACGCCGGCCGACACCCTGACAGTCTCCCTTTTGAGCGCGACGGAAATTTCATACGAAAAAACCTCTCACGCGATGGCGTCGGAAGATGCTCTGGCGTATTGCGGGTTCATTCATCGTTTTTCAAGGAATTTCACGGCCAACGTCACGCTCAGAGCAAGCAATGCGTTTTCTGCACCCGGAATCGACCGCGGATCGATAACATGGGAGGCATCCCGGCTCTCTATCGAGGGCGGAATATTCACCAACCGTTACGGCCGGTCATGTCTTTACAAGCCACACTCATTACGAAATCCCTTTGTTGAGAATCCCCTGCTGCTGTATGACTGGGGTTACGGGGCGCGCGGATCATATTCATTCCGGAACTCGACGATAGGCGGATCGGTAACAATCAACGAACGCGAGGCAGGTTCGGCCCATATCGCTTTCCGACTGGCATATCCCGCCTTTACCGGCGACCTGCTTGCGGGTTTTGAGTCATATTCGGTTGAAAACCAGGATAATGGGGCAATAGCCGGTTTCGAGATTCTCTTTTCATGGAAATCTATCACGGTGCATCCGGTCGGAAAATATGTCTATTATTTCGCTTACGACCGCGGCCGCAATCCAACCATGGTACCCGGATTCCGGATCGACGGATATATTGAAACGAAGATATCATCGACGAAATCTTTGACCATTACCGACCTGCTTTATGCCGGGGAGTATCATAAGCGCTACGATCAACGGTCTTTGTTCAATGGCGCGGATTGCGAATGGATGTTCGCCCGCTGGATCGGGGCCGGCGCCGGGCTGGAAGCGCGGAAAGCGGCGGTGGTGACCATCGCACCCGAAGCATTCATCTCCATAAAGCCGGTGGCCGATGGTGTTGACGCACGAATAACGCTTCGAAGAAGCGCTACCGGCGGGTCGTCACCGGTTTATGGAATCGATGGCACATTATGGATAGGCTTTTAAAGGCGGTCCGCCGCCTTGTACGCAGGCACATCCTGGTCATGGCGCTGCTGTTCGCGGCCGCGATGCTTTTTACATGCGGTCAAGGGCTTTATCCCGATGCCTGGCATGGCGTTACGCCTGTTATCGCCATGACCTTTGATGACGGCCATTCATCAGTATATACCTTTGCATTTCCCACCATGCGTTCGATGGATTCCACCTGGACCGCGACCCATTTTCTTCCGGTGTCCTTTATCAATGCGCCGGGTTCCGTTACCACGGGGCAGCTGCGCGAAATGGAACGGGCCGGATGGGAAACCGGGGGGCACGGGATGGAGCATACCAATCTGTCTTCGGTCCCCGCCGATTCGGTGGAAGATCAAATCCGGCGCAACCGTCAATGGCTTGCCGATTCGGGATTGGCGCATGAAAGCTTTGCCTATGCGTCCGGCAATTATAATCCTTTCGTGGAATCGATCGCAAAAAAGTATTTCAAGAACATTCGCACGGCCCATGATTACTATTACCTTTCCGGGATCAACCGGACATCGCTTGGCTATTTCGCCGTCCAGGGAGGGCATACCGCCGATGACCTTGTGGCGCGGGTCGCGAACGCGCGAATGATTGGTTCGCCGCTGGTGGTGATGTGCTTTCATGCGATTATTCCGGACACGGCCGTCCCGCCGGTTGGAATGTTCTGGTGCAGGGAATCCGCGGCAGCCGGTTTTTTCAGGTATTTGAAGGAGCAGGATTTTCCCGTTATGTCAATTCGAGATGCGATGAAAGCGCTCCTTGGGGAGTAATAAAGACTTCCAGCCCCAACGTCAAACCCGTTTGCCTTTCTTCATGGTTTTTCTGCGCGTATTATGGCTTTCTGCAATGCGGCGACTGAAGATGATAATGGGCACGGAAATCAGCCCGCTTCGCTGAAATCGGCGCGCTGCGGTGCGTGCGGCAAGACGTATCTGAAGTCCCATCCTTCGAATCGAAAACCTGATTTGAGTGCCTGAGAACAAGAGAAAAATAGGCTATCTGGGCTTCCGGCTTTTCCAAAATCGGATATTCGGACAGTATGTCTCTGTGGATTATAGGGCTTGATTTAAAATACACCTTTTCGACACATACGGCCTTCAAACGATAATTGCCCGGCTCCCTGATAAAAGACGGCAAAAGCTTTCTATTAGAGAAAATTCGAGGGTCAATGATTACATTATAAAACCTGTTTGAATACCGCAAATGATGGAAGGCCCTCTTTTAAAAACCCATTCGAACCATTTTTTCCCCATCAGAAAGTGATAGGTATGGTCCGTTAAGTCCACCCAGTGATACGCGAAGCCACGGGGCGAGAGCAGCTATATTGTTTGCCTGCAAAACGAATTGAGATCGCGCAGGTGTTCCAGGACGACATTCGAGCGCATAAAATCAATTCTGGAAGACCAGGTGTCGGGTACGGTCCGCAAATCATTGAAGCAATGGATCCGCGTTACGTCTATATTTTTATTCCCAATAGATACGAATCGCTGATAGTGGTCGTGCATGGTTTTTTTCCACTCATTATTAAAAACCGGATCGACCAGCAAAACATCGCTTGCGCCATTCGCCAGGAACAGAAATGCAGTGAAAAATTGCATTCTGCTTCCAAGCTTAAGAATAGTTTTTTGGTAACTACTCACGTCCCTATGAAAGACCATTTTTTCGCTATAGAAAAATGTATGCTGATTTTCTATGAGGCCCGCAGGGCCGGCATATCTGTAGCCCGGGGTGAAGCCCCGGGTAACGATACATGGAGTCCCCTCCCTGCCCTCCCCGCTATGAATTCAGATGCGGGGAGGGTTGCCTGCCTGCGCGAAGCCGCTGCGGCGAAGGCAGGGGTGGGGTGTCCCTATTTTTACCTACAGATAGGTCGCCCTTACAGGGCTGCAAAAAGGCACGGTCATAGGGACGTGCGTAATTACGTTTTTAAGGATATTGAAAAACATCATACTCCCCATATTCATGCTGATTACCAGGGACATATCGGCACCTATTCGATACCTGATGGAAGCCTTCTTGCCGGAGAATTGCCTCCAAATAAGCACAAGCTTGTCGTAGCATGGATCGAAATTCATAAGGAAGACCTTATGGCTGACTGGGAACTCGCCGTCAACGGCAAGAAACCATTCGAAATAAAAGGACTAGACTAATGAGAATATCAGAAATCACTCCGCACCCGAATTGGATGTTGACCATTGTTTCAGATGATGGCCGCATTGGTGACTTTGACGTAACGCCGTATCTTCAGTATGAAGCCTTTAAAAATTTAAATGCCATGGCTGAATTCCTGAAAGTTTCAAATGGCGGCTATTTTGTAGAATGGGACTGCGGGGCCGACCTGTCCGCGGACACCAGAGAAGCTCTTTGGAAGGTTACGGGTACTGTTCCTATCCGGTCTTTTGCCTGAACAACAACTGAATGCAACCACAGGGCGGACGAATGGCCTTGCCCTTCGCATACCGATTTTTTCCACTCCACGCACCACGGTCATCCGCGACCGCGCAACCTGCACCTGCCGCGCGAAAAACGGCCTAAAAACCGTCCCGAAAAGCGGCGAAACGCTTAGGCATGCGAGTTCTGCAATAAGAATAAAGCCGTTTTCTCAAAGAAAACGTTTTGCTATCAACACTCTTGTAAACCAGCCTCAGACCTGTTATATTTATAACAAGTCCTTCTCCCTTTTTGTCTTATGCGGTCGAATCTATATACCACCTTGTTTTTGCTGATGCTTGCCTTTATGCCTGCCTTTGCCGCGCATTTGACAGGCCGCGTGCTATCGCCTTCGAAGACACCGTTAAGCGGTGCGGTGATAGTACTGTCCGGAGCAGGAATGTACGACACCACAGGGCCGGACGGCCGTTTCAGCTTCATCACCGATCAGGCGACCCTTCCGCCTTGTCCATCTTTGGCAATTCCCGTTCGATTGACCGGCCGCGGAATGTTCGTTTGGTGTCCGGGCATGAGCAAATTGACAATTGATATTTATGATATCAAAGGCCGGCGTCTTTTCCGGACGATGGCATACACAAAGCGCCCGCCGGACCCTCATCCGACAGGCGCTTTTCCATGCATCCGTCGTTCTGCTATCCGCCGCTCTGTCCTACTGCTTCTCCACCCCGATCAGCGGCTGGTCTTTCTGCACCGGGTCGCCGTCCTTGACCAATAGCTTGACAATTCTGCATTTATACGGCGCTTCGATTTCGTTAAAGAGCTTCATGGCCTCCACGATGCAGACCTTGGCGCCTTTTTCCACCACATCGCCGATTGCCACGAGTTTTGGTTTGCCCGGGCCGCCGGTGGAATAGAATGTTCCTACGAGCGGGGCGTTGATCGTGTCTTTGTATGCGGGCTCGGCGGCAAGCGCCGCGGGTGCCGGCGCCGCAGGCGCGGGTTGGGCGGCGGGCGCAGGGGCTGCGGCGGGTGCAGGCGCGGTTTGCGCCGCCGGCTGCGGGGTCGATGGCGTGATGGCGGGTATGGCCGTGGTATCGCCGCGCAGGGAGAGCGTAAAATCCCCTTTGCGGATCATGATTTCATTCAGCCCCAGGCCGGATGAACGGGAAACGATGTCGCTCAGGCCGCGATAATCCCTTTCGTCAAGTATCTGCATGGGCACGCCCGCAGCCGCCGCAGCGGGCTGCGCAGGGGCCGCCGGAGCGGCTGCGGCTTTGGCTGCTTGAATTTCCGCGTCCGCGGGAATTTCCGGCTTGGCGTCGGCCGGCGCCGCGCGGTATTTGAAATATTCGAGCGCCGGCTCGGGGAGTATGCAGTAGGAGAGAATGTCTTCCTCATGCTCAACCAGCTTGGCGTCGAGCCCGTCCGTGGCCTTGGGCAGCATGGGCCTGATGGCGTCGGCCGGGCGGTGGGTGATGGGTTTTTCATCGCCCAGAATCTTGCGCTGGATTTCGGGCTTGATGGGCGCGGGCGTGCGGCCATACAGGCCGCGGCAGAGATCTTTGACCTCGTTGGGGACCATCTTGTAGCGCTCGCCGGCAAGGACGTTCATGACGGCCTGCGTTCCCACGATCTGGCTGGTGGGGGTGACGAGCGGCGGCCAGCCCAGGTCTTCGCGCACGCGCGCGACTTCGTGCAGCACTTCGGGCATTTTATCAAGCGCGTTCTGTTTTTGGAGCTGGGACCGGAAATTGGAGATCATGCCCCCGGGGATCTGATGGATCAGGATGCCCGGATCGATGATGCAGGCAGGCGCCGGCCCTATGGCGCGCTTGGTTGCGATCCTGGCGAAATACTCGTTGACCTTTTCGAGCGCATACAGGTCGAGGTCGGCATTATAGTTGGTTTCGGCGAATATGGCCAGCAGCGATTCCACGGGCGGCTGGGACGAAAAACCCGCCATGCTCGCCACCGCGCAGTCGATGGCCCCCGCGCCGGCGCGCACGCCGTCCACATAGGTGGCCATGGCCATGCCGCTTGACGCGTGGCAATGAAGCTGCACGGGGACGCGGACCTCTTTGATCAGCGCGCTCACCAGGCGTTCCGCCGCGATGGGCGACAGGATGCCGGCCATGTCCTTTACGGCGATGGAATCGATCCCCATCGCCACCTGCTCCTTGCCGTATTGCACGTATTTTTCCACGGTGTGCACCGGGCTGATGGTATAGCAGAGCGTACCCTGGGCGTGGCCGCCGTGTTTTTTGACCGCCCTGATGGCGGCCTCCAGATTGCGGGTGTCGTTAAGGGCGTCGAACACGCGGAAGATGTCCATGCCGTTTTCGCATGCCAGGCCCACGAAACGGTCCACCACATCATCGGCGTAATTGCGGTAGCCGACCAGGTTCTGGCCGCGCAGGAGCATCTGCAACGGGGTGTTTTTGGCGCGCGCTTTAATGGCGCGCAGACGTTCCCAGGGGTTTTCGCGCAAAAAGCGCAGGCAGACATCGAAGGTGGCGCCGCCCCAGCACTCCAGTGAATAATAGCCCACCATGTCAATAACATCAATGATGCCCAGGATATCTTCGGTGCGCAGGCGCGTGGCCCACAGCGACTGGTGCGCATCGCGCAACGTGGTGTCGGTGATGCGCAGCGGGATCTTATGGAGCTTTTCTTCCTTCGCTTCTTTTTTGGTCCGTTTGTCCTGCGTATGCAGCATGAGCGACTCCTTGAGCCCGATGGTATTCAATGGTTGTTTCGCAGGCACTTTCATTGCGCAAAGACGCCCATATTTGAATATTTTTCAAATCGCCGGGCGAGAAGCGTCTCTGTTGACAATGTGGCCAGCATATCGAGCCGGCCGGCAAGCGCCTGCCTGATCTGCGCCGCCGTGGCGGCATAGTCGCGATGCGCGCCGCCCGGGGGTTCGGGAAGTATTTGATCGATACAACCGAAGGACATCAGGTCCTGTGCGGTGAGTTTTAGGGCTTCCGCGGCGCGGGGCGCCTCTTTGCCGTCGCGCCAGAGAATGGCGGCGCAACCTTCGGGCGAAATGACGGAATACACCGAATATTGGAGCATAAGCACCGCGTCGCCCACACCAATGCCCAGCGCGCCGCCCGAACCGCCTTCACCGGTCACCACGCAGACAATCGGCACGGAAAGGCGCGCCATTTCGGTAAGATTGCGGGCGATGGCTTCGTGCTGGCCGCGCTCTTCGGCGTCCAGGCCGGGAAACGCGCCCGATGTGTCGATAAACGTGATGACCGGCAGATGGTATTTCTCAGCAAGCTTGAACAATCGCAGCGCCTTGCGGTAGCCCTCGGGCTTGGCCTGGCCGAAATTGCGTTCCACGTTTTCACGAACGTTTTTTCCTTTATTATGGCCTACGACCATTACCTTGCGCCCGTCAAGAGTACCGAATCCGCCGATCAGCGCCCGGTCGTCGCCAAACCGCCGGTCGCCATGCAGCTCGATAAAATCCGTAAAGAGCAGCTCGATATAATCCTGCAGCACGGGCCGGTCTTTATGCCGGGCGATTTGCACGACCTGCCACGGCGTAAGCCCGGCATATACCTTTTCCCGGTGCTCCCGCGCGCTTTTTTCTAGTTCGGCGATCTGACCCGAAAAGTCTCCTTTGCCTTCCGAAGAAAGCTTCCGGAGTTTCTGGATCATCTCTTCCATTTCAGCAATCGGTTTTTCAAAATCCAAAACCGGGTCCATGGGTCACCTCTGGGTATCGGCATTGACGTGCCGGGCTTTTCCGGACGGCCGGGTCGTCGCATAACGCAGGATGCCGGCCAATGTCTTTTTCATGTCCTTGCGATTGACGATCATGTCAATAAAACCGTGTTCCACGAGATATTCGGCGGTCTGAAAATCATCCGGCAGTTTCTGCTTGATCGTCTGCTCAATGACACGCCGGCCGGCAAAGCCGATCAATGCGCCGGGTTCGGCGATATTGATGTCGCCGACCATGGCGTAGCTGGCGGACACGCCGCCGGTCGTTGGATCGGTGAGCACGGAGATATACGGCAGCTTTTTCTCGTCCAGGCGCGCGATGCCGGCGCAGGTCTTGGCCATCTGCATGAGCGATAATACGCCTTCCTGCATGCGCGCCCCGCCGGATGATGAGAAGATGATATAGGGCAGGTGGTGGTCGCAGGCATGATTGGCCGCGCGCAGAATTTTTTCGCCCGTGCCGCTTCCCAGGCTGCCGCCGAAAAACCTGAAATCCATGACGGCAATGGAGATTTCGATGCCCTCGATTTTGCCCGCGCCGGTGACCACCGACTCATTGAGTCCGGTTTTTTCGCGCGCCGCGGGGATCTTAACGCCATAGGCTTCTTTTGCGTCTACAAATTTAAGCGGGTCGGATGGCGTAATGGATTGGAACATCTCCTTGAAGGACCCATTGTCCAGAACCAGACTGATCCGTTCATAGGCGGTCAGACGGCCGTGGTAATTGCATTTTGGGCATACCTTGTGATTATTGTTCCAATCTTCTTTAAAAATATGCGCCTTGCACGAGTCGCAGCGGATCCAGATCTCATCTTTTTTAAGCTTAACGACATCAGTCCGTTTTGTGAACCATGCCATAATGGTCGTTCTCCCTGATTTTTCACCTCAGCCGAAAGCAAGCTCCATAGCTCAAGCTCCAACGCACAAGGAATCCGCTGGGTCCCGTGATCAGCGGGATTGCCGGATTTGTTGTGGGCTGAAACCTGAAGGCGAATGTGCTCCTTTTCGTCCGTAGTGGTGAATTAGCCTTTGCCGCCCCGGCAAAGGGACTTTATAGACACGAGCGCCAGGCCATCATCCGGATACTTGCGCGATATGCGGAATAGTTAATATAGTATAGAGAATCGACGGCCGGGTAAAAAAATGGCGCTATCCGGCCAATCGTTGTTCCAGCGCCAAAAGCTGGTTTGCCAGCTGATTGGGCAACCTGCTGCCGAACCGGGCATAATGTTCCCGTATGCCGGCCAATTCCCGGCTCCACTCGCCTTTGTCGACCTTGAGCAACTCGGCCATATCGGCATCTGATACCGATAAGCCGCTTCGATCAATGGCGTCGATGGTTGGAACAAAGCCGATGGGGCTTTCCGCAGCGTTGCCCTCTCCTTCGGTGCGCTCAAAGATCCATTTAAGCACGCGGCTGTTCTCTCCGTAGCCCGGCCATAACCATTTGCCGTCGGCGGTTTTACGGAACCAGTTGACATAGAAAATTTTTGGGAGCTTTGAAGGGTCGGTTCGCTTTTCCATTGAGAGCCAATGGGCAAAGTAGTCGCCCATGTGATAGCCGCAGAAGGGAAGCATGGCAAAGGGATCGCGTCGCACCTGGCCGACATTGGCGGAGATGGCGGCCGCGGTTATTTCTGAACCGACAATTGACCCCATAAAAACGCCGTGCGCCCAGCTCGTTGATTGATGAACGAGCGGAACCGTGGTCGGCCTGCGCCCGCCGAAGAGGAATGCTGAAATCGGCACACCCTTGGGATCTTCCCATGCCGGATCAATGACCGGGCATTGGCGCGCAGGCGCGGTAAATCGGGCGTTGGCATGGGCAGCCGGCTTTTTTCCGGCACGGTCCCATTCGGCGCCGGTCCAATCGATGATTTTTCCTTCAGGAGCATCGTACCCGATCCCTTCCCACCAGACATCGTTGTCGGGCGTGAGCGCCACGTTGGTAAAGATCGAGTTTTTATTGATCGAAAGCATGGCGTTGGGGTTGCTTTGCATGGAAGTGCCCGGCGCAACGCCGAAGAAGCCCGATTCGGGATTGATCGCATGCAGGCGGCCGTCCGCGCCGAATTTCATCCAGCAGATATCGTCGCCCACGCATTCTACTTTCCATCCGGGAATCGTGGGGACAAGCATGGCAAGGTTGGTCTTGCCGCAGGCCGAAGGGAACGCGGCCGCGATGTATTTCTTTTTTCCTCTGGGGTTGGTAATGCCCAGGATGAGCATGTGCTCGGCAAGCCAGCCCTCTTCGTGCGCCATGACCGATGCGATGCGAAGGGCAAAACACTTTTTACCCAAAAGGGCGTTGCCGCCATAGCCGGAGCCGTACGACCAGATCGTATGCTCCTCGGGAAAATGGGAGATATATTTCTTTTCGATCGGCGCACAGGGCCACGCAACGTCTTTCTCTCCTTTTGCCAATGGCGCGCCGATGGAGTGCAGGCAAGGAATGAATTGGCCATTGTCGCCCAGCGCCTTGATGACGTTGTCGCCCACACGGGTCATGATGTGCATGTTGACGACCACATACGGCGAATCGGTGATTTCGATGCCGATTTTGCTGATGGGCGAACCGATAGGCCCCATGGAGAACGGGATCACATACATCGTACGTCCTCGCATGCAGCCGCTATAAAGGCCGGTCATGGTTTTTTTCAGTTCATTCGGATCGATCCAGTTATTTGTAGGGCCGGCGTCCTCTTTGGACCGGGAGGCGATATAGGTGCGGTCTTCCACACGCGCCACGTCAGAGGGATCGGAGCGGAACAGATAGCAGCCGGGCCGTTTTGCGGCATTCAATGGTGTGGCCATGCCTGCGTCCAGCATGGTTTTGATCATCGCTGCATATTCGGCGCCGGAACCATTGCACCAGTACACGGAATCGGGTTTGCAGAGGGCCGCGACTTCCTGCACCCATGTTTCGACTTTCTTGTTGGCCATTGGTCGTCCTTTGCGGTTGAAGATACAGATATACCGTTTGACAATCGCATCGTCCCCGGCGCGCGCGCCTAAAAAAAAGGCCAAGGAAATTCCCCGCGGCATTTCTTTGGCCTTCCCGTCCCACATGCGCCGGTCGGAAAGCCCGGTTTATCGGGGCGGATGTGCAATGATGCACGGCATCCGGCAAAAGCGAGTGATTAAATTACATTTCGGCGGCGGATACCGGAAAGAAATAGCGGACCGGCCAATGATGGCGATACCCGCGGATTTCGATCGATTGTGCGGATGAACCTGAGGGAGATCCCGGCTTTGATATCCGGCCCGGCCGGCATTATATTATTGACATACCGCTTTTACGACCTCTGTATATCCGTCTATCTGCAATCAAAGTCCAAACGCGGAAAAACCCGGCGCGGCCGGGAAATTCGAAATCCGAAGCGCGAAATTCGAAACAAATCTTGATGACCAGAACCCCGAATAGCCGATACATTCGTCATGGAAACGGGGGGAAGTGTTCAATGGCCGCTGAACAGATAATGAATCGCTTTCTTTATTGGCAATAGCGCCGGGATGTATATATGACATTCCGGGAACCAGGCATGGGCAAAAAGGCCGGGAAAATGAAATGCGGGAAAGCCGGGGAAGACGGGGGATACAGGCCCGATTTCCCGGATACGCCGGCGAAGGGTGTATTCAGCCGGAAAACGCTTTTTTCCGGGAGATCGCGGAATGGATGAAAAACCGGATTATTTTACCGGCAATACGGTTGTGACATTCTTGTCACAAAAAATGATCGAAGGTTGGTGTATATTGCGAGATAGAGGCAAACAATGATTGCAGCCGCATCCAACCAGTCTGCGCCTTCATCAACGCACAAGCCGGCGATTCTCCCCATGTTCGACGATGCCATGGCGCGGGCCGAGGTGTCGCCCGCGCACCGGCCGCATTGGCAACGGTGGGTGGAGCAATTCATGGCATTCCGCAACTCGCATGAGAGCAATACAGCGGATGCATCCGAGGCTTTTCTCACCGATCTCAAGCGCAGGGAAAAGCCGGAGTGGCAAATTGCGCAGGCCGAAAGCGCGATACAGTTGTATGAGTCCCTTGCGCATGGAACTGAATCGCCCGATCAAACACTGGGTGTCGGAGTCCAGCCGGCCGGCATGAGCTGGGACGAGGCTCTGGACGCCATGACCGCGGCGATTGCCATGAAGCACTATTCCCGCTCAACATATAAGAATTATACGGGTTGGGTGCGGAGATTCCGTGCGTTTGTGAAGGGAAAAGCCCCGATGCTGCTCCAGTCGACTGATGCGAAATCATTCCTTGAGCATCTGGCATTGGTGCGGGGCGTATCCGCTTCGTCGCAGAACCTGGCGTTTAATGCGCTGCTTTTTCTGTATGCGACGGTCCTCAAGCTGCCATTTGAAAATCTGGCCGATACCCTCCGCGCCAGGCGGCCCAGGCTCTTGCCCAGGGTGATCTCAATGGACGAGTGCCTGCGCGTGTTTGATGCGCTTGCCGATCCATATCGCCTGATGGCCGAACTCATGTACGGTTGCGGCCTGCGCCTGAGCGAGGGCGTGGGATTGCGCGTGCAGGACATCGACTTTGAGCAAGTCATGCTGACCGTTCGCGCGGGAAAAGGGCAGAAAGACCGGACTCTCGCGCTCCCGCAAACAACCCTGCCCCGCATCAAGCAGCAACTGGCCCGCGCGCAAAGCGTATATCGGACGGATATGAAGAATGAGTCGTTTGAAGGTGCTTTTTTGCCCGATGCAGTGGAAAACAAAACCCCAAAAGCTGCCAGGGAGTTTGCCTGGTACTGGCTTTTCCCCGCGCGCGAACTGACAAGCATCGAACCGGCGGGCACGTTGCGGCGCTATCACATCCATCCCACGGCGCTGCAAAAGGAATTCCAGAAGGCGGTGCAGAATGCGGGTATCGCGCGTCATGTCACCCCGCATACGCTCCGGCACACCTTTGCCACGCACCTGCTGCAAGCCGGATACGACATTCGCCAGGTACAAGACCTGCTGGGCCATGCCGATGTGCGGACGACCATGATTTATTTACATGTGATGAAGACGGATATGAAACCCATAGAGAGTCCGTTGGATATTATTCGCAGAGGAAAGCCGCCCGGACCGGGAAATGGACCCGGAGGAAGGCGGAGCACTATTCCATCTGTTATCAGACATGCGCATGATGATCATCAATAAAGACAAAAGAGAAGCGTAAACATTTTTATTCACGATTTTGTTGCAATCCGATAACCATGGCATTATATTATCCTGCAAAGAAAGATGACAGCATGGGCAAGCATGATCGGATAACCGAGGTCCCCGGAAAAGTCCATACTGCCGCGAAGGCATTCTCCGGAGAACAGGGATATTTGCCGAAAGAGCTGAAAACCTTAACGGTCGCAAAAATGCGTCAAGGAGGAGAACTGGCAAAATATTAGTCGTCCCGCCCGGGAAGCGGTCCGGGCGGGCAAAAACCCAGCCCTGTGCGGCATAGCGTGAGGAATAGCGTGCTGTGCGGGTATGTATAGTAACTTATTGTATACGCAAAACATAGGAGATGAATATGAATCGGTTGCTGCTATTTGTTGTTGTTGGCGTCATCGTCTCTGCCTTTCAGGCAACTGCTGGCACGATGCCCACAAGCACAAAGTATCTCGATGCATATGTCAAAGGAGTACGTGCCGACGGTGATGGGACAACATTTCTAGTGATAGACAAGAGTCAAGATATCGTGCCAACAGGCACAACTACAACAATCGCTTCGGGAACAACTGCCGACTTCTGGCTTTACATTGGCAACAGTAGCTCAATCACAGACGGCCCAGCGGTCAGAACGGTAGTTGCGGCTCTGCTAGCGGCAAAGGCGGCAGGGGACAAAATGAGATTCTATGTATATGTGCCAACCGCAGCTGCTCCAACCTACAACACGGTGATCGCATCTTGGCCAGTACAATAGAGCCGCTCGTGCGGTCGCGCGTGAGGTAGGTCGGTTGGGCCCCGTGCTCCGTTTCACTTCGCCCCAACCGCCCGCTACTGATAGTGGGCGCGTCGGTAATGTGTGTGTTTATCAATCGCGCCCGAAGCCCGCGCCGCACAGCGGCGCATTGTCAATATCACACGAGTGTGAGAACGCCTGACAAGAGTTATTCTGACGCGACAGCCGCTTGGCTGCAATAGTCCGCTCTCGGCTTGGTGGTCACAGTACTCACTCTCTCTCTCAGGAGCAGACTGGCCTTTGCTTCTAATACAGTTCAACCCGCATCGAAAGGACAGTGCCGAATGAAAACAAGATTTGGACCTTGGGCTTCTGCTGCATTTCTTCTGTTCTTCTCAGCGTACTCAGCTGCAGTCAGTCCATCCTATACAAGTGCGAAGCAAGATCGATTCATTATCGGTGCCTGGGGAAAAATGCCTTTGAGTGGTCCAATAGGAGGAAGTACAGCAAATGACTTACAGGCACTCCAAAGAATGAGGGCTGCTCATTTCAACACCTTCGCTACAGGATGGTGTGGTGCATCCGAATTTAATGACCCAAGTGGAGGTGCTGCCTGGCCTTCTTTGCACTATGCATTAAACCTGATTGCGCAAATCCCTGGTTTGAGAGTAATGCTGTGGGATAGCCGATACACAGGCACATATCCTGGCAATGCTGGGGTGCCTGGCGTCGTGCAGTCGGTTAAGGCCGATGTATCCAGTTTATCGGCTCCAGATGTCGTAATGGGCTACTGTATAACAGATGAACCAAGTCCGGGAACAGCATTGTCAAATGCATTGACATGGATCTCAACATTCAATACTTCAGACCCATCCAGAATAGCATGGGCAAATCTGTTGCCTTTTCTATACTCTCCTCGTTACAACTATTTTCCAAATGGATGGAGCGACTATTGCGGATACGTTAGAACTTACCTGGATCAAAGCAAGAGTTCAGTGGCAGGTTTTGACTATTATGCATTCAATAACGGCGACATATGGAATTCCTACAATGATCCTTATGCTTCTTCTCCAACATTTTACTTCAGGAACCTGGATCTATTTGCCGCAGAATGTAACTCCCGGGGAATGAGTTTTTGGGCCTTTCCCTATTCTGGGCATGAGACTGACCCAAATCTTAACAAAGCACCAATTAGCGAGGAAAATCTAAGGTTTCAGGCCTTCGCCCCCCTTGTCTATGGCGCCAAGGGAATAGTGTATTACACTTATACGCTACATCCCGGAATGGATATGTCGATGGTGGATGCTGCAGGCAACAATCCAACCGTTGTATATACTTGGGCATCAGATATCAATGCTCAAGTTAAAAGCATGGGGCCAGTATTGATGGGGCTCGATCGTATAGCGACCTATCATGAAAATCAGATCGACAACGGTGGGTATCCCGGGCAGTCATTGGAAACCGGTCTCGCCACTGTTGCGCCGGACAATGCGGTAATTGGTTCATTCTCATCGACATTTAAGTCATTTGTACTTGGTCATTTCATTCATGGCACAACCCCTTATCTCTTGGTGTTCAACAAAGACCGATTTTCATCAAGAGATGTCACGATTACGCTCAAAAAAGCAGTACCTGTTTGGCAAATGAATAAGGCAACAGGTACCTGGAATCGCCTATATGCATCGACGACCACAGTCAATTTGACCAATGTCGGCAAATCAGATATTCAACTACTCCGTCTTGCCAATCTTGATACTAGCCCCATAATCAACCTTCTGCTGAATGATTAGTCAACCATACACTAGAAATGGAGAGTTGCGGTCAGAATAGGCAAAAGACTATCCGTAGCTCATTCACGCCGTATTGAGTGCTGCAATTTCCATACAATAAACCGCTCGTGCGGACGCGGGAGTGGACTGGCGGGATTACCCGCCGAGTTACTGAGACGGGCGCTCCAGTAACTCGTGTGATTCGTAGAGCGCCCGGAAACACGCGCCGCACAGCGGCGCATTGTCCCTGAAAAACCAAAAATTATAGGAGTAAACTTATGTGCAGAATTCAATTTGCTGCCATTTTCTTTTTATCATTCGTTGCATTTGCTTTTGCAGATACTTGGACGACAGCAACAGGGGGGCAAATCACTACCCAGAATACTTCTACAAAAGTTGGAATTGGAATGACTACAACACCATCTGAAAAGCTCCAGGTTGCTGGTGGTTCAATATTGATTGACAATACCCAGAACCTAAAGGCGAAGAACTCATCGGGAACCTCCATAAATGTCCTCGGCTTAAGTTCCAGCAACCAATTGAATATAGGAAGCAGTAATCCCACGGCAGGAGTTTCTACCAATGGAAGCACCAGAATCTTTGTAAATTCATCTGGACAAGTTGGAATAGGGACATCATCGCCTGTATCTGGTACAAAGCTTGATGTTGCAGGAACTGTTAGGGCGACTGCATTTACTGGCGACGGCTTAAAAATTTCCAATGTCGTGCCGGGCGGCTGTTACTCCGTGATACAATACGGTGCAGTACCAAACAATACTGGAACTGACTATACAACCCAATTCCAGAATGCGCTGACTGCCGCTGGTAATGCGAGTGGAGGCGTTGTGTTAGTTCCTTCTGGCCAATACCGAATAGATGGTACGCTATCTATCCCTCGTGGCGTGACCTTGAAAGGCGCTTGGGACGCACCGCATGATGCTCAGCTAGATAGAGGTACAACATTGCGGACAATTGCAGGAGAAGGATCTTCAACTGGAATTCCATTCATTACGCTGGGGCAGGATGCTGCGATTGAAGGGGTCACAATATTCTATCCAAACCAAAATAGATCCACTGTCATTTTGCAATATCCCTGGACAATAAGCGGAACTTCTGATTGCGATATTCAGAATGTTACTTTGGCAAATTCTTTTCAGGGCATAACAGTATCAGGAAATTCGCACCTTATTCGGAATGTGAACATGACGGTATTTCAAACTGGTGTGAAAGTTGACAATTGTTATGATGTGAGCCGAATAGAAAATGTGCATATCCATCCCAAGTTCATGTTCACTGCAGTGCCAACGCTAATTTATACGGCAGATCCAATGACTCCCGGAGACCTTGCAAATATAAACACCTATACCCTTGCACACTTGGCGGGGTTTGTTTTTGGGCAATCCGATTGGCAAATGGTATACGGTTCATTTGTGATCTGGGCAAACATTGGGTTTGCATTTATTCCGGGATCAAACTGGTCGGCCGGGGATCCGACTAATAACCTCCCTAATGTTCTCTTGTCTAATTCAGGCGTTGATCAAAGCACGCAATGTGTTTGGGTTTCTCGGGTTTCACCGGTATTGGGATTAAAATGGGTCAATGGCCAATTTACTGGCGGTGGCTTCAATATAAGCGCTGATAATGCAGGGCCGGGGGCGCATTCCCGATTTGGGGCCACTTTTTTCAAAATAAGTATTGACAGGGCCTTTTTTTTGTACTATATTTCCGATAGCAATAAATTAGCTATCGGAAGAAGACAACTATGCCTGATGATTTT
>Ga0315279_10002873_pt1 | contig 24940 bp, 24 predicted proteins | sample YL17G06_20_MG_FD_203694 | JGI IMG/M metagenome (GOLD analysis project Ga0315279, IMG submission 203694) | Sediment microbial communities from Yellowstone Lake, YNP, Wyoming, USA - YL17G06_20 | ecosystem: Environmental > Aquatic > Freshwater > Lake > Sediment | place: USA: Wyoming | collected...
ATATCAGAATCAACGAAAAGCAGAAAATCTCCAAAGGCCTGTCTTGCTGCATAGTTCTTGGCTGTGCTCCTCTCTTGGGTAACAAAAAGCAATCTCACCCCAAACTGCTTCGCTATTTTCATCGTATTGTCCGTGCTGTAACGGTCTACTACTATTGCTTCCACTTTCTTGTAAGTTTGATCTTTGATTGACTGCAGGCATTTTGCAATTGTCTTTTGAGAGTTATACGTGGGCACTACGATAGAAACAAAGGGGTCCTCGCCGGGTCTTTCCACTCAAACTGCCTCAGTTAAGGGAGCAGAACCTATTCCTTTATGAGACTTCTTTCGAAACTCGAAGAGTGTTCCGGCTCAGAATTGGAACATAAGCACGCCTACTGCGAGTAAAACGCATGAAAATCTGTCTTTCGCATCCGGCTTGGAATTAGTCCTAAACAGACCTTATCAATTCAGGCAGGATTCCCAGTTGTTGAACCGCAAAAACAGCTTATCAACTCATATGTGAGGACGAGTGAAAAGGTGTAGAATCCTTCGGCTTGCAAAGTTCCTCACAGCAAGCAGTCAAACTATGAGCGACAGAGACACGGTAAGCTTCAGCGAAATGACTTTGAGAGCCGTGCACGCTTCGGGACACTCTCGCGGGAGCACATCTCTCTTAGGAAAGAAACAGTCATTCATCAGAGGCAGCTTATCTGCAGGTTCTGTAGGAAGAGGAGACTTCAGAAAGCTCAGAATTCGACAGGATATCTTCTCGAAACTCGCAAACTTGCCAGATGATCTTCTGCTCACTCCAGACTAAGGCCGACAACGGATACCTGAGAGGAAAAGCAAACTAGTCCTTTTCTTTTGGCTATATGATCATAGTGTGCCTTTGAACAGATCCTCCTCGCTGGAAATGAACAGCTCGCTCAAGTTGCATTTTTCACAGAAGGTCACAGAATCGCTTAGACCTCTGAGAACTATGACCGGGGTTGCTTCTCTAGCTTGTCCCATCAATAACTCGGCTGCGGCAGCAATCTCATCGACGATCGCAGAGTTCTTGACTTTCAGGACTTGGCCAAAGAGGTCCTTTTTTCCACGGTAATCTTTGAAAGGCTTAATTCCTGCGACGCCTATAGCGAAATTTACTTGCCCACGTCTGAATGGGCGGCTGTAGGTATCGCATATGATCACTGCAACGTTCTTTCCTGTCAGCTTTCTGATCGTTGCTCGGCATTGTTCAGCTGATTTGTCGGGGTCTTCAGGTAACAGAGCAAAGTTGCTTCTGCCTTCCACATTTGACTTGTCTATTCCGGCGTTTATGCACACTAATCCCCGTTTATCCTCCACCAAGAATACGTCATGGGAAATCTTCAATATCTTCTTTGTTTCTCTTAAGACCAGTTCGACAAATCTGGGGCTCTTCCCAGTAACCTTCGCGATCTCAACAGCTTTTCCTGATGGAGCAACATCTCGTAACCGCACAACTCTATGCTCAGCTTTTGAGAAGACTTTCTGTGCAATAGCCAAAACATCACCATCTTCAAAATCTAAACCGTTCTTTTTGGCTACTTCAACGATTGTATCCGCCAAGTCTTCTCCAGCCTCTATTAAAGGAAAATCCTCCAAAGCGATAGCCATGAAACTCTTCAATATCTCCTCCTCGCTTCTTTCTTAGTTTTGTTTTTGCTACGTTAAATCTCTTGCCTATCATCAGCTTAGGGCAGAGATGCATGTAGATTCTGAAGTAATATCCTGAATTCATAATGCTTAAGCTAGAATTGGCAGAGGGATACGATTGATTAGCCAAGGTAGATGGACGTATGAGTATGAAGAATCAAGTGAAATTGTTAGCTATTATACTCACTCTAACCTTCAGCATGATTAGCTCCGCAAGCAAGGTATTCCTCCCTGCTGCGAACGCAACTTATGTCGAAGGGTCAATCACACAGAATACTATCTGGACGCTTGTGGATAGCCCATTCGTGGTGTCAAATGACCTTCGAGTCTATCCAAATGCAACCCTAATAATAGAACCAGGTGTCGAAGTCAAGTTTGGAGGAAGATTCTCACTTAACATTGATGGAGAGATCATCGCCAACGGAACCAAGGACAAAATGATCAAATTCACCTCAAACAAATATGCCCCTCAACCTGGAGACTGGAACACGCTCAATTTCGCTGGACTGCGATTATCTTACTTGATCAACTGCATCGTAGAATACGGAACAAACGAAGTGTCCATCAATAACGGCCATGCAGAAATCACAGACAGTGACATAAGCCATTGCCAAGAGAATGGGATAACCATAACCAACGGCGATCTGAACATTCAAAATTCCAGAGTAAGCCATTGTCTTCAGAACGGAATAACCGCCACAGCAAGCGACTTGAGCGCTCAAAACAACACAATAATGCAGAACACTGATAGCGGCATATACATAATAGGCAATGGACACAACAACATCCAAAGAAACACAATAATTGCCAACAGAGAAGGCATAGCCTTAAGCGGAAATCAAACTTCTGGAGTCAACATAAGCCAGAACATAATATCCGCGAACCGGGAAACTGGGATACTGATAAATGCGGCCACACACAGCGACATCGTAATCACAAACAACTCCGTTTCGTCAAACAAGAACGGGTTCTATGTATCGACGCCTACGAGCACCTACATCACAAATAACGCAATCTCGTACAACGAAAACGGATTCTTCTATGACCAAGGAAACCATACTGTTTACGACAACGACATTTACGGCAACGACCTCGGAATGGATGCCTCATCTTATTGCACTGTTGATGCTGAACACAACTATTGGGGTGATTCCAGTGGACCATATCACGCATCACTGAACCCAACAGGAAGGGGAAACGCTATTGGCAGTAATGACACCAACATTGATTTCATATTCTTTCTAACCAGACCAGTTGGATACATCAATGCTCGTCCAATGGCAAGACTTTTGACAGATAAGGTTTTGGTTTCACCGAATGAAGCAATCATGTTCTTCGGGACGGAATCGTCAGATGAAGGGCATGTTGACAGATACTTCTTTGAGTTCGATGATGGAAACGATAGCAGCTGGACGACATTGTCGGTTTTCGCTCACCGGTACTCCACGATTGGCTCGTATCATGCAAACTTGACCGTGATGGATGATTTTGGTGCCACAAGTATCAGGGCAACCGTAACGATAGCTGTACAGAACCTTTCTTCATTGTATGCAAACGTCGATGTGAGCAAGTCCACTGTGCAGGAGGGAGAAAATGTTTCAATCATTGTTCACGTATCAAACGGAATTGTTCCGATTGAGAATGCAAGTGTCATGTTGTTTTCGGTTAAAGGAGGAACCTTCAACCCGGCAACAGGGCTTACGAACACAACAGGTATTTTTGTCGCAGTTTTTAGGGTGCCAGATGTTGCTGAGCTTGCTAACGTCAGAATCGTTGCGAGGGCTTCAATAAACGGGTACGCTGATGGATCAGGCTACGAATATTTGGAGGTCTTGCCGTTCCTTACGGTCAGCGTGATTCCTAACTCAAGCACGATCAAGTCTGAAGGATCAACCCTCATCACGATCAGCGTTACAAGCAGTGAACAGCCAGTTGCTAACGCGTACCTAACAATAACATCCAATAACGGAAACCTTTCCTCCACCACAGGAATCACCAATTTAAATGGTGTTTTCTCTTCGGTTCTCAGCGCTCCTCTTACGACACAAATCCTGAACATAACCATCACGGCGAACGTGAGAAGAGACAGGTTCCTTGACGGTGTAGGACATGCGAGTGTCACCGTTGAACCAAAAACACTCAACGTTCACATCATTGCAGAACCTGATGTCACGATTTCCGAAGCAAAGGCAAACGTAATCGTCACCGTGGAATACGAAGGCACTCCTATCGAAGGTGCTGATGTTAACGTAGCAACCCAAAATGGAACCTTCCCTCAATCCGCAGGGTTGACAAACGTTAATGGCTCCATGATCTTCGTTTTCACCGCACCTCCGGTCAATGCACAAGCAACTATCGCGATTACGGCCAATGCTTCAAGGTTCGGCTATGCAGGCAATCAGAACCAGATATTCGTAACGGTTAACCCGAGGACATTCAATATTACAGTCAAAGCGTACTCTAACAGCATTAAGGCTGAGGAAGTAGCGAACATCACGGTCAGCGTTTTATGTAACGAGGATGGAAAACCTGTCGCAGGGGCTTTGGTTTCGATGTCTTCCAGTGACGGGAACTTCTCAGAAATAAGTTGGACCACTGACTCAAAGGGTCACTGTTCATTTGTCTTCAATTCCCCTGGAACGGAAGCCCAGATAACAGCGATCATAACAGCCAACGTGACCAAGAATGGCTATGTCGACGGCTGGAACCAAACGAGGATAACGGTGACTCCCAGAGCTATTGTGGAGACTGGCGGCGGCTTCCCCTTACTGACCATCTTGATGATTCTGATTCCAATAGTGATCGTTGTGATTGTTGTTGTTCTAGTAAAGTTGAAGATAATCACTTTCTCGTCTCAAGAGGAGACGTAGGTGTGTGTAGCGTATCGCGAGACGTAATATTTAATAGACTGGACATATCAATAGTAAGAGCACAGGAGAAGAACAATGACACAATTCCGACTCAAACAATCATTAGCCAAACTAAAGAAAATTCGCATTCAACTCAATTTGGGCAAGAAAGAGCAAGTAGCCGTCCCCCCACCACCACCAAAGCCCGTACCCAGAGGATTCAAGATCGTTGACAAATACCCACTCTACGAACCCTTTGCACATGTCGCAATAGCACAAAACCCCAAGACGGGCGAATACAAATACATACTAGACGAACTTCAACTTGACCCGCTTGAGAGAAGCGTCTACAACCGAATCCTAGATATCTTGCTCGCAGAAATCGAATCACCAAAGGAAGAAATCGCCGATCCCAGAAAGTTCTTTGCTGAAGAAGCAAAAAACATCGTTGACAAATACCGCATAAGCCTCGGATGGTTACCAGATGTTTCATGGTACAAGATTCTCTACCATGCCGAAAGGGATCTCGTGGGTTTCGGCCAGATTGATCCGTTAATGCACGACCCAAACATCGAAGACATTTCATGCGACGGAGTCACGAGACCGGTTTACATTTGGCACAGGAACTTTGAAAGCCTAGAGACGAACATCGAGTTCGAAACTGACGATGAACTGGACAACATGGTTGTTAAACTTGTCCACATGGCTGGGAAACACGTGAGCTCAGCCTTCCCAATCGTCGATGCAACACTTCCGGGAAAGCAAAGACTTGCGGTGTGTTATAGACGTGAAGTGACACCTTTCGGAACAGCTTTTACGATCAGAAAATTCAGGGAAGACCCCTTCTCGATGATTGATCTGATAAACATAGGCACTTTCTCAGAGGAAATGGCCGCCTATTTCTGGATGTGCCTAGAGAACAGGGCTTCAATAATGATCTTGGGAGGAACAGCAGCAGGAAAAACAACAGCCCTGAACGCGCTGGCCTGCTTGGTCAAACCAGGAAGCAAAATTATTACAATCGAGGAGACAGCAGAACTCAACTTGCCGCACGACAACTGGGTCTCACTCATAGCTCGACAAAGCTACGGATTAGGCGGAAGCAATGTCGGCGAAGTGGCGCTATTTGACCTCGTGAAGACTTCAATGAGACACAGACCAGACATCTTGATCGTGGGCGAGGTGCGGGGCCAAGAAGCCTACGTTCTGTTCCAAGCCCTGGCGACAGGACACGGAGGCATGGCTACGATGCACGCTGAAAACGTGGATTCAGCCATCAAGCGTTTGACGCAAAAACCCATGGAAATCGCGCCTGCCTACATTCCGTTGATGAACATAATCATGTCGATCCAAAGGGTTCACCTCACAAAAGGAACAGAGAAGAAAGCGTACAGACGTGTCATGAATATCAGTGAGATCGCGGACTTCGAAGACTACAGACCCATCTTCAAGTGGCAACCGGCCAAAGACGAGCATCTGTCTACATTCGACAGAAGTGTGTTGTTGTCTTCAATATCCGAACGACTGGGTGCCAACAAGAAGGACCTGCTTGCTGAGATAGATAGGCGCAAAGAGGTTCTGCACTGGATGAGAGAACGAAACATCCGAAGCTACAAGGATGTGGCCGCCATAATCGCAGAATACTCTGCAAGGCCCAAGCAGATCTATGAGAAGATTCTTGCTGGAGAAGAGGTGAAAGCTATTGCAATATCTAAGGACACTTGAAGCGTGGTCATTTCGCCTTTTCGGCAGAGTAGCGCCTTTCTTTCTGAAGCATGTTTTCGAGTTTAGGAACTACTTGGAACAAGCAAAAATCAAGATTTACCCAGAAACGTATGTTTCGTTAATGTTCTTCCTTGCAGCATTAACACTTCCAGCGTCGATTGTATCAATTGTTGTTCTGGTTCTTTATGGTTTCATGCCGATAGTCTTCTTGGTGCCACTTCCATTCTACATAATGATTGGATTTCTGCTAATACCCTTATCGAGAGCAGGCGAAAGAGCAACCAGCTTGGAAAGAGAGATGCCCTTTTCAGCCGCATACATCAGCATCATGGCTTCAGGAGGTATAGCGCCTTACACGAGTTTCAAGCGACTCTCTGAAGTTGAATTGATGCCAGCCATGAGAAGCGAAGCGAGAGAAATCAGAAAAGATGTAGAGATCTTCGGCATAGATCCATTATCAGCTTTGGAGATAGCGGCAAAGAAAAACCCGCTTGACGTCTACAAAGACTTCCTCTCAGGCTATGCATCAACAGTCATAATCGGCGGCGACATTGGTCATTTTCTCGAACGGAAGACTGAGGACATTTTCAAGACAAGGGCTTTGCGTGTCAAAGCCGCAGCTGAAAGACTTGGAATGCTTCTGGAAACTTTCATCATCGTCATGGTTTTGATGTCGTTGTGCTTCTACATCCTGTTCAGCGTTGAATCCATTTACAGCGTTGGTATGGGGCTATCCTCGGGCATAATCCTGTACACTTACCTGTTTACGCCCATGCTTTCAATGATGTTCATCTACCTGGCTCACAGCATGCAGCCAAAGACACCGGTCGTAGAGATGCGACCATACAAAGTATTTGGAATCTGTAGTGCAGTCGCCATAACACTGTTTCTGCTACTCACAGATTTCATGGGATTCGTTGACATACCCTTCCTTAACCCTATTCAGACGATAGTCGATCTGCCAACAGCGATTGCGATGGCGCTATTTGTTGCGACTGCGCCGGCTGCTGTTGTTCATGCAAGACTGTCTGCTAAAAAGATCAGTACGGAAGCTGGAATCAACAGCTTTCTGAGAGACCTAACGGAAGTCAGAAAAACAGGCTTGTCGCCAGAGAAATGCATTGAGAGTCTCTCTCGCCGCGATTATGGTGAATTCAGCAAAGAACTGCGCAAAATAAGTTCGGAAATTTCATGGGGAGTCCCTGTCAGAAAAGTCATAATGGATTTTCTCAAGAGAACCAGAAGCTGGATGACGCAGATCATCATGTTCTTGCTGGTCGAAACAATAGACGTCGGTGGCGGGACAATAGCCATGATCGAGTCCCTAGCAAGATTCAGCAACCTGACGCAAGAGGTTGATAAAGAAAAGAAAATGGCAGTGCGCCCCTACATTCTGATGCCCTATTTCGCCGCGATTCTTCTTGTAGCAACCACAACAATGATGATAGGGTTCACATCAGGCACTCTCGGTGTAGCTGAAGCAGGACAAACGCCGAAAGACTTGAGCCCAATGATAACGATTTTCACCACGTCGTGCATTTTCCATAGTTATCTAATAGGATTGGTTGGGGGCAAGATCAGCGAGGAATCCATTGCGGGAGGTTTCAAACATGCTTCCCTTCTCGTAATAATCGCTGTGATAGCCGCTAAAGTGGTCCCGATGTTCATCAAATTCGGATAGGAGGAAAAACGACGAAAATCAAGAACCCGCCTCACAGCTTTAGGAGAGACAGGAAAGCAGTCAGTCCTGCAATCTCTTCAGTCATACTGACAAGCTCCGTGGTTGTCTTGCTTCTCGTCACAATAGTCTTTGCAAACAACTTTCTGAATGCAAGGATAGCTGAGAACGAATTCAGCGCAATGAAGCAGTTCATGCAGACGACCGGACTGCAAATGGATGACGTAGCTTGGACTACTGGCCGGGCTCAAACGACTCGCTATGCAAGTAGGTTCGGTCTCGTCAACTTCGAATCTTTAGCTCTGAACTATAGCGTTTACGTGGATAAGGGTGCAGGTTACGTTTTCCTCGCTAACTACAGCACAGGTATTGTTTTGTTCAATATGCCCATGAGCAAGTATTCTATCGGCAATAACTATCATGAACGAATATCGCCAGCCTCAGACAGATCTTTTCTTCAAATGGGAACTTCCGCACTAGTATGTCACGTTTTTGTGATTGAGAAAGCGCCAATGAACGATGGCAACTACATAAGAGTAGTAGCTTCGCCGTCAATAAGAATGCTAAACTCGACAATATCTACAGGCGGAGAAGTGAAGAACTATTTCAAGCTGTATCTACCTATCCTTTCCTCTGGAACCCATCCCAGGTACTCACAATCTATAACTCTTGTTGGAAGCACCGTCTCAGTAAAAACAGAAAGCGACGTCAACAAGATCAAGATACGAGTCGTTGTCCCGAAGGCGAGCTTGGGTTTCGATCAAGATTTCTTCCATTTTGACAATGTAGAAGAAGAGGTTGACGTACCGGACGGCTCAATCCTGCAGTTTTACACGGGCGAGGTGATTGTTTCACTAGGACTACACATGTAGTCTTGGCCTGGAGGAATATGGGATGCCGCATGTAACAATCGAGTATATGATTATGCTTCCCGTGCTGATACTGCAGATCTTTCTTTTTCCTTTGGCAGCGAACTGGCTGATGAACATTTGGGTGGATTCACGAAGAGCTCTTGCACTTCAAGATGCGGCTAGTCATCTTGGGAGCACGATGCAACAACTGTACTTTTCGCTGAATCATGAAACTATATCAACAGGAACGGCAACGTACTCCCCTGGGCTTCCACCATTCATAGAGAATAATCATTATGTAGGAACTGCTATTCTGAAGACTGTCTCAAATACAACAACGAATTCAAGCAAGGTTCTGAAGTTGACGCTCACCTTGGCAAACACACGAACGACAGTAACTACCTCAGTGATTTTGGGTCCTAATGTTCGATGGCAGCCATCCACCTTCACTAGCAATTCAACGCATGCCTGTGTGAGCGCAGAGAAGCACCCGAACAACACAATAACCCTGCGCTTTGGTGACTGAGAAGGAAGAAAAAGTGACTGGAGCAACCATAGATCACATGATCTCGGTAACGGTTTTCCTAGCAGCCATACTGCTTTTCATCAGTCTTTTCAACCAGACAATCCAAACCGCAGTCCTGTATCAGCGTCATCGAGTCCTAGCAACTAAATGCAGTGACGTATTAGACAACGTATTGCTGAACCCAGGCTACCCGCTTGAATGGGGAAAAACCAACAGCACTCCGGCAGCTTTCGGCTTGCAGGATCCTGAATTCACCCAGTATAGGCTTAGCCCGTTCTCGCTCATGCGACTGCAATCATCAACAGGAACACCAGTCTATTTCGGTCCGACAGGGCTATACTACAACAACATAACAATGGGATTTGGGGATTTCCTACTAGTTCCTTACACCCTAGCCATTAACTATTCCTCAGCATCAAAGCTGCTCGGAATAAACAACACTCACGGGTTCCAACTGACCATAACGCCAACAATAATGGTTTCCATAACAGAAACTCAAGCAGAAAATCCGTTGATACTGAACATGAAAGTATTCGGAATAGGCTTTCCACTTCCAAATGCCACCGTAAGCTACTGCTTTCTTAAAGTGGGTGAGAAACAGGGACAAAGCCACCCCTACTACACGAGTTTCTTTGGAAGAACCTTCACCAATGATGCAGGCTCAGCGTTCTTGACAGTGCAGGACATCGCCAGTGAAGATTCCTACGCCTTGATTGCATATGCTCACATGAGCGGACTTGTCGGAATAGGCTATCACCAACGGGTTAGTGGTGTCAAGCGCTACGTGATTCCTTTTGTTGATAGTTTTGAGGACAAACGGGTTTTGCTTGCACATAGCTATGATGTGCACAATCAGGGACCTCCAGAGTCAGCAGTATTCTACAATGCAACCTTTGTACTGTTGACTGAGGACTTCACTCTGCGCGAGATGCCGATGGAAAACTCGACAGGAAAACTCGGGAAGATTGTGTATGGTCATGGAACGGAAAAAACCTATCATAGCCTTACCATTCCCACGTATAACCCGGGGATTCTAGTTGTCACATATCAAAGCAGCAATGAATATGGCGTCGTCTTGATGCCTTGGGGGATAAGCTCTATGGCCTTTCCAGTGGCTTTCGGAGAGGTGCCAGAAGGTAAGGAATGGGTCGCAACCGATGTACGCCAAGTCCTAGTCAATGGCATAGCCTATCAAGCCAAACTCTCGCTGTGGAGCCTAGAAGGTTATCCGGTGGTCGGCTAGTATGATGCGTACTATCGAAATATTCCTAGTGATCATGATCATCACCGGAGCCTTCATCATAGCTTCACTGTTCGCCGTTTTGCCTTCGCCACGGCAGGTTTCGCCACTAAACCTACGAAGACTTGCTCTGACGACTCTTCAAACATTGGATGTCAACCATGACCTGAGCCAGACGACGTTCAAGCCAACAGATGATCCCGCTTGGGGTGAACTGCAGATAGTGCTCTCTGCTTGTCTGCCTCCAAACATAGTTTACAATCTGACAGTTTACGAGGCGTCAAACAATGAAGGAGCACTCTACACTCTTAAGAAGTCCATATCGAACGCTAGAAGCATAGGCATAGAGTCTGATGCTGCCTCTTATCTAGTTGCTTCTTCTAACGTGACTTTCAGCGTGACCCCAGAGAAAGTTGGAGAGGGCGGCGGAGGAGGAACACTATATATACTGAACTGCAGCAACGCTAACGGATGGTGGATTACAGGATACACTTCTCAAAGCTTGGCAGAGGATCTATACAATCTACTCTCACCATACTTCCAAAAAACCATAATGATCCAGAATACCGCGCAGCTCGCGCAAATACTGAATGGCACCTCAATTCAAGACGAAACACTTCAGAACGCTGTAGTGATAAACACGTTTGGAGAAGCGGTTCCCATTCCTAGCGGATACTATTCAAGCTCAGGTGTCGGATATGATGATGCGCACGGCTCGTACGCTCTCTACTGCTACACTTTAGGAAAAAGAGTGCTGCAGTACAATTGGACTTGGGCAAGCATAGTGGGTTATCCGCTTTACTATGTAGGTAATACGGGACTATTCCCGAACGAACAAAACGGTTGGGGTATCTACGGAATGAGGAACGTTGGATCAGCCGGACTCAACGCATTCCTTCGAGGCCTGGATAGCCAAGCATACGCTTACGATGGTACTTGGATCACAGGAGAGCTTCCAGGAGTCGTCTACTTGTCAAATCAAGCTCGATACTACTGCAACTATTATGGTGTTTATCCATCACCATATCACACCGCTACAAGAGCTCTGCCATCATCGATAACAGGCACCTACCACCTGAATGTCACAACTTATGTCTTTGGACAAGTGGGCAACTGGAACCCCGGGGCAATCTACAGACACCCTGCCATAATTAATGGCACAACAAGATTCAAAGGATCACTTTTTGCACTGGGTGTAACACGGACACCAGATATCAGACTGACAGCACTCGGGATTCTTTGTGATTATAAGCCCAGGTTGTACCGCTCTGAGTACACCGCTGCCGGTACCTCAAGGCTCGTGGTTTTGCAGCTTGGACAGACAGGAGGAGTGTAGAAGTGAACAACAAAGGGCAGTTTTCGATTATTGCGGCTTTGTTCGTTGCGGTGATTCTGATAGCGACGGTTGTAATGACTTATTCAACCATCCGGAATAGTATAATCCGTGACCAACCACAGGTCATGAGTGCAATAGACGAAACCAACCTTGCTATAAAACAGATTCTGGGCTTTACGATTGGTTATTACGGCTCAGTTCTGCAAGTTACTGGCAACTCTTCTTATGCAAGAACACTAGCTTTGGAATATCTTCGCAGCGGACTAGCGAACGTAGCAAACATGCACCCTCAATGGGGAACCTCATTGAACGCGAGTCATTCAGACTTGCGAACATATTGGTTCACGAACCAAAGTTTCAGCACAGGAAACCTAGCTGTAACGTACAACCTGACTGGTCTTGGGATTTATGGAATAACATACGAGACTTCCTGCAGACTCGACGTAGACATCATCAATTCGAAGGATAGTCAAGCATTTCTCAGCATAAATAAGGATGAAAGTGAGCCGCTGATAAACCTTGGAAAACAGAATTTCAGGTTCTATCGCTATGAAACTGCAAGCTCGAAGTGGACACAGATCAGTCCAGACAATGAACCAATATCATATGCAAACGGCACCTACCAGATCGACATGCCATCTGCAGTAGACCCTTATTCCTACGTCATTCAAGTAGAAGACCAAAGAGGAATCATTGTTGTGGCTTCTTCGTTCAGCCATTACACAATTACACCAACGTGGAATAGCACAACAGCATCAGGGGAAGATTATGTCGACAACGACATATCAGACGTGGATTCTTCTCCAGATAAGGGAACGCACAGCAACTTTGCCGCTCAGCAAAATGCTGACGGCATCTTCGACACTTTAACTGAAGCAAGGACAGATTTCCTTGTCAAAAAAGGAACGTTTGCAAAAGCGACAACCACCGGATCCCAGATAGTCACCGGCACTGGCTTTCTTCCCAAAGCAGTCATTTTCTGGTGGACAAGGCAGACCTCTTACGGCGAATCAGCAGGAATCCGAGTAGGTCATGGTTTTGCCACACATGATGGAGGAGCATACCAGAATTGCGGGGTTGCTTTTGCCTCAGACGATGGTGCCGCTTCTTCAAATGCCGGAAGACAGAGATCTGCAACATATTCGATCATAATCCTGTCCAATGGAGATCCAACAAGGTCAGCTCAAGCAAGCATAACAAGCTTCAACAATGACGGCTTTACCCTAGATTGGCAGACAAACGAGGCTAGAGCAGACATCATACAGTATGTTGCTTTGGGCGGAGCGGATCTAACCAATGCAAAAACAAACTCATTCAGTCTGGCAGCAACACCAGGAACCCAGGACGTAACAGGGGTTGGTTTTCAGCCTGATTTTGCAGTGTTTCTTTGGACCTTCACCGAAGCAACAGGCACAAACACGGCCCATGCTGAAATGGGCTTGGGATTTGCAGCGTCTTCAACAAAAAGAGGAGCAATAGTTGCTGACTCAGAAGATGGGAGAAACAATATGGATACATGGCAACAGCAAAGAACTGATTCATGCATTCTCCTATTGGATCCAACATCAGGCGGTCAAGATGCAATTGTCGATTTCAACCAATTTCTACCTGATGGCTTTAGACTCAGCAAGAGCGACGCTCCAGCTGCTGACACTCCGATTTTCTATCTTGCACTCAAAGGCGGATACTATGACGTAGGAAGTTTCAACTCACCAACCTCAACAGGCACCCAAGATATTACGAGTGTCAGTTTTCAGCCAAAACTTGTGATGCTAGCGACTCAAGGACGTCCAGCAGCAACAGCAAGAGGATCAACCTCCGAAGTGGCATTTGGTGCAGCAACATCGCCGACAGAAAGAGGTGCAACGTGGTTTGAAGACCCAACTGGTTTGGCTGATTCGGATAACGAAATGGAAACTTTGAACACAAAGATTGTTCAGTGGAGAGACAGAACAGCGGCCAATACGTTTGCCCTTCGCGGCTCAGCCGATTTTGTTTCATTCCTATCTAACGGGTTCAGAGTAAACTGGAGCAATGTTGAAACAACTGGAAGACAAGTAATCTACGTTGCGTTTGGTGGACACGATTATGAGCTAGACCTAGAGGCTCAATGGACAAATGCGAACTCCAACGGAACCATAGAAGAGCTGGTCATCTACGCTAATTCGAGCACCACCGAAAATCTCCGAGTTGACGCATGGCACAGTGGGTCGTGGCATAACCTTTTCGCAAGTCTTGCAAACGGATGGAATAATGTTTCAGTTTCCCCATACTTGGACTCCTCAACGTTTACGATTAGATTCAAAGGCAGCAATGAAGTCGGCGATTTGACCCAAGACAGCTGGAGAATCGACGCAACATTTCTGCGGATTTGGCCTGCTCAAGACTTATACTCATCGCAACAAAACTTGACGATTGTCACAGAGGTACTGCAAAACGGCACGATGAGATGGTTGGGACAAAATCTGCAATTGACAACGTTCGCGAAACCGATTCCGCCTGTACCAGTTAGAGCCATTCACGTGAACCAAACTGTGAACGGCGTAAACCGCGAAGTACCATTCCAAATCGAAGACTGGGCATCAGACTATAGAATCCCGCTGGGCTTAACCAACAACGCAAGCGTGTTCAATGGCAGGACGATGCTGGTTTTCCTGATGAACAGCAAAGTTTCAAAGATCACAATATGGTGGAATGGAAGCGACACTGCAACTCAAACCCAGTACGCATTCACTAATAGATACTTCAACGGCGATGACCAGGCAAATAGGCTACTAACAAACGGCATTCTAAGACTGCAATTTAGCGGCGAGTTCACATTAACCTCAACTGTAGGAACTTCATCCTGCACAGTCAATTTTATGCGAATCAACAATGAAGCGAGTACATATGGTGCTCGTGAGGCATACTCGATTCACCATGGGATTGTGAGAGACATAATCCATCAGGAGTCCGAGTGGTCTGGCGGTGCTGACAACTGTCCAAATCTGTATGCACACGTCGTGCTCACTTTGCCGGCTAACGCAACATACTACACGTATCAGCTTCGGTTGATGTTCGTAGAATCAACGCGAAGCAGAAACATTACAGACCTCTGTCCGATCAAGTTGACAACTTCAACCGGGCAGCCCCAAACCGAAAACGGAACAGCAAGCGGTTATCCGATAGTCTCAACCGCAACAGGGGTCTTCTATAATTACTCGGCTTCACGTTGGGAGCACCACTGGAGTCAAATGATAACAGGCACAAAAGGCGCTGGAATAGTGTTCAGAAGTAGCGCCAACCAGCAACTCTACGTCTTCGATTCAGTGTCGGGAGACAAAACAGGAGCTCTGAAAGTAGATGGCGTTACGAGAACGATTGAGCTGCTTCCTGTAACAAGATTTCCGGTGGCGTTCACGTCAGCTTTGGACGTATCTTGGTTCGGCGCAGTCGCGACGTTCGACGGCTCAAGGCCGATCTACGCATCAGAATCTGGCAAACAAACAGGGCTCTGGATAACTGCGGAATACCCACCAACAATGACAATAACTACAGGAAGTTAAGCAACGGCAGAGGGTGTAGTTTATCGGGAATGTAGATTGTCAGTTCATACAAGTTAAATAAGCAATCTGAAGATTTCCTACACACAACAGAAAGGTGAAATCATGCACACAACAAACCTGTCCAAATCCAGAAAAGCAATATCGCCAATACTGGCCACACTGCTGCTAATCGTCATAGCTGTCGCAGCCATAGTCGTCACGTACGCCTGGATTATGACGTACATGAGTAGCGCTGGTCAACAGGCAGGAGTAATGCTGTACAAGTCAAACGTAAGATTCTATACACAAGGCAGTACCAAGACGATCAGCATTGATGTCGGAAACTCTGGAACAGCGAACACTGAAATAATAAAAGTGTACGCTGGAGCATCACTCGGAAATCGAACAGAACAGACGCCAACCCAAGCACTTCCGATAACGCTTACAAGAGGCTCGATCGTAACGATTACATTCACCTACACATGGACATCTCATGACACATACTATTTCAAAGTAGTGTCTTCATCTGGTCAAACAATGGAATGGTCAGACCAAGCCGAAACAAGCTAGTCACTCTAAAGACTTCCTTTTTGATCAACTGGTTCCTCTTCTTGGGGAGGAATCTCAACCATTAAATACGGAAACCACAGAAGAATCTTGAACTGCTACGGTGCCAACTTTGGAGACCCTGCTCGGTATCGCAAGAACCGCTATTGCCTTGCTCTTTCTACTTTATGCTTCGTGGAGCGATCACAAAATAAGAGAGGTAAGCAACACCGTCTGGATTGTTTTTGCCCCACTTGCGTTCGTCCTGACTTTTCTTGAGATATGCCTTTATGAACCTCAAGGGCTATTGCTCTACGGCATTAGCTTCGGCTTGACCGCAGCTTTCTCCGTGATACTTTTCTACTCAGGAGGCTTCGGAGGTGCCGACGCAAAAGCCCTCATGTGCCTAGCACTCGCGTTGCCATTCTACCCCACAAGTATTTTCACGCCGATCTCTGGAGAAAACTCGCCCATTTCAACGATGCTGTTCCCCATAACGGTATTCAGCAACGCCGTACTGTTTGCCGCTGCAACAGCAATCTACATCCTCTTACGAAACGTTTTCTGGCGTTTCAGAACTGGCAAGAAACTCCTCGAAGGAGACCAAGAGAAAGAACCGTTAGGAAAGAAGATTCTGGTTTTGCTGACTGGTTACAAGATGCCGATCGGCAAACTGAAGGAGAAATGGCATCTATACCCCCTAGAAGACATAGAAGAACCACAATTCAAACGGAAGCTAATCGTCATACCAAGAGACGAAACAAGAGACGAAATAGTCGGAAGACTGGCAAAAGCCGCTGAAAGCGGAATGATCGAAAACAGGGTTTTGGCAACACCTGGCCTGCCGATGCTCATCTTCATAACAGCAGGCTTGATAATAGCCCTATTCTTTGGAGACATCATATGGATTTGCGTTCGCCTACTACTCAAATGACCAGCAATTCCAGAACGCGATAAACTAACATATCATTGGGAATCGTTAGGTTTCCAGCTAACAAGATTTTAGGGTTGTCTCAATCCCCTTGAGACGCAAGAAAAGATGAAAGTGGCGCGAAGCGCCGCCGCCGAAAACTAGAACGTTGGAGCAGGCGGTGCAGGCTGTTTCTTTTTCACATCAAGCAAAGAAGCAAGTGCAACGACTGCAAAACCAATGAAGCACGAGAAGCCACCCAACAGGAACGGCATTGCGTAACCTCTGTAGGGATGAACAGCATAAGGAAGAATCCACAAAGAGTATCTAGTTTCTTGATAATCGTAGGCGAAAACCCCTGCACACAGAAAAGCAAAAGCCGAAACAATCAAAATCAACAGTACTAGCATCCTTTCGGACACAGCAATCACCCAAATAGATCACTTCGCATGGAATTTTATAAACGTTGTCAAATTGGGTTGTGGGGAGTGTCGCTCGTCATTGGCACGATTATGTTATACATCGATGATATCAAGGTTGTATAGCAACCATGTATAACATCGTCATGCCTCTAATACGTTTCTCCCTTCACCCATGCCGTTCTTTTCTTCAAAGAGTGGATTTGAAATGTTGAGCGTGTCAGCCGAGAGGAGAAAGGTCTTAACTGCCGACACGCCCAACCCTTCGACTCCGCTCCCGCCATTTGCCTAGATAATATGCGAAGAGATAGAATCCAAGAAGAATATCGCCGACAAACGCCCATAATGCAATGTCGTCAAGTAACTGCATTCTATGCCTTCTTCTCTGGCCAAACACCAGCCTGCTTAAGCACCGTAATAAGAACCGTGGCTGCCAACGTCGCAGATGAGAGATTCTCATCCCGCAAACTGGTAACGATGTTTTCAACTTGACAGGCCACGCAATGCTTCTCTGTGGGGTTCTTGGTGTCGCACCTGCCAAACTCGCTCCACCTGCAAAACGGCAGCTTGTTAACCTCTGCCGCCGTCAACATCAAGTTTTCACCCATTTTTCCTCAACCTTCCTGTATTCCTCGATCGTCCGCTTCAACATGCCCTTGAAAAGCGCATACACCAGACTGCCAATGAAATTCTTGTTTTTCGCAGCGTTCTTCTCGCCTTCTTCTATCCATGCGAGAAAACTGTCAAGCTCGCTCATGCTGTCACCTCGATCGTAAGGTTGTACTTGTCAGCCCACTGCTTCACCGCCTCGTCCGGAGGCTTCCCATAACTCTCTTCCAGCGCCTGAGGAGTCCAGCCGCCCAAAGATGCGACAGGAGCATAGTTCCAATCCGTCTTTCTGAGCATGTGCTGCGCGAACATGTGACGCCAAAAATGGTTAGAGTCCAAGTCCGGGTAACGCTCAAGAGCCTCAGCCGCATGCTTCGCTATGATGCGATTGTTCACGGTTGAAAGCTGATCGTTTGTTATGCTCCATATTTTTCCCGTCTTCCTCTCGCCTATCAGCCTATCAAGTGCGGCCAGCATTCCAACGCTTACGCGCTTGTCCCACGGATGGCCTACCGGGTACTTGCTCCGTCGTCCCTTATCAAAAACGGTGAGGACCGCATGATCTCCGACACGTTGAAGGTTGTCGATCTTGGCGTTGAGGGTTGCGCTGACTCGCGTGGCGGTTTCAAGCATGAATCTGTCAGCAGCATACGCTTCAACATTGACGAGTTGAAGCTCTGAGAGCATTGCTTGCAGTTGAGGCATCGGCACGAATAGCTTCGCGTATTTCCCGTAGCTCTTGCTCCGGCCTACAGCGATCTTTTTTCCGATCACGCAGCCCTTGCTTATGAGAAAGTCTTTCAATGCGCGTTTTGCTTGGTATGTGTCCATGCCTCGCTCTTTCAGGAGACTTATCAATTCAAGTGCATCCTGTAACTGCAATCGGTCTGGATGCTTGAGGCACCATTTCCCCTCTTTAACAAGATCGACTTTTAGCTTTGGAAATACGCCCTGGCAGCATTGACGCAACAACCCAAGCTGACCGCTCATCGTCTTTTCTGACAGGTCACGCGCATTCATTTCGACTATCCAGTTTCTTATGCTTTGGACTTCTTGAAAGTTGCCGTTTTGGAAAATGGTCGCATCAGCCTCTTGCTTTTCAGTCGGCAGCCCTCCAACCAGTTCCTTGCTCAAAGCATCGTACACGTCAGGATGCCGCTTAAACCACATGGTAACGCTTTCAGGCGTCACCCTCTCGTTTCTCCTGCTCAAAATCATCTCCGCCAACTTGCTCGGACTAAGCATTTTCGCTTCTCTCGCGAACTCCGGCAAGTCACGATTCGGCTTATACTTCATCACTTTTCCCTCTTTGTTAGTTTGTTAGTAATAATAGTAGTATCATATAAGCCTTGTTCCTCTCTTCATGTGAAAACGTTAGGTCTGGTAGTAGTGTAAGTATCAGAATAATGTATAAATGTTAGATTGTTAGCAGTAGTATTAGGGGTAAGATGAGCGAGAAAAAGCACGTCACTTGTCCTCGCTGCGGATATGTGTGGGACACGAAAAGCAAGATGCGCTTGGTAAGCTGTCCAAGTTGCATGTTGAAAGTCAACATCGCAGACGTTGAAAAGGCAAGCATGGAACATTTTAACTTGGACGCGAATGGAGTGAAGATTCTTGACAGAAGCCTAGCAACCAGAAACAGCCCAAGCGGACGCATCATAGACGTGACCTTTAAACCGGAAAGCGTCCAATGCAACTTCTGCCAATCAAACGACTGCGCCCATGTGAAGTTCGCGCTTTCCCTGCCCGCGGTGAACGAGCTTCTCAAGAAGAAAGGATGGAAGCCTCGGTAACCCCTTCAACATGCTCACCCACGTCAAACCGTCTCCCATGCCGCCAGCAGCAGCCACAGCCGGAGCAGTATAATCTATGCGAATCCACACCGCATCACAGTAGAACGTAGCCAAACCCGCAGAACCATTCACAGCTTCAACCCAACAAGCAAAATTCTGAGTACGATAATCTTCCATCGTGAAAACAAAGTGAAACTGGTCGATCTCAACCTCTGCGTTGCTCACGCCTAAAGCCGGACACGTCAAGTTCCCATGTGGGCTAGTCGCACCGTAAGTGTTTGCATCTCCTGTTTTCCGAATCTTCGCATTCTGACCCAAAAGCAAGCTATCCACGCTGTAGCTACCATGCAACCCGATATACGCATGATTCAACGTGCTGCCGGCTGGAATCGCATCAGTAATCAAAACGGCTCCGCTATCCTTGAAAGTATTCACGTCTTCATATTTGGTCTGGCCTGCAAGGACAGCTTTGTACGCGCATACTGCATCAGGAACATTAAGCATGTTCGCGCCGTTCGTGTAGTCTTGCCTTGCTCCCAATGCCGAAGGATAGAAGGTTTTGATGGTCATTAGACTTCACTCGTGCAAGTCCAGCCCTTAGCGTTGCCAGCCCCAGAAAGATAAATTTCAATCTTCTCGTCAGCCGCCCCTTGTGGCTTGGTCATGGTGAGCAGGTTCATTCCACAAGAGCCTTTAGAAGCCAATGCGCCGATCACGTTGCCGCTAGTCTTGAACCGAACCTCAGTTTTGATGTCTGCATCAGCATAATAGAAGAACCCCAACACTTTCAGGGCTTTTCCAGCCGCCGGAGTAAGATGATCCCCCGTAGCGTTCTTGTTGAAGTGCGTAATGGTTCCATCCGCTGAAAGCTTGTTCTTTCTTATGCCGGCAACACTAGCGAGAAAAACACTGTCGTTGCCTGCTGTCTGGTTGCCTATGTATATGAACGCAACGGCTTTGTGTGTTGTCGGTTCCCACACTTGTATGGTCCAGTTGCTCTTGAGCGTTGCGAAGTCGCCGGACTCGTACGTCGCATCGCTAAAAACAAGCGTGTAGAAGAGATGCGGGTTTCCGTCGTCTGAGATTGCCCGGAAAATGAAAGCCAACTCGTCACCGTAAAGCGGCGGCAGGTCTTGCAGTATGTACACTCCGGAGATGCCGGGAAGCTTTGCGCTGTACTTGCCAAGCCACACCTTCGCCGGATCGCTGTTGATCGAGCAGCCGCCAAGAGAATTGTACCATCCTGCGAAGTCGCCGCTTGAGAAGTCGCCGTTTCTGATCAGGTTTTCTCTCGAATCAATCAAGCCGGGAAAGGCCACTACATCAATTTTCTGTATCCGTTTTGAACCGAGTAACTCAAAAATGCTCATCTGTAGGTGCTTGCCTCCTTCTTTGCGGGTTCAGTCTTCGGCTGAACCGTCGTGATCGACTGCCACTCGCCATTCGCATCATAAATGATGTACAGCTTCAAAATGACTTTTCCCTTCCGGTAGAACCACACTTCAAGCGGGTTCCCGTAGCTGTCCCTGCTCTGACACGTCACCGTGTCGTAGCTCGTGGCTTTCCATGTGCAGATGAACTGTTCAATGCTCACTTTTCCTTTCCTCCAAAATTTCGCTTAGAGCCTGTTTGCCTTCGCGGAAAAGTCGAATGAGGTCTTGCACGTCTTTGTTTCCCATGACACGCTTCACGATCAGCCTGTTCGCAAGCAAGCCCGTAATCACTAGCCCTATGACCGTGCTCGCTGCCGGAAGCAAAAGCAGCAAAACAACCTCAAGAGCGTCCACGTTTTAAACACCTACACGTACACGAAGATGTTGAACCTGTTCGTGCGCAAAACCCACTTTCCGCGTTGCTCCTGCTTCAACCCTGCATCAGTCAGGCTCTCGATCACGTCCTTGCTGCTCCTATCCGGGTACACGGCGAACTCTGGGAAAAAGTCTTTCTCTCGCGTGAGCACCCGCACGAGGCCGTAGCCCTTGTGGTCAACGTGCCTGAGAACCTTCGGCTTGTTAATGAGCCTCTTCCTCACTTTTATTGCGTTTGAAGCGCTTCCCGGTGGCGCCTCAACTGTCTTTTTAGTCTTCGGCTTATTGCGTGATACACGTTTCTTGCGCTTGGATGGCATGTTTTCACACCCTCGTAATGTTCAGCAATAGTTGAACGATGGTCAAAACCGCAATGATCGAAGCGCTGCTCAGGTAGATCGCGGTTCTGAGGCTCTTGACCTTCTCTTCCAGCGCACTCATCCGGGCATTGCACAGCTTCTCTTCAACCAGGCAATCTTCGCGTTTAGACATACATCGCCTGCTCCTGCCTGTGCTGATAGTACACGTACACCGCGATCAACGCGCAGATGATACTCCAAACGATAATGTAGGTTTTCATCTGCTCAAAAAAGTCGGCTAGAGCCTTCTCTGCTTCCGGCGTAGTGTTCGTTGCTTCCTTCTTGATCTTACCTACATGGTCCGTTATGTACGTCATGCCGCCAGTCACCAGACTCCAATAGCCCCAAACAGGAATCAGAGCCTGAGGACCAAGCAACGGCAGATCAAAGTGCTCAAAAACGTCTTTGACTCCGCTTTTCTGAAACACGTAGATAAGGTACATGCCGACAGCCCACAAACCCGCGACAAGAGCCAGCTTCAACCCAAGAGCAACGTTCTGACTCCGGGCAAACCTCCGTTGAGCCTGCCACACGCGCCCTCCAACCCGACGAGCACCCGCATAGGCTTCTCCCAGGACAGGCACAGCCGCCGGTATCACAGCCTCCAAACCCGGATCATAGTACCCGTTTTTTCCTCTCAATTTGACAATCCCATCTTCAATTCAACGAGCAGATTGAGGTTTGCGGCAAGTGTAGCAATATTTCCACTGCAATACACGTGTAGCCGAATGGTGAATGGTGTGGTTCCGCTGTAGTCTTCAGCCCACACGGTTTGAATCAGAGGATCGGGGAAAGTCAGCGGCGTGACGCGAACCTGAATTCCCCCGCCGCCTACCGTGTCGCTCATTAGCCTGAAAATGGTGTGGCGCATGACCTGCGCGTTATCTCCTGCCGCCAGAGCTGTGGCTGCTGGAATCTGAGCGATGAACCTTGTTTCATGCACATGCTCACTGGTGAAGTCATTCCAATGGTAAGTCTTGATTTGATAATGGCTCAGATCGTCAAGAATCACCAAAAGACGGTCGTTTGGTGCTGCGATCAAGCTTTCACTGTTCGTCACTAAGGAACGGGCTTGATAATCTTTCGTGAAGCCGCGCAGTTCAAGCGCCATGCCCTTTGCTGCCGTTACCTGTTCCAATCTTATCAGAGCCGCGCACGACGTCCATCCTCCAGCAATTTTCGCTGCACTTACATTGCTCTCATAATGGAAATCTTCAAGAAGCCATCTTCGCTGCATTTGACAATCAGTAGTTTCGCTTTCACCACCAATCTTCTTGAGCAGAATCGGATAACCGCCGCATTGATAGAATTGAAATTTCTGAATCATTGGTCTAATGCTGCTTGGACCTAGCCATAAGCCGCTGTTGCATTGGCTTGCTACACCGTCATACCAGCGCAAATGGTCAACATCAAGTTTTGCTGCTTGATCCCAGCCGAGCAACCGTACGTTTCGCCAGTTAAAATGAGGCCCTTGTCCAGTGGCATATTGTAGGTCTAAGCCTACGCTGCCCGCTGGCGGTGGTGTACCTTCTGTTGGACCGCTATAAAGATCACTTATCGATGCTAAATGGTTACTGAAAGTCACGTTGTCCATGTCTAGCCTTTGAAGTTGATTCGGTCCTGTCGCGAAAACTAGACCGCTTCCTGCCAATCCGGATGCACGTCTAAAACTCAGGTCCTTCAGCTTAAGTTTTACTTCTTCAGCACCCAAATCGAAATCTATCATGCTGGGAACAGAACCAGAAGGAGTGTAGAAAACCGCGCCTCCTATGGCTTCGATTTCAAAGTTGCCTTTTGGAATAGTTAGGCTACTTGTCTGAGGATACCATCCTTTTCTGATCGCTATTTTTGTGGTTACTGGATAATCCGTGTTTGCATCGGCGCTGTTGGCATTCAGAATTTGCTCAATCACGGTTATTGGGTTGGGAGTGCCCCTTTCAATTATGTAGTCGTATGCGCCTTTGCTTGGCAGGTCAAAGACTGCCATTATGCGATCAGCTCTAGGTTTTCGTCGCTTTCGCTGATGTCTATGGTGCCTGCGGCGGCTGCGTAGCAGAACAGCATGTAGAACAGGTGTCCTTTCGGAGCTTCAAACTTGTACGTGCCTCCAACGGGGACTCCGTAGTATCCGCCTTCGCTCTTCTTTTCGGTGAGCTTGTAGCCGAATGCGATGTTTACGGTGACTGCGCCCGTGTTCTTGATTATGACGTATTTCTTGCCGGATAGTTCTACGGCAACTTCGCTAGTGGGAACAGAAAAAGAGGTTTGGACTCTCACGAGTTATTCACTTCCGAGTCTTTCCTTTTGGGTTTTGTTTTTACTTGGGGAGCAAGCTAAGCTGCACGACGCGACTTGTGCTAGTAGTTGTGCCTCTTTCGATGCTTACAACCGGGTCGCTCATGTCGAGAACGGGTAGCGCGGTGTTGAAAACGTCTTCGTAGCTCCAAAGCGGAAACAGCGCATCAAGGGTTTCAGCCGTGTCCACGTTGAACCATTGGTTGTGTTGGTTGACCATGTCCCGGAAGTTCATCTGTCCGAAGATTGCTGATTGCTTGTCGTCGCTGATTGTCACCTGTCGAACCGTGGTTATGGTGCCTATGCTTACGAAGATGGCTGCTAGTTTGTCGCCTTTGAACAGGTAGAACACAGCTTTGCCGGTTCCTGTTGCCTTGCTTTCCACTTCCTTCGTCGAAATGAAGCCTACGTATGACGAATCAGGGCTGCCTACCCATTCGTCGATGCTTACGGTCAGCTTCACGGTTGTCGTTGCCCATGCGGTGGCTGCTATCAACGTGCCGAAAGTAAGTTCAAGTTGTCGGACATTGCTGCTTCTAAGGTCTAGCATCAAGCTTTTGTCTCTCTTCACTTTACCGAAAAAGAGGACTTGGTTCGTCTCCGTGTAGGCTCCTGACGCGTTGGTTATGGTCGGGATTCTGCCGGTCAATGCCCTTGCGATCTTCTGCATGTCCGCGCTTCTGGCATCGTAAATGTAGCCCTTGTCGCTCTTGACTTTGGATGTGGCGATCATGGCGTCTACTGCGGGGGTTCCTGCGCCGCCTGTGCCTGAGAGTCGCATCTGGATGCTGCCTATGAGGGCTTGCGGAAG
>Ga0315279_10002874_pt1 | contig 24939 bp, 18 predicted proteins | sample YL17G06_20_MG_FD_203694 | JGI IMG/M metagenome (GOLD analysis project Ga0315279, IMG submission 203694) | Sediment microbial communities from Yellowstone Lake, YNP, Wyoming, USA - YL17G06_20 | ecosystem: Environmental > Aquatic > Freshwater > Lake > Sediment | place: USA: Wyoming | collected...
GGGCGATAGGGTCAGATTGAAGCCAAGTCACGCAGACCGCGGGTTGAAAAGTTGGTTTTCAACACTGTTACTCTCATGCGCCTATGCCACATCCATTCGGCAAATTGGGTATTGACAAAGCGTGTCCACGCGCGGGCCCAGCGGATGGCGCAGCGTGAACTGAAACGACGAACAGGCCAGTCATGGTGCGAGTCCGGCGCGCGGAGCGCGTCGGCTCCATGCGCGGGTTAGGCGCGTTTGGCTTTTGGATATTTGCCCTCTCTACTGTTCACGTCCTTCCGGCTTTCGCCGTTTACATTGTTCGAGGACATGCTTGATCCACTTGCGGTTACTCTCGTCGCCCATACGAATCCAGACCCATTTCTCATTTTGCTTACGAGAAGTGTAGTCTTCTGGCGTGGATAACTGTGGGAAGAAATCCGGCCACTCCTTTTGGATTCGCTTTATAACTTGTATCGGATCCTCAATCCCGACACGAGGTGCTAAATCAGGTTGAGCGAGTACAAGATCAAGGAAAAGGTGTGCGTGAAAATCGGGCAGCGGCAAACAGAGCCATATCAAGTCGAAGGCTTCACTTAATTTGCTGGTTGCTTCCACAATCGTTGATGCAACAGTCAGGTGTAGCTTTCGTCTTTCGAGTATTAGTCGGAGCAGTTCTCCCATCTCTCTTTCAGAGATGACCAGCAACACTGTGTTACCGGGTTGAGGGCCATACAATTCTGCGCTCATGCGGGTCAACTCTTGAGAGACTGTTGAGGGTCTCTATTGGCGAAGCTCCGCCGTCACGACAAGGCGAGAGCTGCATATTGTCTGCGATGTCGGTCTCTATGGTTGTTGCCTGCACCGGATGTTGCGGCGGGCGCGCCTAACCCGTAAGTAGAAGGAATTTGTTCCTTCTACGCTGCCGTTGCCCATTTCCGTAAATTGTCCCTGTGGGGGAGCTTAGTCGGAATTTGTTCTGCTTTAGCCCCCTGTGGGTAGCATGGGCGGAACGAGTTTCGGTGGTAAAATGCGGAACGCCGTGCGGCCAGCGCCGCACGCGCGCCAAATCACACGTGGCATTGCGGGGGATCCCTCATCCTTTCCTCCTCGACGCTGATACGTTGAAACGATGGGGACGGGACAACTGCCGCATAGTATAAATCCATTCTGTGCGCAAGTCAAAACGAACTCGAACACGTGAGGTGACCTATGGAGCAGACGCCTGAAAAGCAAAGGCCCTGGAGTGATCCGGGGCCTCGTTACTCCTGCTACACATGGCAGCCGAGCTAGACAGGCTGATTGGCTTGCTTCCAACTGGCAAATGCCTTGTCCATGTTTTCCAGCCAGGCGTGATAGTTGAAATCAAAGTCCAGGTAGACTCGCTCGACCAACTGGGCAAATTGAGCCCGGCTGACCCAGGTCTTGACGGTGCCCACGGGAATCCCGCCGATTACATTTGGCAGAAGGTCGTAAAGACAGTCTGCGACGGCAGCCTTGGACACTCCGTCCAGTAACGCATTGCCGGCCAGGGCCGATTCAATGTCGTAAGTTAGGGCCGTAGCATAGGGCTTTGTGCCCGTTTCCGCGCTTGGAAAGACGCCCACGAGGGGCTATGCTACGCTTATCTTAATGACATTGAACTACATATGTATGCTCGGACAACCTTCGTGATTGAGCGTCTACAAGATAACCCTCCACGGCTTTAGAGAATAACTGCGTGTCCTCCTGGAATCGCCCTTGTTCAAGGCTAACGGAAACGGAAAGCTGTGTGCGCATGTGCAACGTAACTGTGTGCGCATTTGGTCGTAAATTTCGTGCGATAGCACACATAGCCAGTGGAATTACTAAAGCCGTGAGGTCAACTGAGGGGGTATTGTATTATATGAAGTCCCAAACCGTGTGCTCTAACCGTACTGAGCTACGCCCCGAACGAACGCAAGTATACCCTTGTGTGCGCTGACCGTCAAGGTCAGCACGGCCTCAAATCTACGGACACAAAAGCCAGCTCGAGCACCTCACCCGGCTGGCTTTTCATTAGAGGGTCGGTGGCGCGTCGAAACCTAACGCGACTTGAGGCGCTCCACCTCACGCTGAATGGCGGCGCGAGTCTCGGCCAGCTCTATGACATCCACCAAAGCGGCCTCGGCGCTCAGGCGCTCACACGCATTGGCAAGCCACTTTTTGTCGTTGGGCGTCAGATTCCGGGTGCGACTGCGGCCCAACAAGTCTCGCACGGCTTGAGCCAACGCCGCCGGCTGCGGCGATTGCCAACGGGCTTTTAACTCGATCACCCGCTGGCGGTCGTCGTCAGGCAAAGGATGCGCCGGCGAACGCAAGCAGGCCGTAATGGCTGCCAGGCTATTGACGACACGGCGGAGCCCCAACGCCTCGGCGCGGGCCACGGGCACAGACAAGATGCCGCCATCGGAAAGGCGCACGCCATAATAATCTGACTTCTGGCCGACCTGACCGGTCGTATCACGCGTGGTCATGCCTTCGACCACGCCGAACCCGTACATCGGATGAAACACCTGATCTCCCGCCTCAAGTCGCTTGACGCTCATCGGTGTCCCTTCCTGCCGAGTGGGCACAGCATAGCCGTGCCCACTCTTTGATTGTAAGGTGTACAGCATCCCCGCAAGCGGTGGAACTGCTTAGCGCCGGCTTCGCCCGCCGCCGCCGCCACCGCCGCGGCCACCGCGGCCTCCACCGCCACCAAAGCCACCACGGCTTCCACCGCCAAAGCCTCCGCCACCACCACCAAAGCTACTGCGCTCTCTCTGCGGACGCGCCTCAGCGACGGTAATGGATCGCTCGCCTAGAGACTTGCCATTGATCTGGCTGATCGCCGCCGCGGCAGCAGCGTCGCTGGCCATCTCGACAAAGGCGAAACCGCGCGGCTGCCCAGTATCGCGGTCGGTGATGATGGATACACTACTCACCTCGCCGGCTTGCGTGAACAGTTCTCGCAGCGCGGTCTCGGTGACACTGTATGGCAGATTGCCAATATACAACTTCTTGCCCATTTGGGGTCTCCTTATGCTTGTCTCTGACAATCTCGCCAGAGATAGATGTGGGCCGCGCCATATCGCCCCAGCCGGATCACAGGCCTGCGGCTACAGAGGACGCGACGGGTGAATGTCTCCTAACTGGCGTCCCTCTTACAGGCGAGTGACGTTACTGGCCTTGAGACCCTTTGGGCCGGATTCGACATCGAATTCAACGCGCTGGCCTTCTTCGAGCGTGCGATAGCCTTCGCCCTGGATGGCCGAATGATGGACAAAAACATCCTCGCCTCCGTCGCGCGTGATGAACCCAAAGCCCTTGCTCGCATTGAACCATTTGACAGTTCCCGTAATGCGTTCGCTCATGGTACACATTTCCTTTCGTGGAGATATGCAGGCCGGAGCGCGATTGAGGCAAGGAAAGAAACAAAACCGCCCAGGAGGAAAAGCCTGGGCGGGTACTCGTTTGCTGACCGAGACAGAATTAGCTTCGTCCTACTGTGATAAGGATACCATATATCTCCACTTGTGTCAAACACACCCCGCTGGGGTACAACTTTAAACAGTCGGGCGTTGGACAAGCTGGCATCTTGTCCAACATTTCACTGAGATTTTGCGGTATATCCCGTCGGGTTACACCGTAAAACCTGATCTTTACCCACATCTTGGGGCAGGCGACCGAGGTCGCGCCTGTGGGGCTTAGCCGAGTGTCCGCCTACCCGGACACCCCTCGTCGGCGGAGGCCGACGACCAGCCGTAGGCTCTACAGGTGCGGTTTCGAACCGCTGGCGAAATGTGGGTAAAGATGAGCCGTAAAACGATTCACGATCGCATGGAAGCCAGGTTATGGTTTGCGTGTCACAGTAGGAGTGAGCGTCATCGTTGGGGATGGGCCAGGCGTCGGCGTGCGTGTGGGCGTCTCAGTCGGTGTTGGGCTGGGGCCAGGCGTGGGGCTGGGCGTGGCCGTCGGCGGTATGGGACGGAATGACAACTGCCAGGAGGCCGAGATCGGCTGCGCAGGATCGGATGACGGACAAGGTTCTGTCTTGAGACCCGTGACAATCGGCACGGCAGATTGCGCCACGGCGACCGCATAGGTGATGTCAGGCTGGATGTTCATGTCGGCATAGCCGCTGCCCTTCTCTGGCTTGAGGCCGGTCACAAACCGGTCGGCTCCTTCGTCCCACGTCACCCACACTTCAATGCCCGGCACATCTTTACCCTGTTCGTCTTCCACCACAACACGAATCTGGGCGGGGCCGGGTTCGCACACGCGCTCTCGCGCCACCAACAGAAAAGTCGGCAGTGCCAGGGGCGTGGGTGTAAAGGTTGGCAGCGGCGTGGGAGTATCGGGCCGCGCGAAGGTGGGTGAGGGTGAAGGCGACGTTGTGGGCGGCAGCGCGATTCGCGTGGGCGTGGCGGCTGGGACGAACGTCGGCACTGGCGTGGCGAGGTACACCACCATCACGGCCGTGCGCGCGCCCAACCGGTCGGCCAATCTGGACATCGCACGCAGCATGGGAGCAGGGCGGCCTTCGGCGATAGCCTGTTCGGTCACATCGGCAAACTGGCGCGCCACTTGCGCCTTGGGCATACGCAGCGCATCGAGCCGAAACTGGGCGCGCGTCCAGTCATTTTCCATCGCAAACGAAGCGCCCACTAATTGCAGATACGTCGTTCGAAATTCCGGACGCAGCTCGGAAGGCTCGACGGCGGTGAACTCGACCGGGCTAATGAACCAGGCATAAACCAATCCGCCGATCAAGCCCACAGCGGCAGCGATCAGAAGGATGACGAGGGCGCGAGGGCGTTCTTCGATCATTGTGCGAGGTAAGGAGCGAGTGCTGGCGTGCGCGCGCCGAGCGCGGCAGCCAATCGGGCCAACGTTCCCATGTAAGCCGGCGGCAATCCCTCGGCGAGGGCCTGCTCGCCGCGCTGCGCCACTCGCGCGCCAGCGTCGCCCTCGCCCAACAACGCGAGTCTCTGCCGGGCAAGGTTGAGGTCGCCGTCGAGGCTGTAGGCTTGCGCCGTCATCAACACCCAATCGGATTGCCACTCGGCAGAAAGAACCGATGGGGCAGTCTGCGGGGAATTGATCGGCGCGATCCAGCCCACCGTCAATCCCATACCGGCGCCAACCGCCAGTCCCAGAATAATCATGATGAATGTGCGGCGCATCCAGGTCTCCAAAACTCAACCTCCCGCAGGCCAAACGGAGAACCTGCGGGAGGAATTAGTGCCGAAGGTGGGAATCGAACCCACAAGGGCATAGCCCACACGATTTTGAGTCGTGCGCGTCTGCCAGTTCCGCCACTTCGGCGCGAGTAAAAGTATAGACGATATGACTTGTTTCGTCAAGGTTGACAATTCAGCCCAGTTCGGCTAAAATACCGCTCGCAAGATTAGCACCTTACATGAGATGGGCCGAGGTAGCTCAGATGGTAGAGCACGCGACTGAAAATCGCGGTGTCCGCAGTTCGATCCTGCGCCTCGGCACCTCGGTCCAAAGCGACATGCGGGCGTGGCTCAGTGGTAGAGCGTCTCCTTGCCAAGGAGAAAGTCGCGGGTCCGAATCCCGTCGCCCGCTCTAGACCTGACAGATCAAAAACCTGTCAGGTCTTTTTTTTATCCGAAGCAAATCCCCAAATCGCGCGCCATCATGACGCGCTCGCTATCAGGGTTGATACGTTTGAGAACGCTAATAGCTTCCGCGATGGGCACAGAAGTGATCTCCGCCCCATGCAGCGCAACCATGTGCCCGAATTTGCCTTCGGCCACCAGCCGCACCGCCGCCGCGCCATAGCGCGTGGCCAGCAGCCGGTCAAACGGCGTGGGACTTCCGCCACGCTGCACATGACCCAACACGGTGCAGCGCGTCTCCATTCCCGTCATCTCTTCCAGTCGCCTGGCAACCTCGTTGCCGATGCCGCCCAAGCGAGCCACCGTCGTCACGCCATCGCCGGCGCGGCTAAAGATTTGTTGGCCGTCGGCGGGCTGGGCGCCTTCGGCGGTGACGACGATGCTGAACTTGGCGCCGCTCTTACTGCGCGCTTTGATCGCATCGGCTAACACATCCCAGCGGAATGGGATTTCTGGAATGAGGATCACATCCGCGCCCCCGGCGATGCCCGAATGTAGCGCGATCCAGCCCGCGTCGCGGCCCATCACCTCGACAACCATCACGCGGTGGTGCGATTCGGCGGTGGTATGGAGCTTGTCAATCGCGTCGGTGGCCGTGTTGAGCGCGGTGTCGAAGCCAAAAGTCACATCCGTCCCGCCCAGGTCATTGTCAATCGTCTTGGGCACGCCCACGACCGCGCAACCTTTTTGATACAACTCGTGCCCGATGCGGAGCGTCCCATCGCCGCCGACGACGATGAGCACGTCAATGTCCGCCGCGCGCAGCCGCTCGATCACCAGCCCGGAGCAGTCCTCGACGACTTCTTTGCCGTCGCGGATGACCTTGCGCGCAAACGGGTTGCCCCGATTAGCCGCACCCAGGATCGTGCCGCCCTGCGGTAGGATGCCCCGCACATCTTTAAGCGTCAGCGGACGCAAGGCTTTGAACGCGCGCTCGATCAGCCCGTCAAAGCCATCTTCGATGCCGGTGATTTCATACTCGTACCGGCTGATAGCCGTCTTGACCGCGGCGCGGATGACGGCGTTCAGTCCAGGAGCATCGCCTCCACCTGTGAGTATCCCAATGTGCATTGGTCCTCCCTTTTTCCTCGCGCCAAGCCGCAAAGCCTTAATTCTTGGCGGCTCTGCGGGAGGCCTTATCGCCGCGCGCCCGCACGGACGCGGCGGATGGCGCGGCCCACTGCGCTCTTCGCCTCGGCCTTGCCCGCGACGGGCGGGCGTCCTTCCGCTTCGGCAAGTTTCATCGCCAGATGGCCCATCAAGTAACCGCGCGCGCGCATGAACTCGGCCCACGTTGCTTCCGGTTTTTCGGCGCGGAACTCGTCGAACGCTTTTTGCAGCATGGCTTTCAGCTCGTCCACCGCCGACTCAGGCAGGCGCACCGTCGAGCCGGAAAAGCGCAAGTCTGCCTGAACCTGGATCAGGCGCGCCAACAAAATCTCGCCGATCACGACAGACTTGGCGCCCGCCTCGCTCGTCGCCGCGACCATGGAATCATCGAACAGATCGCGGAGTGTGAGCTGGTCGCCTTCGACGGATTCCACGCGGAAGGCGCTGGCGTGTTTGGCGGCCTGCCAGTAAGCAAGCTGCTTGACTTCTACTTCCTTCAGTGTCGCGCTTTTTTCTTCGGCGTAGACGTCCAGCAGGCGAGGACGATCCGCTGGCGCATAGTCGAATACGAACCAATCGAAAAAGCGCAGCGACTCGTCCTCGTCCATCTTGCCGGCGGTCTCGACGGTATAGTGCTCGTTCCAGAATAACTTTAATCCCTCGGCAAAGGATTGGGCAAAGCGCGGCTCGCGCGCAAAGGCGATCACGTCGCGTGTCAGCTTTTGGCGTGCCGTGTCCCAGGCGAGCGATTCGGCTTGCGCGGCCTTGTCTACCGGTTCGTGGCAGTGCTTGTATTTTTTGCCGCTGCCACAATAGCAGGGATCGTTTCGACCGGGAGTTGGCATGTTCACCTCTTGGAATGTCGAATGACGAATGTCGAGTTCGTTGTTTGTCATTCGACATTCTACCACAACTGGCGCAAGAACAAAGTATCAGCAGAACTAGACTTTGCAAGTCGCCGGAAACGCCCCAACCGACTATGGCGCCGTTGGCGACTTGCAAAGTCTGGGTGAGGTGGAGCTATCTCATGACGATGGGCAGGTAGATGTCGTGCCGGGTCGGCTCAAAGAACAGACCTTTGTTCGAAGTCACTGTCACATTGCCGGCGCCATCTACCACCTGCACAAAGTAGGTGAACTGGCTGGTCAATCCGGTCAAGTGCTTCTCCCAGCGATCCCGTTCAGAAGAGTACGCCAGATCAACGCTATTCCAGTGACTGCCATCCTGCGTAAAGACCATGAGCACTTGCTGGATGCCCGAAGTGTCTTGAGCCGTGACCCAAAAGTCCGCCTGCCCCATAAACGCCGAACTTTCCACTTTCCAGACGGCCGGCGGCGCAAAGTCGGTGACGGCGGTATCGGTATAGTATACTTGCAAGTTGAGCGATGTGAATCGGCGTAGCACGCCGCCATCCTGGTTGCCCTGGAACTGGGCGGGCACTAGAGCCAGTTGAGGCTGGTCACCCAGCCGGTTGATCGCCCACGGGTTAGACGGGAACCAGGCTGGGGAGTCAAAGGGCGGCTCAGGCTGTTGGGTGTCCGTCACCGGGCGAGAGATGAACGGGTTAAACACCTCGCCGGTCGAAGTAGCGCTGAGAAGCACTGCGCCATGCGGCGTCTGGCCCGGTTTGTCAGGCGCCGACTGGCTCATGCGCGGCTGCACGGGCCGGCCAGGGCTGAATTGCGCTCCGCCCTCTACGGGACCTCCGCTACTTTCGGTAGCTTCGCCGTCCACAGCATAGTAGCTTCCGTCGGCGGCTACAACCAACTGGAACGAAGGCGTGAAGACAAGCGTCTCAGTCGGAAGACTGTTGACGCGAAGCGGCGGCGTTTCGTGCGCAGCCAAGTTGCTGTAACGTGGCCCGAAGACATCAATGACATACATTGGCAAGCCGTACAATGTGGACTCGAGCATGGCCTTTTCGTCGTAGGTGCCAAAGCCGCCGCTGGGCGAGCTGCCGATGTAACGACTCTTGGCCCAGCGCAGCGCATCGCCCACCGGCACCCCCGGCGCGCTATCCAGTTTTTCCGCAAAGAGCTGCATCAACTGCTCGGTGAATGCGATCGAATCGTCCATGCCATAGCCATAGCCCGTATTACCGATCCACCAGGCCCCCTTGCGCGCCAGCGATTGAGCAAAGTCGAGTGAGCGGTTAGCCGGAGCAAAGTCGTCAGGGACGTTCAAGCCCGAATGGCAGCCCATCGAAAAGTTGAGCGTTCCGCTCATCGTCGCCGTTCCAGCCAGGACATCGCTCGCGCTGAGCGTCCCGCCACTCACATCCGCCGGGATAGCTTGCCAGTGATCAAAGTGAGCGTTGATCGAGGCGAGGTCTTGCGGGGTGTCTAACCAGGCGTTCCGAAGCTGCGTCGCATCCCAAGTGTTGCTGATGAGCGTCGTGAACGCCAGATTGTGTCCGCCCAAGGTGTCGCTGATCGCCTGCGAGCTATCCATAAGAAAGTCATAGCCGCCCACGAAAACATTGGAGGCATAAAGTGTATTACCGAGCTGGAGGGCGTTGATCATCCCCACGATCTCGCTCGGCTTTTCCACCAGGCGGCCAATCGCCAGGTCCGGCACGTAAAGCTCGCGGCCTCGCCATCTGATCGAGTCGGCGTCGCCGTAAAAGTCGTCCGTCAGGATGTAGCCTCTATCGAGAGCCGAGTAGGTTGGATTATCGGGCATGACCCCAGAGCGAAGCGTGTAAGCTGACTCGTTGGCGATGTATGCATCGTCCGGCACCCGCTGGAACGGCAGCATCAGATCATCGCCCACGATCACCAGATATTTGAGCGTTGATGAGTAGACCTGGTAATAGGGCAAAACGATATTGCTCTTGATCGCTGCTGCTACCACGTTAGCCATGAACGGATCACAGGCATTATTGTCCCAGGCACTATAGGCCCTGGCTACCGTAGCATCATTCTCCACCGGCACCACCACGCCCTTGACGTTGGCATTGTCGGCCAGCGCACGCAGCGCGGGCACGAGACTGGCCACGGCAGGGGTGCCATAGACCCCATCCATTCGTCGCTTGTTGACCAGGATCAAAGTGGTCGGTGCAGTGATAACACTTGTACTGGTATAAACCGACATGGCGAGACTCGAAGGCGAGATGCTCATCGAGCAGGGAGACCCTGCGCCCAGGGAAGTTGTGGTCACTCTCAGAGTGTAAGGTCTGATGCTGGACGCGCCATTATGCGGGAGAACCAAGATGTAATAGTAGCTAGGCAGACGGGCGTGAAAGGAAGCGGCCTCATCAGCCTGACCAGGGTTGGCCGAGGCGGCTCCTATATACCCGGTGGCGCCCATCTGACCGGTGGCGCCCATTTGACCGGTGGCGCCCATTTGACCGGTAGCTCCCATCTGACCGGTTGCCCCCATCTGACCTGAGGCATTCACCTCTGTAGTATCCTGAAGATCGCCCAAATCTCCGGTGCCGGTAGTGGGGGTGATGATAGGATAAAAGAGGATCAGATCATAATCGGCGGGCAAGTTGCTGAGAGTTACCGACAGCACTGAGGGAGTACCGATATAGATCTTGTACCAGTCCACGTCGCGCTCGTTGCCGATGTAGCTGGTAAGAGTGCCCTGGGTAATCGTGTAAGCCTCCGGCCAGGTGTTGTTGGGTTCATAGTTATCCACGACGATGGCATATTCTGGAGACCAGGCAGCCTGACCGTCAACAGACGCATAGGCCTTAAAGAAGACGGGGCCGGAACCGGGTAGAGTCATGCTACCGTCGTAAACGCCCATTGGGCCTGATTGAAGGGAAGTAAAGTAACCGTAGTCGTTGTCGGCGGCATGGGAAACCGTGTCCCATTTCACCAAGGTGAAATCCGCATACGAGCCGCCCGCCACCTGCCAGGTAATGGTCACACTCGAGTTGGAAGGCGCAATAAGAGGATAGCCAGTCACACTGACTACCGGACTGACAGTGTAGGACGTATTGCCATAGCCGGTGTAGCTGGTTTCAAGGTAGGGAGTGTCGGCCTGGCTGGTGTAAAAGATCATCGGCGGAACGACCATATTGCCGATTCCATCCACCAGCGCGTAATACAGATTGCGGCGATAGTCCGAGTTATAATCCATCCAAGTGAGGATAGCGTGGTCGGCGTTATCGGCCGCGACCGATACGTAACCATCGCCGGTGACTGCGGAGGGATTGTAGAGTATGGTAGGGCTAATGACAGGCGTGTAAGCATTGGTCAACATCGTGTAACGCAGACCAGGCTGTGGACTGGTGTTCACCTCCCACGCCACGACGATGTGGCCGTTGCCGAGTTGAACAGCGTCCGGCCAACCCCAATCCCAGACAGCAGTTCCGTCATTGGAAAGGTTGGTCATCCCTTGCACTACATTCCCACTGCTGTTCAAGATAGCAAAGTAAATGTCTCCATACGTACCGGCGCGTTGGAAGGCGAGCAGCGCCCGGTTGCCCGAAAGACGCGCAACCGTCGGGCCAAAGTAGCCATCGTCACCTCCCGGCGTATCACTGGTGAGCCTGGTAATTGCCTTCACCTGATCACCGTTGCTATCCCGCACAGCGTAATAGATGTCGTCTACCCAGCCATTGGTCTCCTGGTGCTCCCGCAGCCAGTCCAGGACAAAGCGGTTATCGTCGGTGGCTGCGATATGGGGCCACAAGAATTCCGGCGCATTGTAGGTAGGCGGGTTGTACTGGTACCAGGCAGTGTTGTTAGTCAGGTTGGTAGGCGGTAAAACGACATTGCCGTCGGCATCCAACACGGCAAAGTAGATGTTGTAGAGAAAGCGATATGTAGCAGCGCTATAGTCATAGAGGTAGCGATACCACAGCACCCCGACGCGACCATTCGGAGCCACGGCGACGGCGGGATAATAGTCATAGGTCCGCATCGTTGCGCCGGAGAGATCCGTCAGCCTAGTCACGCTCCGCACCGTGTTGCCATTGCGATCCAGTAGAGTGTATTCGATCTCACGAACGGATACGCTGCTACTGATAGAGCGGTAACGCGTCCAGACATAGGCAAAACCATTAGGCATCTCGGCCACGGCCGGGTAATAACCATAGTATTGATTGGGCGTGGTTTTTTTTCAGTGTCTGGACGCCTGGCTGGGCCAGGAAAAGACTCATGGCCCCATCAGCATTGTCTTGCAAGACCTGGGCAAAGAAGGCTGGAACGACCGTCTGCAAAGTGGCGACCTTGTGCTTGCCTACATCCCGCGAAGAGTAAACGATGATACTGGCAGCATTCGCGTCGTTTAACGTGGCATCGCGGGGCGCGGCAATTCGCGCCGTGACGAGGAACGTGCTCCCCTGGGGCACAAGCCCAGTGTCTACCATGCCATTATCGTTGGTATCGGTGAGTGGGGTAATGCCATCGGGGCCATACAGATCCATAGACCAGGCCGAGGTGGGGGACAGGTCATAGGTATCGTCGGGCCAGGCATCACCTGTATTGCGAATGGGCACCTGGAAGGTAATCACTTCCCCGGCGTGGACAAAATGCCCCTGGTCAAGAGGATAGACACTGACACGAGCAGAGGGGGCCGGGCGGGTAAAGCGGACGGCCTTGTTGGATGGCGCTCGCGCACAGAAGCTCACATAATTCAGCCCGTCTAATCCTGTCGAGTCCTCAATTCCTGCCGCACCGCACCAATAATAATCAGCGCTGTCATAGGTCATCGCCTGATACTGGAAAACAATGTCGCCGTTTTCGTGCAGGATGACCTCAAAACGGTAGGTCTCATTGTTGCCAACAGTATCCGAAGGCGGCCCACCCTTGACGTCGTACCACTCAACCACAAAATAGCGGTCTGGTGCGCTACCCCCACTCCTGTAATACACGCGTGCGGATGGGCCTGTGCTATTCAAATAGGTCAGCGTCCAGTAGGGTGCGATGACATTGTTGGGCCTTTCGGGTGAAGGGATGTTTTCTTGATCGTCCCAGCTTGCCGGAGAAAAGCCCAGATAACCGGCGCCGACGATGTAGACGCTGTTGTAAGTGTTCTCGTAATACTTGAACGAGAAGGGTAAGGAGACACCAACTGCCTGGCTGCCGTCCCCGCTCATCCCGGTGTCAGTCCCGGCGGTGGCATCAACCCACGAAAGCGCCACCGAATCGTCCCAGGTGTAGCCAAAGTCATCCGGTCCACCGGTGGACTGTGGAGTGGCAACAGTGGCATGCTGTGATGGGCGCGCGCCAGCGGGCATGAACCAACGTCCATCGGGCGATTGTTTCCAGGGAGCTTTAGAGGCTTCTTGGCTACAAGGCTCGCCTGGCGGACAAAACTCTTCCTGCATCTTGATAGCCGGCGGTTCCGGTTCCTGCGACTGGGGCACCGCGCCACCGGACTGGGGGAAACCGGCCAACAGGGCCAGGGCTGCAACAACGACGAACATGGGCAGAAATCGGGTCTTCATCGCTTTGTTCCTTTCGCTTTGGCAGACTTGATACGAGTGGCATCCCTCGCCTCCATCGAGGCGTGGGTCGTTACACACTTTCAGAGTCTTCGCTGGTTGGCGAGAACGTAGATCATACTTGAAGCGTGACTTGCGAATTGACAACTGAAGCCGTTACTCCCTACAGTTGTCACGAGGATAGTTGGAGGGATGAAATAATCCCCGTCTTTTGGTGAGATGGAACAATCCCCGTCTTTTGGTGGGATTCGGCTTCTTGGAGATCGCGCTGTGCGCCCAATTCTCGAAAGATCGTTATAGCCCGCTCCAGGGCAGCCTCCGCTTCAGCGCCGCGTCCTTGATCGCGGCGCAACAGCGCCAACTGAAAGAACGTCTTGCCAATCTCGTAGCGGCTGTTCAACTCCTCCAAGATGCGCAAGCTTTGTTCGACTTCCTGTTCCGCTTGGGCCAGCTCGTGCAGTCCACGGTGAACCTGTCCCAACACGCGGCGAGTGGCGCCTTCTTCCAGCCGCATCTTTTGCTCTTGAGCCATCGTCAGCGAGTTTCGAGCATGGGCCTGAGCCGTGTCCAGTTCTCCGCGTTCAAGGTGGGCCTCGGCCAGATGCCGGTAGACTTCGGGCATAAAGTCAATGGACTTGATCTGCTCAAACATCTCCTGGCTCTGTTGCAACAGAGACAGGGCCTCGTCCAGGTTGCCTCTGTGCAAAGCCACTGTGCCCATGTTATTGTGCAGCAACGCAATCGCATAAGTCGAGCCGAGCGTCTGCCACATCTTGAGGCTCTGCCGGTAGTAGCTGAGTGCCTGATCCAAATCTCCCTGGTTCAGATATACTCCTCCCAGATTGAGAGCGATCACGGCCTGGTAATAGACATCGCCAATTTTGCGTTTGATCTCCAGGGCGCGCAAGTAATGTTCGGTAGCTTTCGGCCAATCTCCCTGATCAAAGTACCCGTTGCCCAGGTTAATGTGGGCTTGTGCTGCCCCTGCTATATCCTGAATTTGTTCATAGATCTCCAAGCTCTTTTGACAATACTCGATGGTGCGGGCCATGTTGCCAAGGCGATTGTGAATCAACCCCAACAGGTAGTCAGCATGAGCAATGGCTGCTTGCCCTTCGTGACCGACTACCTTTTGGGCCATATCCAGCCCCTTGTGACACCACTCGATGGCTTCGCCATTCTTCCCCTGTTTGTAATGCACAGCGGCCCCTCGCAAGTAGATACGTGCCACTTCGACGGCCGTCAAATCCTCCATGGCAATCAACCCACCCCGCAGCCAGTTAAAGGCCGTGTCATAGTTGCTCTTTTTCTCATGGATAGAGGCTGTCTTGCAACATAGATCGGCCAAGCGGCGAGTCATTTCCTCCGCCGAGGAACTGACTACCATCACCAGGGCAAGCGCCTGGTAGAGATGCTCCAGCGCCTCGTCATAGTTACCTAGAGTGTCCAGCACGTCGCCGAGTCCCTCGTGAGCCAACAGTTGGCGAGCCTCGCTGCCCGTTACTCGCTCCGCCGCTTTGATCGCCTCGCGAAAATGATGAACGGCGGCTTCATTGGCATAGACACTCTGCGCTCTGCGACCTGCGGCTAGATGATAGTCGAGCGCCTTGCTCCATTCCTCGGCAAGTCCAAAGTGGAAAGCCAGCACCTCCAAATACTCTGCCAACCGGTGGGACTTGTGCATTTCAATGGACTCGCCGATATGACGATGGGAGCTGGCGGCGGTCGGCATAGAGCAAACTCTCGTACGCCACCTCGCGGGTCAGAATGTGGTGAAAGAGATAGGGCCAATCCGGCTGAGGGCCTTCCAGCATCTCGCGCTGCGCCAGATCGGCCAGATGCTCACTCAGTTCCTCTTCCGTTTGGCGATACGGATAGATCGCGCTGAGCAACCACTGCTCAAACTCTTTGCCGATGACTGAGGCAACCCGCAGCACATTGCGGCTGCTCTCGTCCAGCCGGTCTATGCGGCTCATGATGACGCGGTTGACCGTGTCGGGCACCTCGACGTGCTCCAGGTCGGCGCGGGCGCGATAAGTGCCCGTCTGTTCATCCAGGGCCAAATAGTTTTCGATGAGCGAGTGCGCCACCTCTTCGATAAAGAGCGGGTTGCCGCGCGCCTTGTCCAGGATCAGACGCTTGAGAGGAGATGGCATCTGAGGCGTGGTCAGCAGAAGGGTGTCCAGCAGGCGCAAACCGGCCTCGTCGGTAAGCTCCTGCAGTCGCAAGCCGGTGTGATGAGCCAGACCTGCCGCATCAAGCGCCACCGGCTCCTCTGATCGATAGGCCAGCGCCAGCAACAAGGGGCAACCCGTCACCTGGCGCGCCATCTGGTTGACCAGTTCAACGGAGACGTCGTCGGCCCATTGCAAATCATCTATCGCCAGCAGCAAGGGTTGCTGGTTCGCAACGTGTTGCGCCAGGCCAATCACAACACGGAAGACGGTCCGCTGGCGAGTCTGCGCATCGAGCGCGCGCAGAAAGTCCGTCTCTTCAATGTCCAGCCCCAACAGTCGTCCGATCAGCGGCGTCCAATCGCGCCAGGTGGGGTCTGCCTCCTGCAACAACGCTGTGATCTTGTCCAGCTTGACGGGGACTGAGTCAGCGGGATTGAAGCCAAACAGGGCGCGCAGCAAATCGAGCCACGGCAAGTACGGCGTGTGGCGGCCAAAGGAAGGACAGGTGACACAGAGGCTCGACGCGCCCGACCTGGACCAGTAGGCCGTCAATTCATCCAGCAGGCACGACTTACCCAATCCCACGTCGCCGACGATGGTAAGCACCTGACCTTGGCCGGCCAGGCTCTGGTCGGCCACGGACTGGATCGTTCGCCATTCGGCGTCGCGGCCTATCAATGGGCGGCGCTCGCGAACGCGGCGCTCCTGCAGGCCCAGTACTTGATAGTTGTGGACCGGCAACGCCTTGCCCTTGACGCGCACGGGTTCCTGTTCGCGGAGCAAAAAGACATCGCCGGTTTGGCGAGCCGTATTCTGACTGATGATGACCTGGCCTTCAGTGGCGACGGCCATGAGGCGAGCGGTCAAATTCACCTCGTCACCCATGACCGAGTATTCCTGGCGGATGAGCGACCCGACGTTGCCGGCAAAGACCAGGCCCGTGTTGACGCCGATGCGTTGTTTGAGGGAGAAAGCGCCGCCAGAGGTATTCAACTCGGCAAAGGCCGCCATCGCCTGCTGCATCTCTAACGCCGCCCGCACGGCTCGCTCTGGATCATCTGCGTGCGCGCGGGGCGCGCCAAAGAGCGCCATGATGCGATGTCCTACGGCGTAACTATCCACCTTATTGACCACGCCGCCGTATTTGGAAATGACGCGCCCCATCGTCGTAAAGTGGGCGTTCAAAATGGCCGTGATTTCGGCGCTGCACGCTTCGCCCAGTTCTTGGATGATCTCGTCAATGCCATAGAAATTGGCAAACAAAACCGTCACCGGACGATATTCGCCGCCGATGCCAATACGCTCCGGCTCCACCTTGATCTTGTCCATCAAGCCCGGCGGCAGGAACAACTCCAAAGCCTGGATGCGCTGCACGGTATCGGCAATCCAGGCGAGCAGATGGGATAATCCCCGTCTCTTGGTGGGATCGTCGCCCCTCGGCAGGGGAGACACAGCAACCAACGGAGCCTCCGCAGCGCTGATCAGATCAGCGCGGCCTTCGGGAACGCCGGCCAGCCGGCGAAAGCCATCTCGCACTTCATCGGTGAGCACCCGGTCGGCGACGGCCTGAAAAGTTTGCGCGTCAATAAAGATCTCGCCCGCAGATGCCTTGTCTTCCGCCTGGGCCATCTGTGCCATCGCCTGGCCCATCACGGCAAACTCCATGCCATCTTCCGCACCCAGGTTCGCCATGAACAACGGGCCAGTGCCCAGCCCGACAGTCATTCGCAGGCGAAAGACGCCTTGGGAGGTCGTTGTTTCGGAAAAGCTGGACATGGTAGACTGCATCTGCAGCGCCGCCAGGCAGGCGCGCAGCTCGTGGCCTTCACCGCCAAAAAAGACGAGCAGCGCATCGCCGCCGAATTTGAGCAGGTCGCCGCCATAGCGATTGGTCACTTGCAGCAAAGCGGCAAAGAAACGATTGACGATGGCCGTGATCTCTTCCGCGCCCTCCCTGAGCTTGGACAGCTTTTCCGACATGGCCGTAAACCCAGAGATGTCGGAAAACATCGCGGTGCCATGGACAAAACCGCCCTCAACTTTGCTAGCCTCCGGGGTCTCCAATAAAGGAGTCACCACCTGACGAGGAAGATACGTCGAGATGGTGCGCAACAGTGCGGCGAGGTGCCGCGCGCACAGATCGGGAGCCTTGAGCTCATCGCCGAGAAGACAGGCCCGTTCGAGAGACAAAGGCATATAGTCCCGTAAGGCGGCAGCCAGTCCTGACTGGGTCAGGAGGTTGCTTTGCTGTGACATTATCCTTCCCTTAGAACCCATCCGAAAACCGTACTACGGGGTTTTCGGATAGGCTCTTAGTCGCCGACTCCAGCTATTGATCGGGTTCAACACATGGGGCAAGTTCACCTGGGGCATGGGCAAAACCGCCTCTCATTATAGCTCGAATGAGGCGACTTTGTCATCGGTGATTTTGCGCAATGTTTGCCCCGGCTGCCTGTGGGATTACCACATCTCGCGGCGGCCATCGCAAAGAGGGCGTCCGAGAATTCTGGCACGCCGCAGTTCGTCACTCCCTTGACTCCGCTCAGGACTTGCCTTGCGCTGCGAAGGGCCTCTGCCTCGCGTTAAAGAGATTCTTCACGCCCATTCGCGTTATTCGTGGAGAAAGAACTTTGCGGTACGAAGCGCGCCGCGCGCTGAGTATACCGCCAGATCAAGGTCCGGTCAATCAAGCCTACTGCGCCGCCACGGCTGTTGCAAAGTCAGACTGAGCTTTCCAAGACGAGTTGGACCGCCTCGTTCAGATGAGCCGCGAAGCGTCTTCGGGCCTCCGGCACATTCCGGACGCCGCGCCGTGACAGCAAGCCGAGCACCAAATTATTGATCTGCGTTAGCATCTGCGGCGCACTGCCAGTGCGCACACAACACCAGTCTTCACGCAAGGTCGCATCGCGGCGATAGTGCAGACCATTCTCGATGCCCCACTGGCCACGCACAAAACCCAAGACTTGCCCTGGTCCGGCTTCGTCGGGGGTCAGACTGGTCAGCCCATAGATCACTTCATCCATCACCTTGCTGTCTTTGATCCGCACCATGTGCCGTTCGAGTTTGAACACCTGCTCACAATAGGGCCAATTGAGATACTCCTTCAGTTCGCTGCTGATCGTAATGGTGCGTTGCTCCAACCGCCCGTGCGCCTTGTCGGTCGTGCGCGCGGTGCGAAAGTCGTGGGGACCGTCACTAAAGCCCGGCATGCACTCTTCCGGCTGAAAGAGGGTCTCGATCGCTTGTCGGGTTTCAGGCTGATTGTCCTTGATAGTCCAGACATACTCCCCATCGGCCTCGACAATCTGGATCGACAAATCGCGTTGGGCCAAGAGGGCATCGGCCGTGACTACTTTGCCCCGTAAATCCAGGCTTTTCAGTACGCGCGGGGCAGCCACAATCTCGTTTTCCTTGCTCTCCACCACCACTTGCAACAAGACCCAGCCTTCGTCCGGCATATACGCGGCCAGTTGGTGCAGCCCACGGGTTGCCCCAGCCGGAATCGTCCCGCGCACCGTTTTGCCATCCAAATTGATGGCAATGCTGGTGCCCGCTTGGGGCAGATGGGCAAAATAGTCCCCAACGACACGTTGGAACTCGTCCAGGTCAATGGCGTGTCCCAGAATCCGAGTATACGTCGTGGCATGCGGAGCCTGGACCTTTGCTAACCCCAGTGCCGCCGCCAGTTGCTCCTTGCGCAGCTTGACCCAGTCCGCCATCCCCCGCACAAAGTTCTCGCCGGACAATTTGGCCAGGATGACATACACCAACACGGTGACCAGCGTATAACGCACGCCGCGGGCGTCCCGTTGATCGTGCAACTGCATCAAGCTGCTAAACAAGCTGTCGAGGTCTACGACAAAGCCTTCGGGACGCAAGTTGACCTCGAACGAAAGCGGCGTATACTTCATGGTGACCTCCCTCGGTGTGATGCGGATTTTCCCTATCCAGATCATAACCGAGGAAGGTCGCGTTATCAAGGGACTTTGCAGCAGCCGTGACTGCGCCGCGGCATGACCGGACGCGCGCGTCAAACACGAGAGCCAACGTGGTCAGCAAGCCATCACGGTTTCCACGTCACCGGAGGCAGTTGGGCCGGCACAGCATAAGGCCCACTGCGAAGCAAATCCAGAAAAGTGATCCCTGCCTCATCTACACAATCTCTCAGGCCTTCATACGAAAAGAGAGCCTGACCGGCGGTGCCCATCGCGCGCGCGGCCTCGATGCGGCTGGCGACCTGATCGAAACTCACGCACGTGGTCGGGGTGGGCCGCACGCCAATGCCCGGCAGCATCCATCGCCCATTGGCCGACGCCTGAAAATCCTGCGCTGCCGCTGCCCACGCAACCACATCGGTGATCAGCGCCGAACTGTACATCATCGGCGCGATGGCGTCAATCGTCCCGGAAAGCATCCAGGCCTTTGAATCCTGGAAATATCTATCGCGCCCATCCGTGTAGGCTGGCCACACCGCCGCCGAAAGCAGCATGCTGACGTTGGTCGTCTGCGCGTAAATCCGCGCGACGAGTTGTGTGACCTGCTCGCGTTGAAAATCGCCGCGCCAATCGGTGATCGTCAAGGTCGGGCTGATTTGTATGGCCTGGCTGAACGCCGCCATCGTGAACGGGTCGTACGAGTACTGCGGGCCAGGGTAGCGTACGTTGTCGAGGTGAATGCCATCCAGCGCATAGTGCGAGAGAAGATACGCAGTGACGCTCACGACGGAATCCTGCACCGCCGTCACCGCCGGGGACGCCCAAACGTATTTGGTGTAGGTGATGGGCATGTGATGTGTGAGACTATCGTACACGCGCCACGTGTATCCCAGATGATAAATGCCATGATTCGTCGGCCCGTACGTCAACTGGTTCAGCCACTGGGGCGGCGTGATCTCCAGTGTCGGCGTGAGGAGGCCATAAGTTGAAGTGGGCGGGTTCAAGGGCGCGGGCGGCGCTTGCCACGCCGGATAGACATTGATGTAGGCATGAACCGAAATGCCGCTGGCATGTGCCAGCGAAATCATCGTCGCCAGCGGATCCCAACCCGGATCCCGCCCCAGCGACGGCCCCATCGTCCCGGTCAACCGCGAGGCCCACGGTTCCGGCCCCGGCGTATAGTATGCATCGCCCGCGCCGCGCACCTGGAAAAAGATCGTGTTAAAGTTGGCGCTCGCCGCATCACTCACGACGCGCTGCACGTCGGCCACGGTCGGCGTGATGCCGAAGCTGATCCAGTCGTAGCGCGTCACCCACAGCGCGCGCACTTCGCGGCGGAGAGGGTAGCTCCGCATCACCAGTGGCAGGTAGACCGTCATCGCATCCGTGGTGCCCAGCGATCTGACGTTGGGTAATTCCTGGTCGTCGGGAGGCTCGCTGCCGCGCGCAACCGGCACATTCGCCAACAACACGACCATCAGAACTGCTGCACTCAGCAGTAACCCCAACACAGCCCCTCGACGCAGGACGGGTGTTTTCATATCTTCATCTCCTTATGCACCAGTATACCTCACCCTGTCAACTGCAGGTCGTTTTGTAACTGCCCACCCTTGCGAAGGTTATAATTGCGTTCGCTGCGTGTCTCTTTGAAACCTTCGCAAGAGTGCCTGAGCATTACGTCGTTTTTGCGTATCACGTACCGGTGATATAATTTGCGGTGGAGAAAACTTGATGGCAACCGACTTGCGCGACAAGCTGCGCCAGCTCGGCGTGACCAAGGGGAGCGCGCATCTCAAACCTTCAATCCATCCCCAGGGACGCCGCAGCCATCCCATCGAGAAATTGTTCAATGGTCAAGTCGTGGAATCCACGTTGGGTCGAGCGTTCCTCGTGGAAGAACGCTACGCGCCCGATCACCCGCACGGCCACGCGCGATTGGCCTGGCTGCTCGAACAACAGGCCGGCATTGCCGCGCAATTGGGACGCGACCCCGCACTGGCCTCAGTGGACCTGAGCCGCTGTGTCTTTCTGGATACCGAGACAACCGGGTTAGCTGGCGGCACCGGCACGCTGGCTTTCCTGGTCGGCATCGGTTCGTTTGAAGCCAAAGCCTTTTGCGTTCGCCAGTTCTTTCTCCGTGACCCGGACGAAGAAGCCGCCATGCTGGCCGCGCTCTCCGAGCGGATGGAGGACGGCCAGGCCATTGTGACTTTTAACGGGCGTGGGTTTGACTTGCCACTCCTCCAGGCGCGGTATGTGCTGGCCCGCCTGCGCCCGGCGTGGCTGGCGCTGCCGCACCTCGACCTGCTCATGCCGGCGCGGCGCGTATGGCGCGACCGGCTGCCTTCGTGCGCGCTTTCGTCGCTCGAAGCAAATGTCCTGGGCGTGCAGCGCGAGCGAGACGACGTGCCCGGTTACCTCATCCCGCAAATGTACCTGGATTATTTGCAGACTGGCGACGCGCGCGAAATGCCACGCGTGATGTACCACAACCGGCAGGACATCCTGTCTATGGTCACGCTGGCGGCGCAACTCTGCCAGACGTTTGCCGACCCGTTGGCCGCCGAGTTCATTGACCCTGCCGACCTGGTCAGCCTGGGCAAGTGGTACGATGATCTGAACATGCCGGTCGAAGCCGAGCGCGCCTGGCGTGCGGCGCTGCAACGCGAGCTGCCGGCCACGTCACGCGCAACCGCCCTCGTGCGGTTAGGCGCTTTGCTCAAGCGCCAGGACCGCCGCTCGGAAGCCGTCGTCGCGTGGGAACAACTGGCCCAGGCCAGCGAGTGGGATGTGACAGCGCACGTCGAGCTAGCCAAGCACTGGGAGTGGCACGCGGGTGACTTGGGCCAAGCGATAGTCTGGACGCAAGCCGCGCAGCAAATCGTCGCCACCTGGCCGCGCGGCTATGCGCGCGACCTGACCGGCGCGCAACTGGCCCACCGCCTGGAGCGTTTGAGGGCCAAACGTGAACGGGCGAGAGTTGCTGCCACCCCAGAAGAAGCCTAACGCGCCGGGTGTCGGGTGTGATGAGCAACGCACGCGCACCAATGCAACCGTCATGGAATTGCCACACAATACTAACAATGCGCCTGGTGTTTTGGGATATCATAGCAAATTGATTCTGAGCGAGTCTGCCTGTACCAGGCTCACAAAGGGAAAGGGTAACGACTCAGGCGCCCTTGCGAAGGTCTCACAGAGACATGTGGCGAGTGTAATGGCAACCTTCACAAGGGTGAGCAGTTGCCGAAAAAGATGGAAAGCAACCGATTATTCTCATTCAGAACTAGAGAACGAATTTTCGCGGACCGGGAGGACTAGTGATGGGTCAACGTATACTCGTGGTGGACGATGATCAAGACGCCCTGACCCTGATCGGGCTCACACTCAAGAGACAGAAATTTGAAGTGATCAAAGCCCTGAGCGGCCCGCAAGCGCTCAGTCTCTTGGCTCAAGAACTGCCAGACCTGATCATTTTGGATGTCATGATGCCGCAGATGGATGGGTATGAGGTCTGCCGGCATATCAAGGCCAATCCGCGCACGGCACACGTGCCGGTCGTCATGCTCACCGCCAGGGCGCAAACTGATAGCCAGGTGGAAGCCTTCCGGGCCGGGGCCGATGATTACATCACCAAACCGGTTCGTCCGAGTGAATTGGTCGTGCGCGTCCAGGCCGTGCTGGAAGGTTCAACGAACGCGTCCGAGACGCAACTCGCGCGGGTGATTTCAGTTTCTGGAGCCAAAGGCGGCGTGGGCGCAACCACGCTGGCCGTCAACCTGGCCTTGGCGCTGGCGGCGCAAGCGCGCACGATCCTGGTGGATTTGGAGCCAAACGGCATGGCGGCCGCGCATCTGGGACTCGTGCCGCACCACGGGCTGGGTGACCTTTCAGTGCGCGCCACGGACGAAATAGATCAGGCGAGCATCGAAGCAGCCTTGACGCCTCACATCAGCGGGCTGCAACTTATCGCCGCCGCCGAGCATCCTCTGAATCCTGCTCAGGCCGGCGCGATCCTCAATAACCTGCTTGCCATTTGCGATGTATGCCTGTTTGATTTGGGGTCCAAGCTCAGCCCGGCTGCCCGCACCATCGCCCAGCGCAGCCATCACTTTGTCCTGGCGTTAGATGCGGACCGGATCGCATTGGCTCAGACGAACCGGATGATACAGAGCCTAAGCCAAATGGGCCTGCCTGGCGATGCCTTGAAGCTGGTTTGGATCAACCGTCTGGGCATCTCATCCGACACGGCGGGGCCGGCCATCCGCGCCGTGATCGGGCATGACTTGGCGGCGACGATTGAGCCGGCAGGCGAGGCAATGTATCAGGCCCTCGAACAAGGCCAGCCGCTCATCGCAAATCAGCACGATCACCCAGTCGCAGCCCAGATGCGCACACTGGCCACCTCGCTACTGCGTGACGTTTGACCTCACGATTGCACTTGCAGCACATCTCGATCTTGGCGATTCAGCATTGCCACGCTGCCAGCATGACCTACAAAGGATTGATCAAAAGATGATGAATGGTTCCCGCCCCCCGGACTCTGACGCCACTGTGCCCTCTCTCTCGCCCGAACATTTGGGGCGACTATGCGATTGGGCGATTGCTCAGATCAGGCCGATGGTGGACACGTCCCATCGAGGCGTCACCGACGCCAATGTGCAATGGTTGACCGGTCACCTCTCGCGGCTGGTGTAGCAGACCGGCGCGCCTGTCTCCGGCGATGACTGGAACAGGCTGGTTGACCAGGTCGGAGATGAGGTCATTGGCCGTGCCCGGACGGTTATTGCGCGCCACGGCCTCCTCGCAACCCCGGCACTGGCAACCGAAGTGGGCACACCACTGCCAAGCAAGAAGTTGCCAGAGAGACACAGAATGCAAAAGATAGGCCGAGCGGATACCAGCGACTCGCAGACCAGTTGAGTGGGGACGATTGGTGAAGCCGCAATGGCCCAGAGGCTTCTTCCACCTCTAAGCAAAACACTCCTCCCCCACCACAAGACGAGGATCCGCTAACACTGCTGTATGGGAACGCTGACTACCACGGTCTCACAATCAGTTTCAGTGTTGGTTGGTTGATTACGGGGGTCGGAGGAGCAATAGCTCTCATAGAGCCCCATGCTGGTGCTGTCGTCGCTAAGGTGGGGCAAGTTGTGGCGCAGGTACCTATTAGTGTGGCTGTGACTCCCGAATGGGACCGATATGGAGATGTTTTCTTATCTCCTACTCTCTCGGTGGGTAAGACCCTGCCAGGGGTGCCTATATCGGCAGACTATTTTTCGGGCTGGATTAATGCTGACTTCACATCTGCAGATCAGGATCGGGTTAGAAACTTTCTCGGTGGTTGGTCTGTTAACGCATCTGGCGGGTGTTTAACCGCGGCGAGAGGCACTACTTGGAGCTTGACTTCTGACATAGGAGTAGAGAATCACTTCATGTACCCTCTACAAGTTAGTGGCAGTGTCTCATATGGTATTCCCGTGCATACTAACAACGACATCAAGTGACAGGCGGTACGCAGACGGTGACGGACAATTCGCTGCACATCAAGAACAACAGTATTGAGTCTTCTCGGAAAGCCGGAGGTCTGGGCGCACTTGACGAGCCAAGGCGCTGAAACGAGAGGCGGGCCAATGCGCGACGGGTCCCCCCCCAGGAGGAAAGTGTGCCAAGGAGCACCCAGTGGCGCG
>Ga0315279_10002875_pt1 | contig 24938 bp, 30 predicted proteins | sample YL17G06_20_MG_FD_203694 | JGI IMG/M metagenome (GOLD analysis project Ga0315279, IMG submission 203694) | Sediment microbial communities from Yellowstone Lake, YNP, Wyoming, USA - YL17G06_20 | ecosystem: Environmental > Aquatic > Freshwater > Lake > Sediment | place: USA: Wyoming | collected...
GCTCGCGCGGCTCTTCACCCACTGCGCATAGGAGGATCCCTCGTCGTCCAACGAATGCGAGACGATGAGTCGGGCCGCCGGCAGGTTCAGGAGCTCCACGAGGGAGATGGCCAGCTCGATGCCCTTGAGGAGCGGACCCCCGCCCTCACGCGATTTTTCGTCCCAGCACCGTCTCGTACACGGCTACCACGTTCGCCAGCGGCGTATCCGGCTGGAATGCGTGGGAAGGGGCGACGATGTAGCCACCGTGCTTCCCCAGGGTGCGGATCCTGTGGCGGACCTCGTTCCTCACGTCCTCCGCTGTGCCTGACGGAAGGGTCCTTTGCTCGTCTATCCCGCCATAGAAGCACAACTTTCTGCCAAACTCATCTGCGAGCTCCTCCGGGTCCATGCCGGCCGCGAGAGGCTGGATGGGATTGAGGACGTCCACTCCGATCTCGATGAGATCGGGGATGATCGGCCGCACCCCGCCGCAGCTGTGGTGGCAATACGCCTTCCCGCTGCTCTTGATCACGGAGAGAAGCTGCTCATAGCGAGGGCGGATGTATCTCCGCCACATGTCGGGGCTCATCAGCATCCCCTGCTGGGTCCCGAAATCGTCGCCGAGGTAGACGCCGTCAAAGCCATCGCCTGCCGCTTTCATGCACTCTTGGAAAAAGGAGATCGCCAGCTCGTTGACCTTGTCCAGCAGGACCTCAGCCTTTGCCGGGGCGCTAGCCATGTCCAACAGGAATCCCTCGGTGCCGCGCATGAAGCGGGCGAAATCGAAGCAGCCGTTCATGTTCAGCCAGACGAAGGTTCCGTCATAGTTCGTCAGTATTTCCTTCAGGCCGTTGAAATCCCAGAGGTTCAGGGGAAGAACGGGTACCGCTGCCAGCTCTTCATAGGAGGCTGCGCCGGCCAGGGGAGAGCTGTCGATCTCGATGTACGTGCCGAAGGGGTAGGTGAACTCCCGGAAGAGGATGTCCCATGTCCCGCGGAGCCGTCCATCGGGAAGCCGCTCGAGCAAGGGAAGGCCCCACCAGTTGCCCACCGTCCGCCCGGCGTTCGTCGGGCAGATGACGATGGCTTGATCTACTCCAAGCCGGCGCTCCAGCGCGAGGTCGTGCGCAAGGCCGAACTCCCGGCGGCCGGCGCTCGGCTGGTTGGAGCTCGAGGCTGAGGATCCGGGAGCTATCTCGCGGTCGATTCCCAGGAGGCGGATCAACGCCTCGGTGACCTCGTAGGTGGCCTCGAAGGAAAGAGGGAGCCGATCCCCCTGCTGCCGGGAAATCGCGGCCGTGACCCTCTGCTTTCCACTCATTGCGTGAACCTCCCAGATCGGCTCTTAGATCTTGTCATGCCGCGCCGCCCAGGGCACGAGGTCCCGCACCACGACGCGTTCGCTCTGCTCCAGGAGAAAGAGAACGCAGCCCACGATATCCTCTGTCTTCATCCAGCGCCCGGGGTCGACCCCCTGAGCATCTCCGTATCGGTCATCCCGGGACAGATGACGATCACCTTCACGCCGTGCTCCTTGGCAGTCTCGTAGAGCGCCTCGGAGAGGCCGGTCAACGCCTTCTTCGACGTGCCATAGGTCGTCAGTGTTGCGGGGACCTGGAGGGCGGCGGTGGAGGAGATGTTGATGATGTACCCGGCACGCTTCTCTTTCATGATCCGCAGCGCCGCCTGGCTGAGCAGGAACGGCGCCCTCAGGTTCACGCTCATGACGCTGTCCCATTCCTCCTCCGTGACGTCCAGGAACTCCGTGTCATGAAGGATGGCGGCGTTGTTTACCAGGATGTCGATGGTGCCGAAGGAGCCGAGCGCTGCCTCGATCACGCGGCGCGCGCCCCCGGCGCGCGAGAGGTCCACCTGCGCGCGCGCCGCTCGCCCGCCGGCGGACAGGATCTCCCGCTCCACGGAGGCCAGCTCTGCCTCACTTCGGGCGGCGATGACCACCCGGCTTCCACGGGCCGCGAGCCCCAGGGCGATGGCCCTGTCACCGCGAGGCTCCGTACCTCTTCTGTATGACAACGTCCAGCGTCACGGCCAGGACCAGAATGATCCCGATGATGAAGGGCTGATACATGTTGTTCACGCTCGCGATCGTCATGATCGTATCCAGGAGGAGCATGAAGAGAGCCCCCATGAATGCCCCTAGCACCGTGCCTTTGCCGCCCGTCAGGCTCCCGCCGCCGATGATGACGGCCGTGATGACCTTCAGCTCTATCCCGTCCTGGATGATCCCGATCGCGGCGTTCGTGCTCGCGGCCTGCACCACTCCGACGAACCCGGCGAGAAAACCGGAGATGACGAACGTGGTCAGGAGCACCCTGCGGGCGTTGATGCCGGAAAGCTCCGCGGCGCGCCTGTTTCCCCCGATAAAGTACAGCTGTCGGAAGTAGCGGGTGCGGGCCAGGAGGAAGGCGCCTATGACCACGATCACGACCATGTAGTAGGTCGGAATCTGGAAGCCCAGCACGAAGGGCGCTCCTATGTTCGCCACCTCCTGCGGGACTGGAATGGGGTTCTTGGCCAGCATGATCGCAATCCCGCGGAGGATGCCCATCATGGCGAGGGTCGTGATCAGGGCATTTACCCCCACGTAGGCAACAAGGAGACCGTTGACCACTCCAGCCAGGGTGCTCGTGACGATCGCGATGCCGATCGCAAGCGGGACGGGGAAGGAGGGGACCGCCAGCAGGATTGCCGCGGCGATCGCTCCCGCCATGGCCAGATTCCCCCCGATGGAGAGATCGAACATCCCGGCCACGATCAGGAACATCATGCCGACCGCGAGGATGCCTGGCGTGGCCAGGTAGAACAGGAGCTGGCGCAGGTTGTAGTAGTTGAAGAAATACCTGGGAAAGAAAATCGTCATGACGACGGAGATGAGAAGGATGAGGATGAGCAGCGTAAGGGCCCTGTTCGTCAGCAGGGATCTCCAGAAGGTGCCTCCCTCCGCGGCAGCGGTTCGCCCGCCGGTACCCGTCAATTCCCGCACACGTGCCTCCTCTGCCTCATGCCTGATGCCCGAGGGTCCTGCGCCGCACGCTCTGGAGCTTCCTGAGGTTGATGCTCGCCCTGTAGCGTTCCTGCAGCACGATGTCGATGACAACAGCCCCGATCAGGATGGCGCCGACGATGATCGGCTGCCAGTAGATGTCTATCCCGGCGATCACCATGCTGGTCTTGATCAGGTTGATGAAGATCACCCCCATGAAAGCGCCCGCCACGTTGCCCTTGCCGCCGGAGAGACTGCCGCCGCCGATGATCGCCGCGGTGATCACGTTGAGCTCTATGTTGGGGAGGGTGTTCCCGCTCGCGTTGCCCATCCGCGCGGCAAAGATGATGCCCGCAAGACCCGCGAGCAGGCCCATGATGGTGAACATCACCGTCAGCGTGCCCGTTACGTTGATCCCGGACAGCCGGGCGGACCGTATGTTCCCGCCTATGAAATAGAAACGCCGGAAGTACCTCATCTTGGCCAGAAGGATTCCCGCGACGATCACGATCGCCGCCATGTCGTAGACCGGCATGAAGAAGCCGAGCACCTTGGTCTGGCTGAGCACGGTGAAGCTCTCCGGAAGGTTGGCGATCTCCGAGCCACCGATGTACAGGGCTGCCCCCCCGATGATCTTGGACATGGCCAGAGTGGCGATGAGTGAATTGACCCCGACACGCGCCACGAGAAGGCCGTTCAGGAGGCCGCCGATGCAGGAAGCCACCAGGCCCCACAGGACGGCGATGGGAACGGGCTGGGGGTTGATGGTGATCCCGAAGATCACGCTCCCCTTCAGGCAGATCCCGGCGATGGCTCCTCCGAGCGCCAGGCTAGCGCCGATGGACAGGTCGATGACCCCCGAGACGATAAGGTACATCATGCCGACCGCCAGGATCGCCTCTGAGACGAGGTTGAGCATGATGCCGGAGAGGTTGCTCCACGAAAAGAAGATCCCCCCGAAGGCCACGGACATGACGAACGCCAGCAGGGCGATCAGCACGAGAAGGGAGAGCGCCCTGGTGTTGATGAGCGCGTTGACAAGGGAGTCCGAAAAGCGTCTCGAGCTGCTCACCGTGTCCCCCCCTGCCCTGCGGCCGCCTCCAGCGCGATTCCCGCGCACAGGTGCATCAGCTTCTCCTCCGTCGCATCTTCGTGGGAGAGCTCGCCGGTCTTCCTGCCCTGGGACATGACCATGATGCGGTCGCTCAGGATCAGGAGCTCGGGAAGCTCGGAGGAGATGACAATGATGCTCGTGCCGTCCCTCGCCATCTGGCGGATGAACTCGTAGATCTCATTCTTTGCCCCGACGTCCACGCCGCGGGTCGGTTCGTCGATGATCAGGATCTCGGAGTTTTTCATCAACCAGCGGGCAAGGAGCACCTTCTGCTGGTTTCCGCCACTCAGGTTCATGACGTGCTGCCGGAGGGACGGCGTATTGATCCGCAGGTGGCTGACGAAGCCCTCGCACTTGCGGTTCGCCTTCCTGTCGTTGACCAGGCCGTTCGTGGTGAACTCCTGCAGGTTGGCGGAGATGATGTTCTGCACGACGGGCAGCTCGAGGAAGAGTCCCGCGGCCTTCCTGTCCTCGGTCAGGTAGCCGAGGCCGGCGTTGATGGCGTCCTGGGGCTGCCGGAAGTGTACCCGCTCCCCCCGCAGCGTCACCTCCCCCTTTGCGTACGGATCTGCGCCGAACAGTGCGAGGGCGATCTCGGTCCTGCCGGCCCCGGCGAGGCCGGCGATCCCCAGGATCTCGCCCTTCCAGAGGTCGAAGCTCACGCCGCTGAAAGCGGTGGAGGAAAGGTCCCGGACCTCCAGGATCCTGCCGCTCCTCTTCCAGCCGCGGTCGTCGTACACGTTCAGGATTTTGCGCCCCACCATCAGGGTGATAATCTCGTCCAGCGTCACGTCGGTCATCACCCGGGTGCCTTGGTACACGCCGTCCTTCAGGACGGAGACCCGGTCGCAGATGGAGGACAGCTCCTCCAGCCGGTGGGAGATGTAGATGATGGAGATGCCTTTCCCTTTCAGGTCCCGGATGAGGTCGAAGAGGATCTGGGTCTCGATCTCGGTGATGGTCGCGGTGGGCTCGTCCAGGATCAGAACCCTCGCGTTCAGTGAAAGCGCCTTGGCAATCTCGACGAGCTGCTGCTCTATCGCGGAGATGGTGGAAACCATCGCGGAGGGGTCCAGGTCGAGCCCCACCCGCCCCAGCAGCTCCCGCGCCCTGGCGTTCATGGTCCTGCGGTCCACCCAGTTCAGGAACGTCACCGGCTGCCTGCCCGCGAATATGTTCTCCGCGATGCTCAGGCTGCCAACGAGGCTCCGCTCCTGGAAAACCATGCCAATGCCCGAGCTCTGGGCCGCCAGCTCGTCTCCGAACCGAATCTCCCTGCCTTCCAGGACGATGCTGCCCGCCTCGGGCAGGCACACGCCCGCCAGGATGTGCATGAGGGTGCTCTTCCCCGCTCCGTTCTCCCCGACCAGGCCGTGGACCTCGCCCCTGGCCACGTCGAAGCTGATGCCGTCCAGCGCCCGCACCCCCGGGAACTGTTTCACGATGCCTTTGAACTCGAGTATCTTTTCCATTTCCTCCGCTTGCCGCCTGTCGAGAGAGAGGCCCGCCGGCCGGAGGAAACGCTCCTCCGACGGCGGGCCGGTTTCGATCACATCGTCTCTAAAAGCTCACCGCCTGGGCTGGGACCACTTGTCGAACGCCTTCTTGTAGGCGTCTACGCCGGCCTTGCTCGCCCGGAGGAAGCCCGTGACGATCCTCGGCGGGATGTTCTCCACACCGATTGCCGCGTCTGAATCCGTGAACTTCAGGCTGGACTTCAGGTGGAGGTACAGGGTCATCACCCCCCAGTAGCCGAAGAAGACCCTCTTCTGGCCGAGCACGAACTGCTCGGCCCCGTCCTTCAGGTACATGATCTGGTCCGCGTTCAGGTCATTGCCGACCACCTTCACCTTGCCCGCCTTGCCGGCCTCCTTCACCGCGCGCGCGATGCCGGGGCCGCTCTCGCTGTCGAACCCCGCGAGCCCCGCCAGGTCAGGATATTTCTGCATCAGGGCAGTCGCAATACGGGCGGACTCAGCCTTGTTGCTGTTGTCGTGCTCCTTGGCAACGATCTTGATGTCGGGCCACTTGGCCACGGTGTCGGAGAAGCCGCGGAACGCGGTCTCCATGTTGTCCGCGCCGACCAGCCCAAGCATGGCAACCTTGCCCTTGAAGTTGATCTCCTTGGCCAGCGCATTCCCCAGGTCGACGCCCAGGGTATACCAGTCCGTCCCGATGTAGCTGAGTCTCTTGGAGTCCGGCGCGTCAGCGTCAATGGTGACCACGGGGATTCCCGCATCCATCGCTTTGTTGATGGGCGGGGTCATGGTCTTCGCGTCCCAGCAGATCACCATGAAACCATCCGGCCTCTTTGCAATGGCGGCTTCCATGGCCTGAGCCTCCGCGACCAGGTTCATCTCGGTGGGGCCGACGATCTCCCACGTCACATTGTCTCCCGTCCAGGACTTCAACTCGTCACAGGCGAGCTGCGCTCCGTCGTAGTCCGGATTGAAGTTGGTCAGAGTGGTCCTGTTGTTCACCAGGATGAAGTGGTAGTCCTTCGCCGCGACCGTGCCCGTGAAGACGAGCGCGAACAGGGCGACCATTCCCGCCAGAAACCATAACCTCTTCATGTTCTGCCTCCTCGCTTTCATGCGTCGTCCACAACGTGGACATATCGTGCTCCCGAAGCTTCGGGTAATCAGGGACCGCGAATGCGATAGCACATACTCTCCTCCTTGCCGTTCCTGCTCTTCACGCCTGCTCACCTTCCAGCCACGCCCTTGTCTGGAGGAGCGACGCCGCGGGATCCAGGGTCGGCCAGTACTCGAGACCCACGTACCCCGCGTACCCCAGTCGGTCCAGCTCCCCCAGGATGAACGGGTAGTTCAGCTCGCTCTCCCTGGGCTCGTGGCGCCCAGGGACACCCGCCACGTGAAAATGGCCGATCCACCCGATGTTCTTCCTGATGAATGCGGTCACGTCTCCCGCCATGATCTGCATGTGGTAGATGTCGAAGAGCATGCGCGCGCTCGGGTGGTTGACCGCCGTGAGCACGGTGACACAGTCTTCGGGGTCATCCAGGAAGTACTGCGGGTGATCCACCTTGGTATTGAAGGGCTCCAGGAGCAGCGTGATCCCTTCCTTCCCGCACGCTTTCGCGGCCTGGCCGAGGGTTTCAGTCATGGTCTCCATGGCCTTCTCCCGGTCCAGCCCCGGTAGCACGTTGCCCGCCCCAATGATGAAGGCGCTGCATCCGATGCTCCTGGCCAGCTCGATCATCTTTCCGAGGCTGTCCATGATGAGCGAGCGGTCTTTCCTGTCGATCAGGGCGGCCCTGATTCCCGCATCGGGATGGTTGAAGATGAAATCCGTGCAGGTGAGTCCGAGCCTGTGATTCAGCTCGGCGATCATCCCGAAGTCCTTGGGCTCGTCATGCAGGCGCGAGCCGTCGAAGCGCTTGTCGTGGAACCACAGCTCGTAGTGCCGGAACCCGAGAGCCGCGATCTTCTCGAGACGCTGCCTGTAGGGCAGGTCCGAGAAGAATGTCTCCGCGCAGACTCCGATCTTCGCCATGCCCCCGCCTCCTACTGGCTCATCATCTCCCCGGCAGACACGATCAGGGCCTCCCCGGTCACGTGATCCGATAGCTCCGATGCGAGGAAGACCGCAACCCGGGCCTGGTCCTCGGGCCTTCCCAGCCGCTTCAGGGCGGTCTTGTCCACCCATTCCTTTTCGATCTCCGGGCTGGTGAGGAAAGTGCGCCGGACCATCTCCGTGTCGGTGGCTCCGGGGCAGATCGCATTCACGTTCACCCCGGAGGGGCCCAGCTCCAGGGCGAGCACGCGGTTGAGCCCGAGTATCGCCGCCTTGGTGGCGCAGTACGCGGCCTCCTGCGGTGTGGCCTTCTTGGCCGAGCAGGAAGACATGTTGATGATCTTCCCGCTGCCCTGCTTCACCATCTGCCTGCCGACGACCTGGGCGAAGAGGAAATACCCCCTCACGTTGACCGCGAAGATGCGGTCCCAGTCCTCCTCCCTCATCTCGAGCACCGGGGCGTGGAGGAGGATTCCCGCGTTGTTCATCAGGATGTCGATCCTGCCGAACGAGGCGAGCGCCCGGGCGGCCACCGCCTCCACGTCACCCCTGACGGTGACGTCCGCCCGCATGCCGAGGACCCGCTGCCCGGTCTCCTTTGCGATCCTCTCCGCCGCCGCGTCCATGCCCGGCCCGTTGATGTCGCAGCCCAGCACATCGGCCCCGTGGCGGGCAAACTCCTGCGCGACGGCGAAGCCAATCCCCTGGGCAGCGCCCGTCACGATCGCCGTCTTGCCCTCCAGCAGTTTCACCATGACGCCTCCTCGCCGGATTCGAGCATCTGCTTCAGCTCCCTGCAGAAGCCAGCTCCGACGGCTCCGTTCACCGAGCGGTGGTCGCACACCAGGGTGAGCTCGACGACGCGAGCAGCGGCGACGGCGCCTTCCCGGACGACGGGCATGCTCTGCAGGGCCCCGACCCCGAGAATCGCCCCTTCGCCGGGGTTCACGATGGGCACGAAGGAGGAGATGCCGAACATGCCGAGGTTGGTCACGGTGAATGTGCCCCCCGCCATGTCCTCAGGCCGCAGCCGGCGGCTCTTCGCCCGCTCGATCAGGTCCTCGGCCTCACGGCTGATCTCTGCGACCCGTTTCCTGTCTGCATCCCGGATGACCAGGACCACGAGTTCTCTTCCCAGGGCCACCGCGAAGCCGATGGCGATGCTGCCGGGCTTGAAAATGCCGTCCTTCCGGAACTGGTACTGCACGTCCGGGAATCGCGAGAGGGCGACCGCTGCTGCGCGGAGAATGAGGTCGTTGACCGTGATGTCCCTGTCGGAGGCCTGCTTCAGGCGCGGAAGGATTGCGAGCAGATGGTCCATGTCAGCAAGGAAGCGCAGGCTGAACTGCGGGATGTCCCTGAAGCTCTCCGTCATGCGGGCGGCCACGATCTTCTCGATCCCGCTCATGGCCTGGAGCTGGCCGGCAGGCCCCTGCGGGCCGCGCCCTTCGAGGAACTTCTGCACATCCGCCTCGGTGATTCGACCCTTGCCCAGCCCTTCCATGTCCGCGAGGGAAAAGCCTCGGTCCGCAAGAAGCTTGCGGGCCCTGGGGGTGATCCTCTGGCGGCCGCTCCCAGGGATCCCGGCAGCTTCCTCTCCGTCCATGGCAGCGGCTTCCTCCGCGGGGGCAGTCAGAAAGGCGGAGACGTCCTCCCCCTCTTCGCCCACGATCGCCAGCACAGCCTGCACCTTTGCCTCGGCACCCTCGGGAACGAGCACCTTCAGGAGGAGCCCCGACTCGGGAGACTGCACCTCCGTCACGATCTTGTCCGTTTCCACCTCCAGGAGCGTCTCCCCCCTGGCAACCGAGTCCCCTTGCCTCTTCTTCCAGGAGACGACCGTGCCCGTCTCCATGGTGAGGCCCAGCTTCGGCATGAGGATCGGCGTGGCCACGCTCAGCCTCCCCGCGCGTCCATAACCAGCCTCTCCGCCTCGCTCACCACCGTCTCGGTCTGGGGGAGGACGAAGTTCTCGAGGACCGGGGCAAAGGGGATGGGAACGTCCTTGGCCGTTACCAGCCGTATTGGCGCATCAAGAAGGTCGAACCCCTTCTCGGCCACCAGCGCGGACACGTCCGTGGCCACGCTGCAGTGCCGGTACGTCTCCTGCACGACCAGGAGCTTGCCCGTCTTTTCCACGGATGCGAGGATCGTCTCCTCGTCCAGGGGAGAGACGGTGCGCAGGTCGATCACCTCCGCGGAGATCCCCTTTTTCTCCAGCGCCGCGGCCGCATCCAGGGCCTTGGAGACCATGTAGGACCATGCGACCATGGTGAGGTCGCTCCCCGGGCGCTTGACCACCGCCGTGCCCAGCGGGATGGTGAAAGGCTCCTCGGGCACCTCCGCCTTCTTGTCGAAGAGCTTCTTGTGCTCGAGGTAGAGAACGAAGTTGTCGTCCCTGATGGCCGAGATGAGGAGACCCTTCGCATCGTACGCGTCCGAGGGAAGCACGACCTTGATCCCCGGGATGAAGGCGAACCAGGACTCGAGGGAGTGCGAATGATGGCCTGCCGCGGAGAGATACGCCCCCGTGGGAGCCCGCAGAACCATGGGAACCTTGATCTGGCCGCCGAACATGTAGCGCATGTTCGCCGCCTGCTGGACCACCTGGTCCATGGCGATGGTGATGAAGTCCGAGAACTGCAGCTCCACCACGGGCCGCATTCCGGTGATCGCCGCCCCCACCCCCGCCCCCACGTAGCCGTTCTCGGACACCGGGACGTCGATCACCCTCTCGTTTCCCAGCCGGCTGGAGATCCCCTTTGTCTGGCCGAATGCGGAGCCATACGGGTCCCGCAGCACCAGGCCCATCAGGAACACCTTCTCGTCCCTCTGCATCTCCTGGAGCTGGGCTTCCGCGATGGCCTCGGAGTATGAAATCTTTCTCAAGGTATCTCCTCCTCGCTCAGGCGAACACGTCCAGGAGCGCCTCGGCCGGATCCGGGAAGGGACTCTTCCGGGCAAAGTCCACTGCCGCTTTCAGCTCGGCGGCTGCCTCCCCCTCGATCTCGGCCGCGCGCGCGCTGGTGAGAAGCTTCCTGTCCGCGAGCTCCTTCCGCGCGATGCCCAGCGGATCCTTTTTCAGCCATTCCGCCTCCTCGTCCCGGGTGCGGTAGGCGGCGGGCTCGCCCTGGAAGTGGGCGCGGTACCTCCAGGTCTTGAGCTCCAGGAGCGCGGGGCCTTTCCCCGCCCGGGCGTCGGCGATGAGCTTTTCCGCGGCCTCGTAGACCGTCACCACGTTCATCCCGTCCGCGATCACCCCGGGGATCCCGTAGCCCGCGGCGCGCTTTGCGATGTCGTTGATCCTGGTGGACTCCGTGATCCGGGTGCCCACGGCGAACTGGTTGTTCTCGCAGACGAAGACCACGGGAACAGCCAGAGCAGCCGCGAGGTTGATCGACTCGTGGAAGGTGCCCTGGTTGGAAGCCCCGTCACCCAGGAAGGCCACGGCCACGCGGCCGTTCTTCTGCATCTTGGAGGAGAGGGCGGCGCCAACCGCGAGCGGCATGCCGGCTGCGTTGATGCCGTTCGCCCCGAGGATCCCGATCTCGGTCGAGGCCAGGTGCATCGAGCCGCCCTTGCCCTTGTTGTAGCCCGTCTTCTTGGCAAAGAGCTCCGCCATCATCCGGTCGAGGGCGCCGCCCTTGGCTATGCAGTGTCCGTGTCCCCTGTGCGTGCTGGTGATGTAGTCCTCCCGAGCGAGGTTGGCGCAGACCCCCGTGGCGCATGCCTCCTGCCCGATGTACAGGTGTACGAAGCCGGGCAGCTCGCCCGCCGCGAACAGCTCTTCCACCTTCTCCTCGAACACGCGGATGCGGTACATCGTCCTGTACATGTTCTCCGCGAGAGTCTTCGTGATCGCCATGCATCCTCCTCTCCCAGGCTCACCGCCTGAGGATCTCCGGGAGCCGCAGCACGGCCCCGTCGTGCTCGTATTCGCGCACAGGCCAGGCCCCTGCGGCAGACACGACCTGCGGGCCATCCCGACCGCTGATCGACAGCTCCTCCACCTTCACGCCGGTGATCGTGATGAACCAGTCGAAGGCCTGGTTCGGCACCACCTCGGCGCCGGGGTCCAGGCAGAGAGTCGGGTCGGCGAGCTGGTAGCCCGTGATCCCGCCCTGGGAGTGGTTTCTCCACTCATCGGGGAACCCGGTCTCCCCGTATACCCGCTTCTCTACCTCGAGGATGTCGCGGAATTTCGTGCCCGGGACGCAGCGGGTGATCGCCGCGGCCTCGACGCGGCTGGCCGCGTCATAGCGGGCAGCCACGTCCGCGGGGATCCGGTCCCCGAAATTCACCATCCGCGTGATGTTCGCGTGCAGCCCCCACTTGCGGGCGGCGGGGTGCAGGAGCACGAGCCGCTCGACCTTCTTCTCCGTTGGGGTTGGATGCCTGTACCTGGCAATCCGCTCGTCGCTGCCGACCAGAAGCACGTCGCAGCAGATGCCCCGTCTCGCAAGGGCGCAGACCAGCATGGCCTCGATCTCCGTTTCGCAGTCTCCCGGCGTGATGGCCCTCGCGACCTCGGCAATCCCCTGCTCTGTTTCCATGCCGAGAATCCGACATCGTTCGATCTCCCCCTCGGTCAGGGGGTAGTGCAGGCGCGATATCGCGGCGGGAAGGAACCGCGCCCCGGGAATCGGGACATCGGAGACTGCGCGGCCCGGGGATACGAGGGCCGCAGCCTTCTCTTCACGGCTCTGCTCGTACCAGCGCAGAAAGACGGGCTCCACATCCAGGCCCCGGAGCTCTTCCTCCAGGATCCTCGGCCCGTCCATGGTGTGGGCCACGAGGTATGTCGCGCCGCGCGTCACCACAATGATCCCGAACCCGGTTTCCGAGCTCCGCACGACCGTGTTGTCCCCGCCCCCGGTGAACCAGGAGAAGTTGTCCCGCCTGCCGAGGACGAGGGCCTCACAACCCTGCTCATCCAGGAAGCGAGCGATTCTTTCCCTTTTTTCCCGCGTTCCGACGCGGTCCGCCGCATTGCCCATCTATGCCTGAGTAGAGCCCGGCTCGTCCCCGCTCCGCTTCCACGGGATTGCCACCTTTTTGAACTTTCTTATCATCCGGTTGCTCCTCGTGATAAAGTGCAGTCAGGCGAATGGATTTCACGCATTTCATGATTTCTAAGAAGCTCATCTTCTCCCCCGCCGGAAAGTATCTGGTGGATTTCCCGGCGGACTTTCCGGTCAAGCTGAACTACTACGATTTCTCCCGGCCCCACGCGGCCATCCCCAACTACCACGACCACCTGGAGATCGCGTACATCTATGAAGGGGAGGGGTGCTTCACCATCGGGGGCACGGAATGCGGGGCTGAGCAGGGGGACGTGTTCATCATCAACAGCGGGGTATTCCATCTTCTTGAGGCCAGGGAGGCGGGAAACCTCAAGGTGGTCACCCTGTACTTCTTCCCCGAGCTCATCTACGAGCCGGGGGCCAGCAACCTGAACATCGAATACCTGCTGCTCTTCATCAACCGGCAGCAGGGCACTGATTCGAGGGTCCGCCTGGACAGCGCCAGGCGCGGACGGGTCCTTCAGCTCCTGGACGAGATCGCGGGCGAACTGCGCTCCCGGCAGAGCTTCCACCGGATCGCGGTCAAGAACAAGATCTGCGAGATGCTGCTTCTGCTGAACCGGGCCGCGGAGATCACGGGTGACGGCACGGGGGAGATCCACCGGAGGCTTCGCGACGTGAAGAGGCTGAAGCCCGTTTTCGACTTCATCCACGAGCGGTACTCGCAGAAGCTGACGCTGCGGGAGCTGGCCGCCGCATCGAAGATCAGCGTCACCCACCTGTGCCGCTACTTCAAGAAGGTGACGGGCAAGACGATCACGGAATACATCAAGCGCTACCGGATAGACCGGGCCAAGGAGCTCCTCATCGATGACGAGCGTTCGATCACGTGGATCGCCTACGAAGTCGGCTTCGAAAGTCACAGCTACTTCGACAGGATCTTCCATGACATAACCCGCTTCACCCCTCAGGAGTTCAGACGGAGGTTCGGGTCCAAGGCGGCCGTCCCCGGTGCCCGACCGGAGCCGGGCGCGTGAGCCGGGGCAGACCGGATGCGCCGAGCCGCCCCCTGACCCGGCTCGACCGCCTGTACGGAGCCGGCCTCGTGATCTCACGACCTCACGAGGACTGCCTTGTGCAGCTTTCCCGGGTTCTCCGCGAGATCGCGGATCACCCGCGGGCCCTCCCACATGTCGAACTCCGTGGCCACCGAGGGATAATGGATTGCGCCGCTCGCCAGGAGTTCGATGGATTCCGGAAAACACCCCGTGGAAGCCCGGGACCCTATGATCGTCATCTCCTTGCGCGTGATGTCCAGCCCGGGGAACGTCACCGCGGTCCCCTTTTTCACTAGGCCCAGGATCACGATGCGCCTTCCGGAAGCCACGAGATCCACCGTCTGTTCCATGGCCTTCGCGTTTCCCGTGGCTTCGATCACCACCGGCGCCACTTCTCCGTTGGTCTGATCGAGCACCGCCGGCAGGACCTTCTCGTCAGCCGGCAGGACCTCGGGCCCGAGGACCTTCTTGATCAGCCGAGCCTAGGCGGCACGGCACTGCCTGGCCGACACAGAGCAATCGTTTTGATGCTCGTCGGCGAGACCGATGCGTAGGAGGGGTTGGTGGCGGTTCTGCTGCCAGCCGTGGGGAGCGAGGCGCACGAGGTGAGGGGTGCGGGACCACCCTCTCGGCGCAAGCGCGCCTACCGGGCAAGGGGTGCCCCGAGCCCGCGAGGAGTACAGGCCGTAAGCGCGGGCTCTCGCAGGTCTTCGACCTGCTGCCGCCCAAGGGATGAGTCGGGTTCGGGGCTGGGGCACGTGTTGAAGGACCTCAGCAAGAAATTCGGTGGCCGGGAAGATCCTGGAATCGGTGCGCAAATAGTCGTTTGTCCTCAGGGAGGGAGACTTTCATTCCGCCGCGCAAAGCCGTTTCAGGGCGTCGTGTACCGAGGATATCGCAGGAACGGATGTGGAGGATGCCCGTTGCGCGCTCGGTGCATAGGCGGATCGAAGATTCCGACGCGCAAGGACGTGTGGGTGAAGGCTTCGGAGATCCCCGGCCTGAAGGCCAAGGTCGTGCGGGCGCTTGATCTCTCCCGCGATGGCCATACCGGCTTCGAACTGGCGTTGGCGATGCGAGCGAAACTGTCAACGCCGGACGGGAAGGCCACCTGTGGCAAGCGCTTCCAGGTCTCCGAGGGCGTGTTCGCGGTCGTGAAGGGCCTTCGGGCGGGGTATAGGTTTCTGCGCACTCGGCTGGATCCTGTGCGGGAGGAATGGACGGAGCGCTGCATCTCGCACAACCTGGCAAAGATGTCGGGGTTCACGCTGTGCAGGCTGATGGAGTGGTGAGAAAAACGGGGAGTATCGAGGCAGTTGGCGACGACGTTCTTCGCGTGGTGAGTGGTACAAGCCCTTCGCGACCGGGTAATCGTCTGGCCAACAGGAAACGAAGAAGCAGAGCTGGCCTTCAAATCAGTTTTTCGACATTCTCGGGTCTGGGAGAGGGGGCGGCAAGGGGGGCGAGGGAAGCCCGAAGCGTCACTCCGATTGGAACAGGTCCTTTCCGTTGCCTTGTGGCTTTGAATTAAGGGAGCTATGGGACGTGACATGGATACCCACCTTCTGGAATGCGGCCTGCTTCGCCAGCCCTACCGTAATGCTGGTGTAGCTCCTATCCGACAATCTGACTCCCAGGGCGGTGGCCATCACGATGTCCCTCAATTGGTCCCGCCAGTGCGGCGGGTAGGTACGCTCTTACCCGAGTATCCACTCGATACGCCCTCGCCACGCCGCTATCCGCGGATGGTCCTGGGCAAGAAGCGGCGAGTCCGAACTATTCGACATGCCCACTGTCACAGGCGGGTCCAGAATGTGTCTAAACAATTATGAAGATGACAATGAGCCCCAATCCGTTTGGGGACGTGACCGTAGGTGACGAGAGCGACAAAGAACTCGTTCGGCTGGCCAAGGATGGCAGTCGGGACGCGCTTGAGGAGCTGATCGCACGTCATCAATCGTGGATCTACAACATAGCCCTTCGAATGCTGCATCACCCGGAGGACGCCAAAGAGGCTACACAGGAGGTCTTGATAAAGCTGTTTACGAGGCTCTCGACATTCGCCGAACAGAGCAGTTGTCGCACCTGGCTCTACCGAATCGCCATCAACCACTTTCTGAACATGAAACGCGGCCGCGCCGAGTTGGCCGAGATCAGTTTCGCACAGTACGGACGAAACCTCGACGACACTCCAGACGCGGAGCTGCCGGACCCGCGAGCGGTTGCCGTCGACGTGCAGCTCCTCGTCGCGGAGGCGCGAATTGGGTGCATGTCGGGCATGCTGCTCTGCCTGGATCGGGGGCAGCGACTGACCTTCATCCTCGGCAGCATTTTCGGCGTCAGCGACGCTGTCGGCGCAGAGCTGCTGGAGCTGAGTCGGGACAACTTTCGGCAGAGACTCGCTCGAGCCCGCCGCGACCTGCAGAACTTCATGCAGGACAAGTGCGGGCTTGTAAACACCGCCAACCCCTGCCGCTGCGCCAAGAAGACGCGAGGATTCATCACGGCGGGGCACATCGATCCCAACAACTTGCGGTTTGCCCGGGGACGTGTGACGCACGTGCGCGATGTCGTAGGACGCGTGAGCGCGGAGGTAACGGGATTGAATGGGGCGTACGCAGAGCTCTACCGCGACCACCCGTTTCAGAACTCACCGGATTTTGTAACCGCTCTGAGGGAGTTGATGGACCGGCCGGAGTTCCGCTCAACTCTCGAACTGGACTGAACAAGATGTCGAACTAAAGGAGGTGTGAATGACAACAGGCAGGTTCAACACAGTTCCGGGCTTGCGGCCATGATAGTTCTCGCGCTCGCCAGCCCCCACGAGCCGCGCGTGATAAAGAGCAACGACGGTCTTGGCACTCGCCGCAGAGCGGTATATAGCGCGAGGGCTCGGTGGAGTTATCGGAATTCAGGAGTGATGTCATGATCGACCAGGCCCTCCGTGTCCTCATCGGACTCATGATGTTCCTGACGGTGCTTGCAATGGGAATGGGCCTCTCCTTCGCAGAGGTTGGCAGGGCGCTACGACGTGCCCGAATCCTCGCGCTGGGGTTCGCCGTGAACTTCGTCGCGATCCCGGCGCTGGTACTGCTGCTCGTGAAGGTCTTCGCGATTGACGGCCCGGTTGCCGTCGGGCTGCTCCTGTGCGCGCTCACGCCTGGAGGCGGGGTGGGAACGCTCTTCGTAGACTACGCACGTGGCGACGTCGGTCTGTCGGTCGGGCTCCTGCTAGGACTGACCTTCAGCAGCATGGTGGTGACACCTATTTTGCTCGGCCTGTGGACGGGAGGCGACGTCGGTGCATCGCTTAGCGCCACTATATGGCCCATGATGAGGCTCATCTTGACCTTCCAAGTGGCCCCGCTGATCGCTGGCCTGCTGCTTCGGCACTTCGCGGAGTCGCGCACGCGCAAAGTCCAGCCCTGGATCGCGCGCGTTGCGAGGTGGCTGATGCTCGGGATTATCGCGGCATATCTCTTCACCCAGGGACAGCTTTTCTTTGCGAACGGGCTGCGGCCATTTGTCGCCAGCCTGGTCGCCATCCTCGCGAGCTTTCTCCTCGGATTGGGGCCGCTCCTGCGCGCCACCAGGGCCGAGCGTGTGTCGTTGGGGCTCACGAGCATGAACCGAAATCTGGCCCTCGCGATGCTCTTGGCAGCGACCTTCTTTACACATCCGTCGACGTTCGCCGCAGTCCTCGCGTACGGGCTCCTTATGCTCATCGTGGCCTTTGCGATTGCTGCGTGGTTCCGTCGATCGACACCTGCGCTCGGACGCGCGGTCCTGGGGGAAGCTCCCATCGACGACGCAGAGCGTATCGCGGGGGATAGATGAACGGCGCCCTCAAAGTGCACACCGATGCGCACGTCGGTGGGAGTGCGCCATCGTTGAGCATCTGGTCGATCGCCAGGCTCGCCCTAGCCATCCGTTCCCCGAATCTCCCGTTCTCCGCCCCGCGCTGCGCGTCGGCGGGTTGCGCAGCGGCGAGTCCGAACTACTCAACAGACCCACCCACTGTCACAGTCGCGTCCGGCGTGTGTCTAATCAATCATAAGAAGGAGCAAAACCTCCACGCCGTTTACAGATGTCGCTGGAGGTCGCGGGCGCTGACGATCCAAAGACCCGCATAAACGAAAGGAGTGAGAGGATGACCAAAGAGAGCGCGAAGGCCGTGATGCCCATCATTACCGTGGACTCAGTCGACGATGTCCACAACTTCTATATGAACAAGCTCGGTTTCACTCGCGTGAGGGGGGTGGCGGGAATGGACGGGCAGTTCAACTTTGTCACCTTGGGGCTCGGCGGTGCGAGGATTATGTTCGCCCGACCCCAAGCGAAGATGGACGGAACACAACCCTCAACAGGCAAGCGCCCGGTCGAGATTTACTTTGAGGTGGCTGACGTCGACGCGTACCATGGGCAGCTGAAGGAGCGGAGCGTAGAGATCTCCGAACCCCTCACCTTGCAATGGTGGGGTGATAAGACCTTCAAGGTGACGGATCCGTACGGATACGAAATTTGGTTCTACCAGACAGTCGGGCAGCCCAAGCCACCGCAAGGCCTAAAGATCGTCTGAGGCAGAGCATCGAAGGGATCGAGATGGGGAACGCCGCTGATCACGGCGGCCGCTGTGACACAAACCTGGCGCCGGCGCATCCGGCAATCGCCGGTCCCCGCCGCGTTAGCCGCGCCCCGGGGGCATGTTAGGCCCGGCGCGGCGAAACGTTTCGCCCGGTGGCGCCCGCGCGGATCCGCCGGCCGCCGACGAGGAGGAGGGCCCCCGTAAAGATCGACATCCCCGTGCAGCCGTGGCGACGGATTGGCTGGAGGCGACGCCAGAGAACTTCCCGGGCTGAGAGGAAGTACCGGGACGTCTTGGGTTCGTCGGGCGCGAGGCTCCCGCAGAGGTTAGGCAGCTCTATGTACACAAGCGTGTACCAGACGAGTTCCTCCCGCGCGGAGCTGCGAATCCCATCCGATACAGCTGGCGCAAGTAGCGGAAAAGCCCTTGTTCGGTGTTTCATTCCCAAGGGGGCTCGGCTCGTGCTATGCTTCGAACGTCCCCCATCCAACGCAGCAGGAGTCTGACCGACCATGGCCATCCAAATGTCCGCGACCACCCGCCTCAACTGGGGCCTGCGCCTCTTCTTCTCCGAGTTCGTCCGCGTCAGCCTCAGGCGGCCCAGCCAGGCGCTGTTCTTCGGCCGCACCGTTCTCTGGCAGGGTGGGGCGGCGCGCCGCCGCGCGCGCTGCGCCGCTGAGGGCCTCCACGTCCCGCCGATCGCCATCTTCAGCATCACCAATGGGTGTTCGTGACGGTGAACGAGGAAGGGCGGATCAACAAAGTATCGAAGGGATAGTCAGTTAGCGCATGGGCTCTTTTTCAAAGCCCTGATTTCGCGCGGCAGTTCAAAACGTTTGTGAAGGTGGGAATTCTGCTTGTGCACGTCCGAAACGGCGGCTGCCAAAGAAGAGTGGAAGGATCGGCCTGGCAAGATCAGGAACTCAAGGACTGGATCGAGTGGGCTCTGCATCGGGCGGATTCTCTTGACCCCTTGGCGTCAGGGTTCTACTTCACACGAGAAGAAGAGCGCAGCAGCTCATCTGCGGATCAGCGTGGCGAAGCCTATCCTCATGCCCTGGAGATCGTCTGGGCCAGGATTTCGTCGGCGGTACGCTCGTCACTCGCGGACGTCCTGTCCGCCCGCTCCTCACTACCCGAGCTCCTGGTCCCGAACAGTGGCGAGCGACTTCGCTTCTCAACCTTCACGACGTCCGCTGTCCCAAAGCGGCACGCTTCCTGCGCAGAAGCGCGCGCTCGGCGGGCGACATCTGCTGCTCGAGAGCGCGGTCGAGAAAAGCACGCGCCTCCTCGAGGTGTCCGAGAGACGCGTGAAGCTCGGAGTAGGTGGCAAGTGCATAAGGGTAGCGGGCGAGCAGCTCGCGTTCGGGAACGGCGTCGAGCTCGTCCAGCCCCGCAACAGCTCCGCTGTACATGGCGACAGCGAGCGCCCGGTTCACGTCAACAACTGGCGATGGGGATATCTCGCGGAGCGCATCGTAAAGCGTGACGATCTCCGCCCAGTCGGTCGTTGCGTAGCTCGCCGCCTTCGAATGGCAGGCGGCGATGCCTGCCTCGACGTGGAAACGTGAGAGCTCCTGGCCGCGTGCGGAGCGCTCGAGGAAGGCGAAGCCCTCAGCGAGGAGCGCCTCATCCCATCGCGATCGATCCTGCTCGTGGAGCAGAAGGAGGCCTCCATCGTCTGCCCGACGGGCCGGGATGCGGCCGACGTGAAAGCAGAACAACGCACGGAGGGCTTCCGCATCTGGCGATGTCCACCGGTCATCGTCCGTCAACAGGCGGGCAAGCCGGAGGGACTCGTTGCAGAGGGCGTCGTCGATGCCTGCCTCGCTGTCTGTGGTCGCGTAGCCCTCGGTGAAAAGCTGGTAGAGGCCATCGAGGATCGGGCGGAGGCGCAATGGCACCTCGTCGTGCTCAGGAAGCTCGAACCGCACGCCGCCTTCGCGCAGGCACCGCTTTGCCCGGACGATCCGCTGGGCGACCGTGCGCTCGTCGGAGAGAAACGCTCGCGCAATCTGGGCGGTGGAGAATCCGAAGGCGACGCGCAAGGTGAGGGAGATCTGGGCGGCACGGGGAAGCACCGGGTGGCAACAGAGGAAGATCAAGCGGAGCTCGTCATCGAGCTCGAGCGTCGGTGGCTCGACGACGCCGAGGTAGTGCTCAGAAAGCGGCACGCTCCTCCGATCATGCCGAAGCGCATCGATGACGGCGTTGTGAGCGACGCGCAGGAGCCATCCCTCGAACTGTCTGCTCTGCGCTTCGCCGTTCCACCGCTCCAGCGCCCGCAGCCCGGCTTCCTGGATGGAGTCCTCGATGAGCGCGAACTGGTCCATCCCGAAGCGGCGCACCAGCGCCGCAACGAGGCGGCGACGGGCAGCCCGGAAGACACGCTCAAGTTCGACCCGTCGTACGCTAGACGACTCCAGGAGGGACCTCGTCAAGTACACGCACTTCGACGTAGCCATTCTGCAGCTCGAGCGTTGGACAGTCGTGCGCAATCGCAATGGCCTCGTCCAAGGAAGCTGCCTCGATGAAGTACACTCCGCCGACAGCCTCCTTCGTTTCCATGAATGGACCTTCCACGACTTGCCCCCCCCGCACCGTAAGCCGCGCGCCGGTCTGATCCTTGAGCTTATGTGAGGCCATGTAGTGACCGCTTTCGCGCAGCGACCGCATCCAGATCGAGTAGCGTTCGTACATCTTGGGTGCGAACGTCGTGTTGCTGCTCCGCTTGTCGAGATCCGCACCACCGAGGAAGAGCACGTATTTCGCCATTGCGCTTCTCCTTTCATCCCAAGAACGATCAGGGGGCCTGCGGATCGACATCGCGGAGCGCCGGTGTGAGCCCGGCCGGACCGCCGTTGGAGTTTGACGGGAACGTCGATTCGGGACGTCCTCGTTCGTTCTTGCCGCGTGAAATGATAGCAAACCCGCAAGAGGAGCGGAAGGAGGAAACATGCTGACCAAAGTGATGTATGTAACCCTGTTCGTGACCGACCAGGACAAGGCGCTCGATTTCTACACGGGCGTCCTAGGCTTCGAGAAACGAATTGACCGACCCGGGGTAGGCGGTGGCCGGTTTTTGACGGTCGGCTTGAAGGGTCAGGGCTTCGAGGTGATCCTTTGGCCCGGTACGCCCGGACACGCGAAGGAAACGAACGGATACATTCCGGGCGCGTGCATTATCGAGACGAGCGACTGCCGCAAGGAGTTTGAAGCGCTGCAGGGGCGCGGTGTGAAGTTCGAGACGCCCCAGGTGATCGAGCAGCCCGCCGCCTTCGTCGCGATCCTGAGAGATCCCGACGGCAACCGGCTTATGCTTCGCGAGAACCGGTAAAGGGATCAGAAGCGTGAACAGGACCGCCTCGAGCCTCTGTATCGAGGCGTCCTGCGGCGCGTGTCACCTTGGCGTACGCGCCGGGCGTCAAAGAGCTCTACGGAGGCAGGCGTGTACCAGACGAGTTCCGCCGGCGCGGTGCTGAGAATCCTATCCGGTACCGCTGGCGCCAGTAGCGGAAACGCCCCTCTTCGGTGTTCCATATTCCAGGGGCGACGCTTGTGCTATGCTAGGCGCGTTCCCCGTTCACCGCAAGAAAGCACATCGCACCATGGGCACCAAAATGTCTGCATCTGCCCGGCTCAACCAGGGTCTCCGAATCTTCTTCTCCGAGTTCGTCCGCGTCAGCCTGCGGCGTCCTGCCCAGGCGGCGTTCTTTGCCCGCACGCTGATCTGGCAGGGGCTGGCCGCCCAACGGCGTGCGCGGGAGGCCCGCGCGGGGCTCACCGTTCCCCCCATCGCCATCTTCAGCATCATCAACAAGTGTTGGTGACGGTGAACGCCAAGAGGGGAGGCGGGAAAGTATTGAAGTATGATCAGTTACGGTAGGGGGTCTCTTTCAAGGGCCCGAATTCGCAAACCAGTTCAAAACGTTCGTGACGGTGGCGGTGTTTGTCAACGTAGTTGTCGCTTCATCCTATTCGCGCTGATTGCCTGAATCCTTCATGCCGTAGTCTTTTTGAGGGGGTATTCGGATACCACCTCGGCTCTGGAAATGCATTCTAGACCCCTCCACGACGAAGGTTTTTCTGATCTCCTTCATGCCGAAGCCCTCTGTGCTTCTTCTCCACTCCGCGTGACCGGATTTAAGCTCACCTCTGCGATCGGCGACCAGTTCCTCGTTGCTCCTGTCCACCGACTCGGGTTTTTCTTCTTCGCTTTCTCGTAGACCTCCTTCCGCCTCGCGAGCACCTGAGCTTCCTGCCCGGCGTGGCGTAACTCTGGCGTCACGAATCGGATCCCGCTGTGGCGGTGCTCGGTGTTATACCAGTTGACGAACCCCTCGACCCACTGCTGCGCATCCTGCAGGCTCTGGAACGGGAGGGAGGGATATTCGGGGCGATACTTCAAGGTGCGAAACAGCGCCTCAGAGTACGGATTGTCATCATAGACTCGAGGCCGACTGGAGGAGGCGACGATGCCCAGAAACTGCAGCGTCGCCAACAAGGTCGCTCCCTTCATCGGGCCCCCGTTGTCCGAGTGGATGACCAGTTGGTCCCGATCGACTCCATTCTCCATGCTGGCCCGAGTAATCATCCCCGAGGCGATCTCGCTTGATTCCTGAACTGCTACCTCCCAAGCCATGATCTTTCGGCTCCACACGTCCACCACAAGGTACAGGTAATAGAACTGCCCACGCAGCGCCGAGCGCAGGTAGGTGATGTCCCAACTCCATACCTGATCGGGTCCCGTAGCGATGTACTCCGCAGGACGGCCATGCTGGCGCGGGCGGCTTCCCTCTCGATGTGTCAGCAGCTTCTCCTGCCTCAAAACGCGGTAAAAGCTTGATTCCGAGGCCACGTACACCCCTTGCTCTGCCAGAATCGGTACGATCTGTGACGGGGCTAACTCCCGAAACCTCTCCGAGGTGGCGATGGCGATCAGCTCGGCCTTCTCCTCTGCGCTCAAGCTGTTGGCCGGCCTACCACGAGAAGCGTGACGCGCATCAGCCTCGCCGGGACTCTTACCCCACCTCTGATAGGTGCGCACCGTGATCCCCACCACTTCGCAGGCTTTCCATAACTTCGCCCCGCTGCATACCGCCTCCTGGATCAGCTCCCGAGCCATGCGTCGATCCCCCAGGCTTATCTCTCGTCCTTTGCCTCCCCCCAGATCGTGTCCGCTTTTTTTTTAAGCACCAGCAACGCCGCGGCCTCGGCCAGCGCGGCTTCCTTCCTCCTCAACTCCTTCTCTAGGGTCGCGATCCGTTTCTGCAGCGGGTTTTTCTTCCCGCTCCCGAACGGCTTCAGTTTCAGCCCCTGCAAGACCTCTGCCTTCCACTTTTCAAGGTGCGCCTCGTGCACCCCTTTCTCTCGAAGAAACTTTCCCTTCTCCTCCTCCGAGAGTTTGGCGTAACCCAGCAAGGCTTCCAGTTTTTCCTCCGCACTCCAGTCCTCGGCTCGTCGCTGTTTCATACCCTCTCCGTTCAGTCCAACTGTAACACTTTCACGCAGCCACCGAGAGAGGGTCGACTGGGAGATGCCAATTTCACGCGACAAGGATGTAGCGCTGCGGCCGCCGGGGATAGACATCTTGGCTACGGTTGATCTCTTGAACTCCTCCGAGAAATACTGCATGTGCCCCTACGCTTTCTGCCCGCGATTTTTCCCCAGGGGGTACCCCCTGGGGAGTCACCCCCAACCACCCAGAGGCGACAACTACCCTGACACAGCGGGGTGGATTCTCCAGGCACTTCAAGCTCATCCTTTTGCCTTCTCATCGCGTGTCCGCGGCCTTCTGATGCTCTGGAACGTGTCCCGTACGACAACCAGCAACTCGCGCCACTCCTCTGGACTGAATTGATCCATGGTCTTCATGATTTTCGCATGGATCGTTTGGAGCTTTGCTTGCGACAGTAGGACGACGAGCGCGCCACTGTGAGAGACATTCCAGTACCTCAGGAAATGTCTGTCGGTGGAGATGAGCAGCCGCTTTTCTTTCTGCGCCAGCTTCCAGAGCAGCTCGTCCTTCAAGCCTTCTCGGGGAGTACCGCGGATGTCCAACACGTCGTGGCCAAGTTCGCGTAGCCTCACGACAGTGGGGCGGGGAATGTTTTCGTCAACGAGGATCTGCACGCGGGCCTACTGCGTGAAGGCTTCGGCCGGCGTTATCTCCTCCTCGGCAAGCTCTCCCGCGTAGGCAAGGCAGGCGAGTATGTCCTCGCGCGTGATGGTGGGGTAGGCGTCCAAGAGAGCTTCGATCGTATCCCCGTTTGCGAGCATCTTCACGATGAGGTGTACCGGGATTCGCTTCCCCTTGATGCACGCCTGACCGTCGCAGATGTCGGAGTTTATCGAGATTCTCTCATGCATGGCCATTTGCCTCTCCACGAATATTACTCCAAATGCGCGGGTTGTGATAGTTTCAGCTTCGGGCTTCCCTCGCCCCCCTTGCCGCCTCCCCCTCCCAGGCCCACCCCCTCCGCTTACCCCCCCGGCTAAGGTACCCTTTGGTCGTCTGGGAGGGGGAGGCTCAAAAGATTGTTTTAGCAAAGTCAAGCAGTTTTTTTCGAAACCGCTTTCCTCCCTCTACGTGCTTTGCTTCGCAGAGTCCGGGTAGCTTCTCCCTTGACTATTT
>Ga0315279_10002876_pt1 | contig 24937 bp, 30 predicted proteins | sample YL17G06_20_MG_FD_203694 | JGI IMG/M metagenome (GOLD analysis project Ga0315279, IMG submission 203694) | Sediment microbial communities from Yellowstone Lake, YNP, Wyoming, USA - YL17G06_20 | ecosystem: Environmental > Aquatic > Freshwater > Lake > Sediment | place: USA: Wyoming | collected...
CCAGCACCGCGGCCGCCGCGCCGTACAACAGCAGCTTGAGCCGCGGGGCCTCGTCGAGGGGGACCAGCGGCATGTCTTCTATTGTGGACTGCTTCCTGGCGGCTGCCTTGTACTGCCCCTTCTGGCAGCGTTCGAGAGCGTCCAGCGCTTCGTGCGCGCTCTGAAAACGCTTAGCGGGGTCCTTGGCCATCATCTTTTCGGCCAGCGCCACGAAGCCGGGGGAGAGCTTGGGGTTCAACTGCTTCAGAGAACGCGGCGGCTCAGTCAGCGCCTTCACCATCACGCCGGCGGCGGCTGATCCCTCGAAGGGCGTTTGTCCGCTTGCCAGCACGTACAGCGAGGCGCCCAGGCTGTAGACGTCGCTTCGTTCGTCCACTGTGCCGCCTGAGCACTGTTCGGGCGACATGTAGTGAGGCGTGCCGACGGTGGTGCCGCCATGGGAGACTGTGCTGTCCTTCTCGCTGCCCTGGAAACGCGCCAGCCCCAGGTCCGCCAGGCGCACGCGTCCGCTGGAGTCAATCAGAAAGTTGTCAGGCTTGACGTCGCGGTGCAGGATGCCCTTGGCGTGGGCGGCCTTCAGGGCCGCGGCGATTTGCACGGCGATATCCAGCGCTTCCCTTTCACTGTAGGGGCCTTTGCTCCGCACAATGTCATGGGTCGTGCTGCCGTCCACATACTCCATGGCGATGAAGTTCAGGCCGTCAATGACACCGGCGTCATGGACATTCACCCGGTTGGGGTGCGACAACTGCCCGGCGGCGCGCGCTTCGCGCAGGAAGCGGGCCACATTCTTCTCTTTTTGCGCGAGGCGCGTGGGCAGAAACTTCAGCGCCACGTAGCGGTCCATCGAGAGTTGCTTGGCCTTGAACACGACGCCCATGGCGCCGCGGCCAATCTCCTGCTCGATCAGGTAACCGCCCAGTTGCCGGCCGATCAATGAGGACATTAACGCATTGCTTCCTTGGCTGCGATCGCCACCTGCAAAGCGCCCGTTGCCGCTCTCTTACGGCAACAAGCCCAAGGCGATTTTAGCCGGAGACGGCGGGTTTTCCACAGGTTTAGGATGGGAGGCACACGAAGGCCACCAGTTTCGGTGTCCTCGGAGCCGGGCAAAAAAGAACCCGCTGCCTAGCCCTCGCGGGCACGCACACCGTACGGTGACAGTTCGGCAAGCGGGTCAATTCCGGGGACATTTGTATCACCTGTAGCGCCAATGTCACCCACCTTTACTTGGGCAATATCAACCGCTCAATCTTGCCATTGACTGAGACCATGAACGCTGTGCCGCGCTCGGCCCGCTCAGCTTCTTCGATAAGTCTGGGGAAGCACTTGGTGAACTTGTTGGCCTGTTTCCAGAACAACAGATCCGTCCAGCCCGGCTTGAGGAAGAAAACAGTGTGGCCGGCTTGTTTCCAGGCCTGGATCTCGTGAGGATTCCGGCTGATGCGGACATCAGCGGTGATGATGACCCATTCCGCCTCCCGGGCCAATTCATGCATCCAAATGGTGTCTTCGACGTTGGGCGGGAACTTGTCTCTGAGGTGGCTGACGTGATGCTCCGGCTCGACCATCTGGTTTAGACCGTGGGCCAGTTTGGGGGCGAGATTGTTGTCGAAGAAGAAATCCACGCCACAAGGCTCTGCTCGAATGCAACCGCTTCGCGCACGGCGCTCAGGCTGACCTCAAACCAGCGCGCCACCTGCTCAATGGAACCATTGGCGCTGACGCTCCTCGCCAAGGCGCGCGTCGGAATACCAGCTTCAAAGATGATGGGCTGGCCGAAACTGCGGCGCGGATCAAGCGCGACGGGGTGGCTCCGTCCCCTCGGCCACCAGCGTTGGGGGAGTTCGCCGCTGCCAAATTCCAGGTCCTTCAGGTACGAGCCCACAATCCCGCCAAAGACGCGCTGGTCCCTGGCGATTTCCCACAACTCCGGCTCAGCATCATCCCGCGGCAATTCAAGGATGATCTGGCGGCCGAACACCTTGAAACGGCTTGAACAGAAGGGGTGTGAAAGGTTCAGGAACTGCTGCGCCCGGTTGTGGGCGCGCCGCAGCGTTTTCCAGCTCACTCCCGCGCGCAGGAAAGCGTCCACGAAGCGCATTTCGATGACATCAAGAAACCCTAGTGCCAGGTGGCGTTCAATGGCCTCAAGCTGGCCGTGCCAGACAGCCGGGGAGTGATGCCGGCCTGCTTTCACACTGAAATCGTAACCCTGTAGCCACCGCCGCACCCGCCAATGCGAAACCCGAGTAAGCCGGGCGGCTTCAGGAATCGTATAGATGCCCGTGCCCAATAACGTAGTCATCATCGCTGGCTGGCCCTCTTTACAAGAGCATACTCGCTGGACTCGCTGAAATGCAAATTCAAAAAGCATTCTGACAGAGCAAGCCGTGCCCCCCTCGCCGCCTTCTCCACTGTTTTTCGATATGGGTGACGGCATAATGCGGGCTCGGCGGGTAAGGTGGTCGTCGGTCTGAACAGAGGGGGGCCAATGAGCACTTTGACTTTTCATTCGGCGGGCGAGTCCCACGGCAGGGGCTGTTTTGCTTTCGTGGAAGGTTTTCCTTTTGGCGTCCCGATTGACTTGGAGGCCATCAACGCACAGCTTGCGCGGCGCCAGAAGGGCTACGGGCGCGGCGGGCGGATGAAGATCGAAACGGACAAGGCCGAGTTCCTCTCGGGCATCCGCAAGGGCCGCAGCATGGGCTCGCCCATCCTCATGGCCATCTGGAACAAGGATTCGCGCCTCGAAACCACGCCCGAACTGGATTGCCCCCGCCCCGGCCACTCCGATCTTCCCGGCCATCTGAAATACGACGCGCCCGTCCGCGACATCCTGGAACGAGCCAGCGCGAGAGAGACCGCGGCGCGTGTCGCCGCCGGCGCCTTGTGCCGGTTGCTGCTCAACCAGTTCCGCATCGTCATTCGCAGCCATGTGATCGCCCTGGGGCCGGTGGCCCTGCCCGAAGGCTTTTGCCCTTCGTTCGAGGACCTGGCCAAGGCTGAGGACAGCCCCGTGCGCTGCCTGCACAAGGAAACAGAAGCGGCCATGATGGCGGCTGTTGATGAGGCCACCAAGAATGGCGACACGCTGGGCGGCATCCTGGAAGTCGTAGCCGATGGCGTGCCCGTGGGCTTGGGCAGCCACACGCAGTGGGACCGCAAGCTGGATGCGCGCATCGGCCAGGCCATGATCTCGATCCAGGCCATGAAAGGCGCGGAGATCGGCCCGGCCTTCGCCAACGCGCGCAAGCCCGGAAGCCAGGTCCACGATCCCATCTTGTACTCGCCAACCCGGCAACCGAGTTCAAGCGGCGGGTTCTCGCGGCCCAGCAATAATGCCGGCGGGCTGGAAGGCGGCATGACCAATGGGCAGCCCGTGGTGGTGCGTGTGGCCATGAAGCCGCTCAGCACCCTGATGCACCCGCTGGCCTCGGTGGACCTGCGCACAGGCCAGCCCATGCGGGCCGACACGGAACGCAGCGATTACTGTGCTCTCCCGCCTGCCTGCGTAGTGGCCGAGAACATGCTGGCCATTGTCCTGGCCCAGGCGCTGTGCGAGAAACTCGGCGGCGACTCGCTTCAGGAGATGCTGCTCAACTGCAAGAGCTACCGTGAGCAGATCAGCCGCATCCGGAGGCCGCCGGAACAGTAGGTAGTAGGTAGTAGGTAGTAGGTAGTAGGTAGTAGGTAGTAGGCGGTAGGTCGTGTTCCGCGTCCATGGGGGGGAGTTCTATGCCTCAGCAGGAGAAGATAAAGCGGTTCGAGCAACTGCGGGTTTGGCAGGAGGCACATGCGTTAGCGCTGAAAGTATATGAAACTACGCGCGCTTTTCCGGCAGATGAGCGCTTTGGGCTGACAATGCAGATGCGGAAGGCGGCAGCTTCGACCGCCTCGAATATTGCCGAAGGTTTCAAGAGGCGTAGCGTGCGGGACAAAGTTCACTTCTACAACATTTCGCAGGGCTCTAACGAAGAAGTCCGCTGCGACGCGATCCTGGCAAGGGACTTGGCGTACAGGATCAGCTTTGAAGACATCAACCGTAGGTGCGATTGCGTGGCACGAATGTTAAGCGCATCAATAACGACCATGGAGGAAAGGGCAAGAGTTGGGGTGTTGGCCTAGCGACGCGTCTACCACCTACCACCTACTACCTACCACCTACTACCTACCGCTTCAGCGGTTGATTGCCTGACGCGCCATGAACAGAAGGTTCTGGTAGATCTCAGCGCAGTGGCGGCCGGCGAGGAGAGCGCAATCTCGGAGCGCGGTCCAGGCGCCGCTGGCGTGGCCTTCGGCAAGGAAGCCGAGGAGCAGGACGAATACCGCCACATTGCCTACGTAGATCAGCACCAGTGAAAACAACCAGCCGTCGGACTTGAGGTCCGGCTGGCTGCGGCGCAGGCTCCATAGTGTGAACCCCACATGGAAAGCATAGAAGAAGCCGAGGGCGCAGGCGAGCCATTGCAGGTAGGCTCCCAGGGGCCGCCACCAGGCATCTAAAGCCAGATACAGTCCCGCCACGAGCAGCGCGTAAAGCGGCACGCAATAGGGCGCCAGGCGAATGAAAGTGTTGGATTTGCTGGTAGTCACCTGGCCGCCGGTGGTGGAAGCCGCCAGGTTGCTGACTTTGCCCAGGCACAGCCAGGCTGCCAGAGCGTGTACAAGTTCATGGCTGAAGACATACAGGGTTACGGGCCGCCACAACAAAATGGCCAGCGTGGCAAATGAGGCTGCGCCGATCAGGAACCACTTCAACAGCGCGCCGGGCCCAAAGACGGCGAGGTTCAGCTTGGGCCAGGCGGAGAGGAAATGGTCGTGGACGGCCAGCGTCAGCCCCACGCAGCCGGGGATGAGCAGCAGCGCGAGCAGGAACTTGAGGAGGCGCCAGACGACGCCGCCCCGGGCGGCGCCAGGCAAGGCGGGCGCGGCGCCTTGAGTTCTAGGCGCGGCGCCGGCGTTTTGCGGACGCATGGCGACTGTGTCGGCACTTCCCCCCATGAAAGTCGTTATCGTCCAATCCCGGAGCCGGCTTGAGCCGATAATGGCGGCTCTTAGCTCTTAGGTCTTGGCTCTTGGCGAGTGTGTCTCACTGCGTGCGGTGGACGCTATGGACGTTGTGGGCGTAGTGGACTGAGCGGGCGCAACGGCGCTGTGTTATCGGTGCAGCGGGCTGAGAGGAAAGGGTCTTGGTGTAAATTACAGTACCAAGTTAGATATTGCAATAGTCTTAATTTTGTGCCGGATTTGCTCTTGACTTATGCTAGAATGGTGATACTGTCAATACATGGTATCGTTATGAGGCGGGGCGCGGAAAGGCTGTGCGGGGCGCGGCGCCGCGTGGCGATGAAGGCAACAGTCCGAAAGGAGGAGAGAGATGGGAATCGAAGTGGCCATGCAGGAGCCGCCGGCCATCGTGGCGCAGGCGGAAAGCAGTTCCGATTGGATGAAGCTTCCGGGCATTGAGGAGTTCGCCACGGCGCTGAAGGACGCTGTCCGGGACGCGCGGGAAAAGAGCGCGCTGGGGAGGGTCCTGTCCTGGGAGATCATCCGCCAGTGCTATGAATACGGCAGCCGTCCCGAAGTGCAGACGCGCGTCGCGGTCATGAACCGCCTGCCCGATGGCAGTTTCAGAAGGGGGCGGCCTTTCGCCGGGCACCGCCTGGCAATGAATGCAATTGCAGCCAAATGCGCAGTACGCCTCCGCACGGTAGAGAAGTGGCAAACGAGCTTTAACGAGGCGGTCAAGTACGGCGACTTAGTACCAAAGTATTTAAACGAACTGAGGTCGGATAAATCAGCCGGCCTTGCCAACCGCCTGGAGGAAATCGAGGCAAAGGTCGAGACCAGACGCGAGGAGGGCACCCTGGCCGCGGAGCGCGAGCAGGCTGCTCACGCCTCGGAAAGGCTGCTCCCGCCTGAGGCCTACGGCGAGTTTCTCGCGCAAGTGGTCGTGCGCCGGGCCAAGCTGGAAGAAGCGCTGAATCCGCCCGTCGTGCGCGGGCTAGTCAGCGCCCTCTGCCCGATTCTCGAACGCCACGGCTACAGAGTAATGCTCCGCAAACGTAGTAGTGCATAGGACAGCTCAAGGATGAGGGATGAAGGATGAAGGATGAAGGATGAGAGATGAAGGAACAGCTCTTAGGAAGGACCGAAGATGATGACAAACTTGGCCCTGGAGAACGTAGAGAGAAACAATGGCAACAGCACGGTGATTTCCTTGGTCTCCGCGTCCGGGGACACGATCCCGATTTCCAAAGAGCCGGAAGCCGGATTATGTCCCCGGGCAAAGCGCCTATCCAAGCGGAGGCGGGGGCGGCTGTGTCTGCGCAAGGCGAAAAAGGCCGTGGAACAAACTTGCACTTCCCTGGCCTTGGAGGCGCGCGAGGAACTTGTCTCGGCGCTCATGCCCGCCCTGTGGCGCCGCGTGCGCAATTGGCGGCCAGGGGAGAAGAGCTTCGCCGATTTCGCTGAACAGTCCGCGTTCCAAAGCCTCAAGGATTATCAGCGCCGCGTCCATTCCAGCGCCGATGCTCTGGACCGGAAAGCGGTCGGCCTGGAGGAACTCGGCGACGGGGTCTAGTTCGCGGTGAAGACTCTTGGAACCGCAGATGAACGCAGATTAACGCAGACAGGATCAACATTTGCCGAGTTTCAGGTTTCAGGTTTCAAGTTTCTGGTTTCTGGTGTCAGGTCAACAGCGCCATTCTGAAAGCCTGCAGCCTGGAACTTGGGACCCTCTCCTTATCAGCGTTCATCTGCGTTCATCGGCGGTTTCAGACCATCTGACCTTGACGGCTAAAGAGGACCTCCATGGATGATCCGAAATCCGAAGTCGAGACTTCAGAGGAAGAGGAGGATTTCCTCACGTTCCTCAAGGAACGCGCCAAGATTGAGGACGCTGATACGCACCGGCCGGTGATCTTCAAGCCGTGGGGACATCAGGAGCAGACGGCGCGCGAGCTCGCGGCCGGCCAATGGCTGCTGATACTCAAAGCGCGGCAGCTCGGCTTCACCTGGCTGCTGGCGGCCTATGCTGTCTGGATCACCCGCAAGCCGGGCCGCCGCGTGCTGGTGTTCTATCAGGACAAGGAATACGCCTCGGATTTTCTCGACCGCTGCCGCTTCATCAACGATCAGCTTCGGGGCCTGAGGTCCCAGAAAGCCACTACTGACAATCGCACTCGCCTGGAATTCGATGAGGACCACAAAGGCTCCTACATCCGGGCGTTGGCCGCGACCAAACGGGCCGCGCATTCGATCAGCGCCAACCTGCTGATCTGCGATGAAGCGGCGTACATCGAGCAGCTAAAGCAGATCCTGAGGGCGGCCAAACCGACCCTCGAAACAGAAGGCGGCCAAGCGGTGGTGCTTTCCACCAGCAACGGCCCCAGCGGACATTTTTGGGAGTTGTGGAACAACGCTATCGGGTCATCGGGTGATCGAGCCATCGAACCAAGTAACGGCAATGCAACTGCCGTTAGTTCGCCCGATCACCCGATCACCCGATCACCAGATCTTCGCACGTTCAAGCCGTTGTTCTTTCGCTGGGACGCGCGGCCTGGTCGCACGCGGGAGTGGTACAATCGCGAGGGAATAAACAACGCTCATGACCCAAGTTACATGAAGCGCGAATACCCGCACTTCCCGGAGGAGGCCTTCGAGGCCGCCGAGGGCCGCGTGTATCCGCTCTTTTCCGACGTTGGCGAGATGGGCAAGAAATTCGTGCGGAGCATCAGCATCCTGCCCACCTGGAAGCATTACCGCGGCATAGATTTCGGCGCGGTGGATCCGTTCGTGTGCCTGTGGGCCTGCGTTGTGCCCGGTGAGCCACCCGGACTAACGATAGACCCGAGATGCACGAACACGATCCGCGAGCTGCTGTCTTACCGGTATAATGACAAAAGCTACCCCAGGGACGAAGACAACCATGCGCCCGACGCGTTGCGCTATCTCATCATCTCGGCGCCGTCCCAGGGCCTGACGGGGCACGTACACGTTTACCGCGAATTATACGTGGAGAAGTCCGTGGACCACGGCCTATCCGTGATTGATCTGGCGCAAAGGATCGGGGTGATGTCCGGAGGGCAGCGATTTGTGGGCACCTACGCCGACCGCAGCCGTCCGGACAGCATCTTGATACTGCAGCGGCAAGGGATTCCCACAAAGTCGGCGCGCGCTCTGAGCGGCGGCCGGGGCAGCGAAATTGCACAGGGCATTGTCCGCGTGAACAATCTCATCAACGCCACGGCGACGTCCGGCGAAAAGACGGCGGCGCCGCCGGCGCCTAAACCGCCCAAGCCGCCGCCGCGGATGGATTTCACGGTACGCGAGGCCAGGCCAGCGGTGTTCGCCTAACAGATCAACCGCAGGGCACACATCCGCGGCGGGGCCGCAAGCAAAGAACCGAGGCGGACATTTTGGATTTTGGGTTTTCGATTGAACAGCAACCGCGGAGGCGGATGGAAGCGAATCCTTGCGAAAACCTACTTGCCGCCAGGCCCCAAGCTGGACTTTATCATGAAGAAGCCGATATACTTGATGTCCACCTCTAGGATGTGCTTGGCCAGCCAGCCGGACATGAATGCGGCCAGTTCGGTTATTACCGTCTTCTTGCCTTGCCGGCAGCGTTTGGCCAGAGCGTTGAAACGTTCCAGGAAAGCGCCGTGGGTCATTACGTGCCACTCATACTCATTTTTCGGGAACCGGATGCTGCGCATAAGCGCTTCCTCAGCCTTGAAGTGCTTGCGGGCGTGTGCAAACGCCTGCTGCAGGGCAGCCTGCACCGCGGCTCGATCGGCTGCGCCGGAGTTCACCAACTCGAGGAAGGCATTCGTCAAATCGAACCAGCGCCGGTGATGTGCGTCAATCTCGGGCACGCCCAGCGTTAAGGTGTCGTCCCACTCCATGTTGCTCATAGCCCGGTCCCCCATCGGGGGAGATTAAATCCCAAATGGTGGAATTCGCAATGAAAAATGAATCACCTGGCCATCTGGGGCAATATCCGTAGTAGAAGGCATGGACACCACAGATGAACTCGCCGACAAACTCCTGACTCGCAGAAGCGATCTTTGCGAGCTGGCTGAAGACTGGAAGCCTGTCGAGGACGTGCTCGCCGGCCCGCGCGCGGTCAAAGGCAGCGCGATCGCGGACCCGCAAAGCGGCCGCCGGCAGTCCAGGTACTTGCCGCGCAATCTCAGCGAACACCCCGACGAATACTTGAAGCGCCTGGCCATCTCGCCTTGTTTCTTCGAGACGCCGGGCGTGCTCCAGGCCCGCCAAGGAGCGCTCTTCCGCGAGGCCCCGAAGATCACTCTGCCGGACGCTCTGGCCTGGTTCGAGAACAACGCCACAGCCTCAGGCGCAACAATTTTGGATGTACTCGTCAAAATCTCGGAACTGTGCCAGATCCACGGCTTCGCGGGCGTGCTGCTGGACCGCGCGCCGTTGCCTGCCGATGTTTCAGGCCGGGAGACGAGTCTGGCCGAGGTCGAGCGCCGCCGCATTGGCCGCCCGCTCTGGGCTGCCTATTCGGCTCCCCAGATCCTGGACTTTGCCACGGATTCCCGCGGGCTGCTCTGGGTCAAGCTCCTGGAGGAACATCCAGGCGCCGCGGCATGGGACGCGCCGTTAACGCCGGTGAAAACCGTCCGCGTGGTTGACAGGCTGAACATCAGCCTATGGGAAATCGTTCCCGACGCGGACAATCGAAAATCGAAAATCGAAAATCGAAAATCCGTCGTCCACGCCTGCGTGGACGCGGCTGGTCTCCCCGCCGTCCCGTTCGTCTTCTTCCACCCGTTTCCTGGACGCGACGGTCTGGGCCGCTCGACCCTGCGGGGCGTGGCCGAGGCCGACCTGGCGGCCACGCGGGTGCTGAGCGAACTCATGTGGCTGCTCCATATGATGGCCCCCTTGTTGACGTTCAAGACCAACCGGGATGAACAGGACATAGGCGACATCGGGCTGGGCGCAAGCCGCTTCTTGACCCTGCAGTTGGGCTCGGGCAGCGAGAAATCCGAAGAACTCAGTTTCACGCAGCTCGACCCCACCGCCGCCGACCGCCTCGCTGCGCAGTACGAACGCATGGTCCAGCGCGCCAAGGACCAGGCCAGCCGCACCGAGGCCGCCGGCGTCGCCGGGCCGGTTGAACAGTCCGGCATCAGCAAGGCCTGGACTTTCAAGACGGGTGAGGAGCGCGTGCTGCATTTGCTGGCGACGTGCCTGGAACGCGGCTTCCACGGGCTACTCGAAATGACGGCGCGAGCTACTGAGCCGCGCGCGTTAGCAAGCGGCCCGCTCCCTTACGGTCGCGGCTCGGATCAGGACGCCGTCGGCATTCAGATGCCTGAGACATTCGACGTCCAGGGGCCGGAATACGCGCTGGAGGCCGGCAAGGAATTGCTGCCGCTCTTCGCGCAATACGGCTTGCACAGCGCGGTGGCGGCCACGCTGGAGAAGATTTTCACCTCTTGGATTCGGAACCCCAGCCAGGAATTGTGGGACAAGGTCAAAGGGGAACTGGACGCGCTGGAGAAAAGCTCAACCAAACACCAAAAAGGCCGCGGATGAACGCAAATAAACGCGGGAAAGGGAGGAGCCAAAACCACGTATGTCTGCGTTCACCCGCAGTATTTCACGGGCAAGGCCGCTGGGAGACCCCGCCCGCGTAGCAACTTTCTAAGTATACCACACGCGGGATGGCAAAGGGCAAGGTGGAATGCGGAAATTTTTCAAAATCCGGACCAAAGAAATGAACCGCCAAGACCCCAAGAGACGCCAGGATCGCCAAGCAGAAAAAAAGGTTCTGTTTCAATTGGTTCTTGGCGTGCTTGGCGGACTTTGGCGCCTTGGCGGTTAGAAAAATCCCTCCCGGTCAACTGGGCCAAAATCCGTATTGAATAGTGAGCAGTGGGTGCAGCAAAGGCAACAAGGAACCGAGACCACCGTGGAAGACAAGGAAAAGACGAACGAGGACGCTCGAATGACAAATGATCCTCAGCACCAGCAGAACGCAGGCGGCCGGGACACGCGTCCCGTTGACGCTCCCGATTACGCCAAGCTGATCGAGGAACTGCACGAGCGGCTGGCCGAACAGAGCAGAAAGATGGAAAGCTTGAGCGCCACGGTCAAGGACCGCGACGAGAAGCTGGCTCAGGAACGGCGGCTGAGCGTCCTGCGCGCCGCGGTCTGCAAAGTGGACTGGTTCGATGCGGAAGACGCCGTCCGCGAGCTGGCCGGGCAGGTGCGCGAGAAAGAGGGGCGGTATTTCGTGGCCGGGCGCGAGAACGTGGCCGGCATCGAGGTCGAAAAGACCTACAGCCTCGAGGATGCAGTTGCCGCTCTGGCCCGGCGCAAGGCGCACTGGGTGCGGGCCAAGCCCGCCGGCGGCAGCGGGGCAACGGGTGCGACAGGCCCACAGAACATTGACGGCGCGCGTGCAGTCACGCGCAAGGATCTGCGCGCGGGCCGAGTGGACCCCGCCGAGATCATCGCGGGAAAAGTGCGGGTGGTGGACTAACAGATTCACCACGGAGAACACAGAGAGCACAGAGGCGGACACTTAGATTGCGGCTTCTGGCTAACCCAGCAGCAAACGCATCCCAAACCGGAAGAAACTGTGCTCTGTGCTCTCTGTGTTCTCTGTGGTGAAAAGAAAAGGAGAAGGGAACAATGCCCAACACGTACGATGTCGAACTCATGCCGCGCATCATGGCCGGCGCGTTAATGGTCTTGCGCGAAGCTTGTCCGCTGGCGCAGCTTGTGGAAAAGGACTTTGAGGGCGCCGCGGCGCAGGTCGGCCAGGACGTCATCATCACGCGCCCGACGCGCGTCGGGACCTCCGACGTGACGCCGGCCGCGACGCCGCCTGCGGCCGTGGACACGCCGCTGACGAAGATCAAGATCACGCTCAACAAGTGGAAGCGCGCCGATCCGTTCAACCTGAGCGCGCGCGATGCCACGGTGCTGTTGACGCGGAACATCCTGCCCAACCAGATCAAGGAACAGGCCCGCGCCCTGGCGAACCAGCTCAGCAGCGATCTGCTGGGGCTCTACAAGAAGGTCTCCGGTTGCATCGGCACGCCCGGCAGCAACCCCTTCGCCAGCAGCGTTAACTCGGCGGCCGACGTGCGCGACGAACTCAACCGCCAGCTCTGCCCCGACGAAGGCGACAACCGCCACCTCATTGTCGGGTATGATGAGGAAACCGCGGCCTTGAAGCTCGAAGACTTCAAGCGCATGCAGTACGCCGGCGACACGCTGGCCTTCCGCCAGGGGCAGTTGCGCAAGCTCTACGGTCTGAACATCTGGCGCGACAGCCAGCGGCCGATCCATACGGCCGGCTCAGCCAGCGGCTACAAGGTCCACCACACGGGCGGCTACGCCGCGGGGACCACGCAAATCCTGGTGGACAGCGGCAGCGGGGATTTCGTCGCGGGCGATATCATCACCTTCGCCGAACACGGGACGACCTACGCGGTGGACGCCTGGGACAGCGGCACGGGAACGCTGACGTTCCACACCATCGGGCAAGCGGGCCTGGCCGCGGCCGTGGCGGATGGCGAGGCCATCACCAGCAAGGCGACGCACAAGGTCAATCTGGGGCTGGATACGCGCGCCATTGGCCTGGTGATGCGCGTGCCGCCCAGCGAGATCGAGGGAGCCGAAGAGTACGGCTCCAGCGAGATCATGGTGGACCCGCTCACGGGCATCCCGATCAAACTCTACAGGCTCCCCGGCTACCACATGGCCCAGTGGGAACTGAGCATCCTCTACGGCTGCGAACTGATTGACGACCGCCTGTGCACGCGGTTGGCGGGCTGAACACTCAGAAACCGCAGATGGACGCAGATAAACGCAGATAGGAATAGGCAATTCAACCATCTGTGTTCATCTGTGTTCATCTGCGGTTGCAGTTCCAAGACTCTTACAAGGAAATCCGACAATGCGACTGAAACTGAAAGAGGTAACGGAGCCGCTGGTCATTGCGGCCCTGTTGGCGTTGATGACTCTTGCGTGCGTGGTCCGCGTGCGGGCGGATTTCACAGCCGGCGGCCCGGCCGCACAACTCACGGTCTCTCAGACTCCGAACGTCCTCACGCTGCCGTCTGAGAAGGGCGGCAGCCTGTTGAACAAGAGCGCGTATCGCGTGTGGGTCGGATTCACACTCGACAAAACGACACCGACGGTCACGTGCGATACGGCCCAGCGGGCGGGCCAGATCTGGATGGACTCCGGGGACGCCGTGGAAATTCCCCATGGCGTGAAATCGCTGGTGCTCCAGACTGACGGAATCACCAGCAACGGGAACACGCTGCCGCTGGTGGTGCTGTATCTCGGGCGGGGAGACAACTGAGGCGGCGGGGAGTAGTCAGTAGCCAGTAGCTTGGAGTTGGGAGCCAGAAGACAGATGAAGAAGATTGCGGCGTTTTTACTTTTGACTATTTACTTTTGCCTTGGCTGCGCAAGCGCAGCCTGCGGGTTCAGGCCGGCGTCGGCGGGCAGTGCCACGGTTGCCGACAACAGTATCACCTCGTCCAAGATTGCGGATGGCGCCGTGGTCGAGACGAAACTGGCTATTCCGCCAGTCATCGTGTGCCGTTGCGCAAGCGACTTTACCAAGACCAACAACACAGCGCTTGCGGCCATCACCAATCTGTCCGTGGCGGTTGTCAGCGGACACAAATACCGTTTTCACGCAAAGCTGTTCATCAGCGCGGACAGCCTGGGCGGCTGGAAGCTGACGCCGTTCTGTAATGGCGCGGCAACCGGATACTGGTGTTCGTTCAGTCCCTTCGACGCCGCCAGCTATAACCGGACCATCAACAGCGATTTCAGCGGCAACGGCTACAACGTTGGCTTCGGGATCGGAGAGGATTTCCAGGACCCGGTGCAAATCTTCGGCAGTTTCATCGCCGGATCAGGCACAAACACATTCTGCATCCAGTTCGCCCAGGTGACTGCGCGAAATTCGAGCACGGTCTACGCGGGTTCGACTCTCGAAATCCAGGAGTGCGGACAATGAGTTACGGGGATCTGAATGTGGGCGAGCGCCTGAAAAAACTGGAGGCGCTGCACGAATCCGGGGGCGTCTGCGAGCAGCACCGCGCGGATCTCTGGAGGGCTCTCACGCAATTGCGCGAGCGGCTCGCACGGCTCGAAACCAAGCTCTTGCTCTTCGGCAGCGCCATAGGGATTGCGGGGCCGCTGGCGGCTCAGTTGATCTGGGAATGGGCGAAACGGAAGTGAGTGGTGGGTAGTGGATGGTGGATAGTGAACGGCTCACCGCCCACAACCCACCACCCGCCATCCACCAAAAGGAGGAACGACAATGGCAGACCCAGTAGCAACAGAGACAACGAATTCGGCGCCGGGGGCGCCGGCAACTCCGGCCAAGCCGGGTTACCAGACGAGCGAGTTCTGGCTGTCGCTCGTGGCGGTCATGTTCACGACGCTCATCGGCACGGGCGTGGTTCCTCACGCCACGGAGATCACGGGCATCGTGTCGGCGGTTGGTTCATTGCTGGTGGCGCTGGGCTACACCTGGGCGCGGTCGTGGGTGAAGAGCTGAAACAATCTGGCCAGCGGGTGATCGGGCCATCGGGTGAGGTAATGGCAACTACAAGTTGTCCCTTCGCTCGATCACCCGATTACCCGATCACCCGATAGGAAACCCATGAACAGCATCATCGCATACGCGGCAGCGGGACTGGTGGCCGGGCTGGGTATCATCTGGTGGATCGTCCATCGGATGAATCAGGCTGAGCAGGCCGACCTGAGCAACGCCGGCTTTCAGGCGAGGAATCGCGGGGAGATCGAGGCGGACGCGGCGGAAACGAATGCCGAGCGGGCGGCGAATGAGGCGAGGAAACGGGCACATGAAGGCTGGTAGGCATTTAGGATTTTGGATTTTGGATTTTGGATTGGCCGCCGCGGCCCTGTTGTGCCTGGCAGGCTGTACCGATCTCAAGGGCTACGGCGTATCGCGCTGGCCGCTATACCGCGAACTGCCCGACGCGGTGGAACTCACGGACGCGGAGAAGGCACAGTTGAAGGCCACGCTCGCGCCCAAACTGCTTGAGCGGGTGAAAGCGGCGGCAGGGGAACTGGCCTATTACCGCGAGATCGTCAGGAAGCACAACGACGCTGCGGCGGAGAAGTGGCTCAAGATCGAGAAGGGCCTCGGCGCGGACGATGACGAGCTGAAGCAGTTGGCAGAAATCATGAAAAGTAAGATCGGGAGATCAGGTGATCGGGCGAACTAACAGCCCTGCGTTGCAGTTACTTCACCCGATGACCCGATGACCAGATGGCCCGATAGCTCGATGTGGAGGTTGACATGGCACTCACGGCCGCGCAGATAACTCAGGTTTTCAAGATCTTCGGCCTGCCGCAGTCCGGCTCTGGCGCGCTGGTCTTCACCGACCTGGCGCCGCGCGGAACTGTCACCAGCACTTTTGACATGAGCCAGCCGGCCGCGGCACTGAACGAGAAACTCGCGGGCCTGAGCGCCGCACAGGAAAGCGAAGTGCGCGCGCTGCTGGATGAGTGGTCCGGCATCACGGATTACTCGGAACTGCGCGTGAATGCCGAAGGAAGAGGCGAGGGCCGCACTGCCGGCCGCCTGGCGGATGACGCGGCGCGCCGTGAGAACATCCGTCGCACGCTGGGCAACCTGATCGGTTTTTACGTTCCGCCGGGAGGGTTTGTCGCAGTCGCCGCTCAGACCGCGGGGGTGGGCGCACACCGCCTGGTGCGCTGAACAGGAGCTCTTTGCTCCTGGCTCTTGGTTCCTGGAGTTCGCGTCCGGTCGTCTCGGCAAAGAGCCAAGACTCAAGAGCTAAGAGCAAAGAACCAAGAGCTAAGAGCAAAGCATGACACCATTTGATCGCATATCGCAGGCCCAGGGCGAAGTGGCCTTGGCCCTGGCCCGCAGGCTGGGCGTGGAAATCACGCTGTGCCATCGCGGGGCCGCCGGGCAGAGCCTGTGGGCGCGCGTGCTCGAACAATCGCTGCTCAGGCAGGACCAGGGGCAGATCGTCACGGAGCTGCGCGCGGTCACCTTTGAGATTCCCGTGCAACCAGGCTTCGCGCGGGCCGGCCGCGGCCAGGAACCCGTCACTGCCGCCGACTCAATCACCTGGCGCGAGCGCGTCCATGACGTGGTCGAGCCGATCCGGAAGGATCCCGGCGGGTTCGTTTACGTAGTGAAGGCTGTCGAGCGGAAGCGTCTCGCCAGCGGAGGCTGACGGGAACCGCGGATTAACGCGGATAACAACGGATGGACGCAGATGAACAGAGATTACAGGCTCTTTTCCTATCTGCGTATATCTGCGTTCATCTGCGGTTAACGGAAAGGAGTCCATGGCAACCACGCATTCGCAGATCAAGACCGTTGACCGCGTGGCCGCCATTGCCGCCGGCGTCTCCGGCATCGGCGCTGGCCGGGTGAAGAAAGGCTACACCAATTACGCGGAAAGCGCCGACTGGGAACAGCAAGTCAAACAGCTTGCGCCCGAGGTGCAAGGTTTCTTCTCGTGCTGGCTGCGGAGCTGCGACCAGCTCTCCCAGAACCAAGCCGGCTCGTTCAGCATTGCCGGCGAGCTGGCCGTGTACGTGCCCAAGGACCTCAGCAGCGACATGAGCAACGCCTGGAATTTCGCGCTGGACTTCGCCGCGCGGCTGCTGGACCAGGCCAACTACCAGGAAGGCGAGCTGCGGCCGCTTTCGATTTCCATTCACCTGCTGAAAGTGCTGGGCGACACGCCGGGGGTGTGCATTTTTGATTTCGGCGCTCACGGCCGCGGGAAGATGGAGTTTGTTGATCCGTGAGCGAACCGCCAAGACGCCAAGGAACGCCAAGAATGAAGAAGTGGATCAAGAGAATCTGTTCTTGGCGCCCTTTGCGAATCTTGGCGTCTTGGCGGTGAAAATCCGTAGTAGATAACAGGAGGATTGACCCATGGCCGGTGTCACAACCACGATTTACTGCAAGACAGTCGGCAGCTACTCGGCGTCCTCGGGTGGCACGATCCAGTTGGACTTCACTCACGCGGGGCGTTTCCTGGAGGACCGCGTCGCCGATCAGGTTTATCCGGCGTTCACGGCGGTTGTGGACAAGTTCCTTGAGGTCACGGTGCATCTGCGCGATCTCTCGGTGGCCAAGGCCCTTGAGCTGGGCGCCGCGGCCGCCGACCTGGCCTGCACGCTCGCCGGCAAGGCGGACGTCACAATCACTTTCGCCAAGATGAAGCTGCACCAGGTTGAAGGCGGGCAGGAGCGTGCGGCCGCGGGCGCCGTGCGGCTGGTCTATCGCCACGAATCCGCCGACGGCACAAGCAACCCAGTGAGCTGAAGTGGCATTGGTATCACGTTTCACGTTTTGCGTTTCAGGTTGCTTGAGAGGCAAGACGGGAAACGAGGGAGTTGCGTCATGAACGACTGCAACCTTGAGCATTACCTCGATTACATGCGCGCACACATCCGCGCGCAGGATCCGCGCTTCGTGGCGCAGCTCAGCAACATGCAGCTCCACGATACCTTCCACATGCTGGCGCGGCCGAGGGTGTCCTTTCGTGAGTGGCTGGAGCGCACGGGACGGAGGGCAATCACCACAGAGAACACAGAGGGCACAGCGAATAACAATGGGAACATCTCTGTGGCCTCTGTGGTGAAACCGGAGCCACAGTCCGAAGCGCAGATCGAAGCTCAGAACGCGAAGGGCCTGGCGGCCCTGCGCGCTCTCGAGGCCCACGGGTTCCCGGTCAGCATCAGCGCGGAGTCGTGAGTACTGAGCGCCAAGAGCGCTCTAAAGGAGGCCGTTGCTCATGCCTAATGCCACGCCAAATGTGAATCCCAATGCGAGGCCGCAACAGGCTCGTGTGGCTTCCCATCCGACCGAACATGGGCAAGATATCCAGGCCACAGCGGCGGCCCCGGATGCCGTAGCGCTGCGCAACGCAGTGTTCTGGGCCCAGGATCGCGCGCGGATGAAGGCGGTCGAACAGGACCAGTTGGAACGGTACATGAGCTGGAACGAACGGTGAACGGAGTAGCCAGTAGCCAGTAGCCAGTAGTCAGTAGCCAGCAATCCACGCTCCGCGCTGTTCTACTGGCTACTGGCTACTGACTACTGACTACCCAGGAGTTTGTGATGGGTCTGACGTTTTCAATCGGCGGAGTTAGTTTCAACGCGCTGAGCAGCGGCACCGGCCGGTTCGCTCTGGCGATTGACGTTGATTCTCCGCAGCAGCAAATCAACCGCTTCCATGTCCCGGGCGGCGACGGGAACTACATCGTGCGCGGCGGGCGCGAGGGCGTAAAAGTCACCGCGCGAATGAGATACGTCGGCACGCTGGCGACAACCTACTCGAACTTCGCCAGCGACAAGGCTGCCTGGGCGAATACCGCTGTGCAGATTGTTTCGCCCGAAGGGACGCTCACGCGCTGCTCGCTGGAACCAGGTTCAATGCGGATCATCCGCGAGCCGGCGCCGAAGGGCGACGGGAGCAATGCATACATGGACGTTGAAGCGGCGTTTGTGAGCGACGCCTGAGAAATGAGAGGAGAGAAACGAGAAACGAGACTCACTCCTCTTTCCTCTATCCTCTCTGCTAGGGGCACACGATGGGCAACGTAGCATTCAACGCCGAGCTGGGCCGTTCGTTCTTCGAGGGCAGTTCGTCGTTTCGCACGAAGGATGACGCGAGTGACAACAAATCTGGCGGCATGTATTCGCACGTGGCGCTGGAGTTTTCCGCCACTGAGGCGGCTGAGTGGGAATCGTTTTTTCTGTTCTTACAGAAGGTTCTCACCGCGGGGGTGGGAGCGATTCCCGTCTACCAGGCCAACGGTCTTACGTTCGCCAAGGGCACGCTTGTCTGCCCGTCCGGTTACTCCGCGGCTCAAGATGCGTTCATCGTCACGAAAGCCGATTATGCCGACGTCTCCAAGCTGCCTCTTTTTGTGCTCGATAAAGATTTGCCCACGGCAACGAAGGGCATGGCCTATGCAGCCGCTCTTGTGTCGGGATTGAACACCAGCGCCGCCGTTGCCGTGGGCGATCCGGTGTACGCGGGGGCGGACGGACAGTGGACGTTGACCGCGCCCACCGCCCCGACGCAGCTTGTCCAGGAAGTCGGGCGCGTGACAGTTGTGAACGCGAATACGGGCGCGATCGCGTTTTACCCCGCAGCGAAAGCCGTACAGAAAAATGCGGACGGCCAGCTTTCAACGAATATCGCGCGATTGGCGACGGCGAACACATTCACAAAAACGCAGACCATTCAACCCGATGCAGATGCGAGCAAGGCGCTGATTCTCAAAGGGCATTCCTCGCCGACCGCGAACCTGCTCGAGTGCCAGAGCAGTGCCGGCGCATTGCTGCGTGGCGTAGGACCGCGCGGCGCGGAGATTGGTGAGACTGCGATTCAATCGTGGCACGCAGCAGACAAACCTGCTACGCGCCTGGATGGCACGGCGCTCGTTGCTGGCGATCGCTGGTACGAGATCGGTACACGGAAATGGTGGGTCTATGATCTGCCAAATACGCGCTGGCTGTCCGAGCTTCTCTATACCTATGACGGCCAGGGATACGTCAATGCCAATACCGGCATCGGTTATTTTACCGTCCCGGGCGGCGGCAACATATTCATTGAGCGCATGGACACATTCAGCTACGTCGCAACAACGAACAACGCGGCCAGCTATTGGAGGCTCGACCTGACATATAGAGTTGGAGGCACGACGCTGATTAGTGGCGCGATGAGCACAGTGGCCGATTCGCCCGATACCAGCTATAGGCATTCATGGACAACGGGCGTTACCAGTGCCTTTGCAGCGAACGATCTGGGCCTGCAATTCGCAGCATACAAGGCCGGCGCAACAGGGACGCCGGGCAATATTCAACTGGCTGTCAACATGCAATACCGGATCGTGCACGCATGAGCGAGGAAAGGAACCTGATGATGGCAAACGACATGGCGATGGCTTACCCACAGCTCTACGCGGTAACGTGGTTCGTAACCGGATTCATGGCCTGCGTTCTGGGTGTGATCGTTCTCAGTTGGGCACTGCACGCAACCAACCATCCGAGCAGCCACAGGCCCGAGACGAAGTAGGAAGTAAAAAGGCAAAAGTAACTGCGTACGTGGCTCGTTTTGACTTTCTGCTTTGGAGGAGTGCTAAGTGCGATACGGCAGCCCACTGGGCGCTGGTTTCGGCGACCCGGAAAATACCGTGGCTTACGTCCACGCAGAGCGGTTGCCAGGACACGCCGAAATCGCGCTGACATTCAAGCCCGCGGCTGGCTGCGGCGGGTGGTTTGGCATCTACCGCAATGCGGGGCTGGTGCGCAACGTCCACGCGCCGGAAGGCGTGGACGCGGGGCCGTTCTCGATTCCCGTGCCGCGCGGGGCGGTCGAATGCTTTTTCGTGATCCTGCGCCTGGGCGCTTTGAGCGACCCTCGATACCACTGTGAGCGAGTGGCTAGGGCATTCGAGCTGGAGAACTCGCGCCTGGCGACTCTGAACTGGAAGTGGAAGCCGGATATCATCGGCGCCATAGGCGACGCTGGGCAGACGTATAACTGGCAGTTCAGCAAGATCAGCTACGACGCGACATTACCGACGGCCAATGGCTATGGGCATTGGAGCGCCCTGGGTCTGGACATCATTGTTGACGCGACGAACGTCACGGTGAATCTGTACCGCCAGAATACGCTCGCCGCCACGGGCTTCGCGGCCCTTTCGTCACTGCCGGACACGGTCACGCTCGCCGAGGTCAACGGTTCGGGCGTCGCGGGCCACGTGTACGTCTATGCGGCGCCAACTGAGCACAAGGGGGCGGAGTTGCTTTTCCGCTGGCCGGCGTCAATGCAGATTTATCGGGGGCCACATTTCGGGGACTATGGCGAGGATCCGGTCGGCGAGCTTCGGTTCAACAGAGCCAGCGTGGGCACCTGGACGGAACCGGCGGCGCTGGATCCCGGCGAATATCACTACTACATCCGGCCGGTCAGCGACACGGGCGAGGCCGGGGACGTGACATACGTTACGGGGGCGCTCATGGTCTACGGGCCTCCGGCGCCGCCGACGAATCTGCACTACGTTTCAGGCAACGCGGCGGCGACGGTGATTGGCTGGACGCCGAGCCCCACTCCGGGCGCGACGTACAACGTTTACACGGCTGCCGACGGCCAGCCGTTTGACTTGAATAACCCGGATCAAACGCTGCCGGCAGGAAGTTCGCAGGCGACGCTTTCCACATTTTCGGGTTATCCGGAAAAACGGTGTGTGCTTGTTCGCTGTGCGAGCTGATTTTGGATTTTGGATCCTAGAGCGTGAAGCGTGGGGCGTGAAACACGAACTACGCGCCACGTGAAAGGCGCCGATGAAGCATAAGATGCTGATCGTCAAGCCCGTCCAGGAGCTATCGCTCAAGGAGCTGCTCACTGAGCTCAAGCGGCGCTGCGCGGCCCTGTGGTGCTCGTATGTGACCGTGGACGAACACAACACCGCGCGTGACGGGCTGGCATACAAAGGCGCGACGCCGCTGTTGCGCGCCGTGCATAACACGGCCGAGGAGAAGCTCAACGAAATGCTCACCCTTGACCGCAAGGCCTTTGCCAAGGACTACGAAGCGGCGATGCACCAGGACGCGGATGGAGAGATCACGGTCAGTTGATTTTGGATTTCAGATTTTGGATTAGGCGGCCGCGATCCCCGAGATGTTCATGTCCAATCCAAAATCCAAAATTGAAGGGGTGCAAGAAAGATGACCGAAACAAATCTGAACGTCCTGCGCATCGAATACGACGATTCGGGCAACTATGTTCCGCCGCGGCCGAATGCGCCGGGCATCGTGGCCAGTTCGATTCAGATCACGGCGGGGCGGACGCTGAGCGTTCAGGGAAGTTACCCGACGGCGAACGAAGCGGGCGTGGCCACGGCGCTGCAACTTTTCAGCCGGACGCCGCTGGGTTCCTACGATTTCGATACCGTGGAAGCGACGGGAACGCTGGCCGCGGGGCTGCGTCCTGGAGTGAAATCAGCGACGCTGGCGAAGACATTCGACAGCGACGGCCCGCGTTACATCTGCCTGCGAGCCGTGACGGCGGACGGCACGCCGGGAGCGGCGTCGGACGAAGTGTTGATTGACCCGAGCGCGGCAAGTGTGCCGGCGGCCACGGATGCAGAGGGGTACGTTTCGCGCGGATGAACGCAACGCTGAATGCAGAACGATGAATGATGAACGGCGCGCGGATGTAGATTCATCGTTCATCGTTCAGCACTCAGCGTTGCCGGCGGCGGGGGCCTGACATGCCAGCATCTGGAGTCGTACAAACGCCCAGCCTCACGGAACTCACGGCGCGAATGCCGCTCTGCGAGATTGGCGGCAGCCGGCTGGATTGGGTGTTCTGCCAGTACACGGAAGAACGCACTGGCATAACGCCGGGCCGGGCGCTGCTCCAAGCGGGCGGGAACGCGATTGACGTCGCCGGGCCTGTGACGCTGGGGCGCTTCGCCGCGATGAACTTGAAGCCCTATAGCCGCGTCAAGATCACAGTGGAGGGCGCGACAGACTTCCTGGGGATGCTCAAGCGCCGCCAGGATTGCGGCCAGGCGGATCAGGTGGTCTGGGAAGCATGGGATTACCGCTGGTTGCTGGCCAAGATTCCAATTCTCGGCTGTCTCGTTTGGGATCCGGAAGAAGACAAGGTCAAGCTGTTAACGCGGTACGTTGACCGCGTGAACCCCAACGGCTACCGCAACTGCATTGTGAAGCAGATTCCCAACTATGGCGTTGCGCCCGTCTTCTCCTGGCAGGCCGAGGCTATGGACCGCGAGCAGGCGGCGGAGATTCAGGATGCCAGCCTCGCCGACGACGGCTTCGTGCGCGCCTGGACGCCGCGTCTGCATCTGCTGTACCTCTGCTGCTTGGCGAATCTCCAGCGCGGCGCCGTGGAGGGCAGCGACATCCCGGCATGGCGGTCGCTGTACGCGGCCAGTTCGCTGGAATGGAAGGCCGACAGCATCAACTTCGCCGCGGGCGGCGATATGGACCACGTCATGCCCGATACGACGTTTCGCGGCCAGAAGATTCTGCACGCCATCGGCGAAACGCTGCGCCACACCAACACCTATGGCTTGAAAATCGCCTATGAGGGCGATGTCTGCAAGGTTGCGTTTTACGTGAAGGATTCGAGTTCGCCCGCGAAACGCGACCTGCCATTGCAGCGTGGCGGCGACGCGAACGACATCAACACGATCCACGATTTCGACCTGGACGAAGACAGCGGCGAAACGGCGGAAGCTGTCGTCACGCTCGGCGCGGCGAACCACATTGAAGGGCGCGCCGTGTTCGCCAGGGATTCATCGGACACTTTGGTGCCCGCCTGGAGCGGCTGGGATACGCCAGACGACAAGTCCAAAGAAGATTACGCCGCGCGGAAACTGCTCTGGGGCAACGACAAGGGCCAAGCACAAGGCGATTACTGCAAGGTGCCGCAGGACGTAACGAAGCTCGACGGCGCGTGGGTAACTATGGATGGCAGCGACGGCTCTCACCCCCCCATCAAGCCGGGCACGCCGCAAGCGATCGCGCTCATGCGGCAGACTTTTCCGCGGTTCATGCGTGCGTTCAAGCTGGACGGCGAGCAGCTCTACCAAGGCGGGCTGCTGAAAGGCAGCGATAGCCGTTTCACGCAGGTTTCTCAGTTCCCCTATCTCAAGATGCCGCGGCCTGTCTTTAGGACACAGCTCACGTACATCCTCGACGCGAACGGCCACAAGACGAAGGAACGCTGGCCGATTCGCGTGGAAGTCACGGACGCTCAAGCCGGTGGCGGAAACTGGCACGATGTCACGGCGGAATCGGGGCTGGAAGCCAAGGACGACAACTACATTTATCTGCCGGGCCTGACGGATGAAAACTCCGCGGCCACGGACCTGCTGTACCAGGGCAGCATGTTCATTCCCTGGGACATGGCGTTGAAAGGCGTGCGGCTGAATCTGGCCGTGCCCACCGATCACCGCGTCATGGGCTACGCGGAAGCGCCCGGCGACGTGGACGACGCGATCGCGGGCGAGCTGGGCGGGCCAATCGAAGACCTCATAGACAGCCCCGGCGCGTGGCGCTTTGAGGATCGCGTGAACTCCACGCCCATAGCCAGCCCGACATCCGCGCGCGGCACGGGGACCGAGACCTATCCGGTTTCCGGGCCACTGTTGGATGAGACCCCCGACGCTCAGAAGCACGCCGAACAACGCCTGGCTCTGAGCAAACGCCGCACGCAGCGGACAAGCTGGCGGATGATCGGCATTCGCACGGACATCCACGCGGGCGATTTCATCGGCAAGATTCAATGCAGCGGCGGCAGTGGCGATTCGGATTACGAGCTGAACGCGCCGCTGGACATCGTGACCCGCGACTACATGAGGCAGGAGACGGTCGCGGGGAACACGCCCGAGCACGGCGTGGTGTCAACCGCACACGAACGCAGAACCGCAGATGAACGCAGATCACAACGGATGAACGCAGATAACGGCTACAACTCAAGTGAACCGAAGTGGGGCCCGCAGCGGGCGCGCGAAAACAGTGGCGAGGGGCGAGCGACTAGTGGCGAGTCGGATTCGCAAGCGCCCGCGGCAGGTGCAAGCGAGGCCGCCGGCCGCGCGTCCTACGCCGGCGAGCCGCTGCCCTATGGCGGCCGCGACTTTGGCGAGCAGAGACACTACACGGGGCGCGATTGGAGTCCGGGGGCGGCAGAAGAGCGAGAGTTAGCCGAATCCGAACAGAAGCGGGACGCAGCAGGGGCCCCTGCCCCCGAAATCCAAATGCCTGAGGCGACCGCCCCACAATCCCAAATCCCAAATCCGAAATCACAAATCGAGACGCCCGGCGCGGGGGCGGCCGAACCACAGGCAACGCCAG
>Ga0315279_10002878_pt1 | contig 24920 bp, 25 predicted proteins | sample YL17G06_20_MG_FD_203694 | JGI IMG/M metagenome (GOLD analysis project Ga0315279, IMG submission 203694) | Sediment microbial communities from Yellowstone Lake, YNP, Wyoming, USA - YL17G06_20 | ecosystem: Environmental > Aquatic > Freshwater > Lake > Sediment | place: USA: Wyoming | collected...
CCGCCTCGCAGCGGGCCAGGCGGATGACCTCGTGCTTGGAGAAGGTAACGTCCTCGGCCATGGGCATGAAGTCGGTGAGGGTGGCCTGGCCGCCGTCGGTGTGGAAGGTGGTCACCAGGATGTTGGTGTCGGGAAGGTAGGCCTGCGTCGAGCGGTACTCGCCTGCGGGCTGGATGGCGAAACGGCCGCCGCGCTGGTCGTCCAGAATGGCGGCAAAGACGCTGGGCGAATCGAAGCGCGGGAAGCACAGCCAGTCGATGGAGCCGCCGCTGCTCACCAGGGCGGCCGAGTGCATGTCACCGATGACGCCGTAATCGCTGATGCGCCTGTAGGTCATCTTCGGCTACTGGCGGTGGGGAAACAATAAGGCCCCGCCGTCACCGGTGGAGCCAGCCGCACATCGACCACTCCACCACCACCGCCCAACCGTTCCCGGCGCGGCGCAGGAGCAATACCCACCACCCTCTATCATAAGAACGCAGGGGGTCATGGGGAAGTTAAATAGGGTGGTTGCTGGTGGTGTTTCGGGGAAAGATGCACGCCTTTGCCAATCGTGTAGTGTTTCACTCTAGATGAGAGAGGGAGGGGCAGACGGCCTCTGGCCGCTCGTCCTGAGCCTGTCGAAGGACGAGCGGGGGCTCATGGTTCGACAAGCTCACCATGAGCGGCCCCGAAAGGGAGGCTGCGACGTATAGACCGCAGCCATTAGGACTCACATCTCGGAAGCCGCAAGCTATGATCTCTCACATGTCCTGAAACACTACACGCCTTTGCCAATGGCGCCGACGCCGCTATACTGAGGGCTGCGCAGCGAGGCAATCGTTTGGCGGGCCCCTTCGACGGCATTACCATCCTCGAACTGGCGACGGGTATCGCCGGGCCCTACGCTGCTATGCTCTTGGCCGACCAGGGCGCCGATGTCATCAAGATCGAACCGCCCGCCGGCGACCCGGCTCGCCAGTTGCCTGGCTTTCACGTCTGGAATCGCGGCAAGCGCAGCGTGCTGGCCGACATCGAGTCGCCTGAAGGCTGCGAGACCGTTCGCCGCCTGGCCGCCGCGGTGGACGTGCTCGTCGCCGACTTCCCGCCGGGCCGCGCCGAGGCGCTGGGCCTGGGCTACGACTCGCTGGCCAAGGACAACCCCGGCCTCGTCTACTGCCACCTGCCGCCCTTCGGCGAGGCCGGCCCCCACGCTCATCGCCCGGCCGACGACGCCCTGGTGGCCGCCGTGGGTGGCGTGGCCAGCGGCCAGCCCTCCGCCGCCAGCAACCCGGTCTTCGTCGTCATTCCGGTCTCCAGCTACGGCGCCGCCCTGCTGGCGGCCGGCGCTATCGGAGTGGCCCTGCGGGTGCGGCAGCGGACCGGCTGCGGCCAGAAGGTCATCGTCTCCTGGGTGGCAGGCGCGCTGGCTATGGAGACGGGGAGCCTGGTGGGCGTGGAGAAAGGCTTCCTCAGCCCCCTGGGTCTGGTCTCCCTCACCCGCCAGCCTCAGGGCGCGGCCCCCGTATATCGCCTCTACCAGGCCTCCGACGATTGGCTGTTCATCGCCTGCGGCAACTCTACCTTCTGGGGCAAGCTGTGCATCGCCCTGGACATGCCGGAGCTGGTCTCCGACCCCCGCTTCGAGAACGCCCCCTGGGGCATCACCAACCTTCAGGACCGCCAGGCGCTGTACGAGATCATCGCCCCCATCATCGCTTCCCAGCCCCGCGCCCACTGGCTCCGGCTCTTCGAGGAGTTCGACGTGCCGGCGGCGCCCGTCCTCAGCCGCGCCGATTTCATCAACGACCCCCAGGTGGTGCACAACGGCATGCGGATGGAGATAGACGACCCGCAGGTGGGCCGGACGGTGCAGATGGGCATCCCCATCGCCTTCAGCCGCACGCCGGGGGCCATCCGCGGGCCAGCTCCTCGCCTGGGCGAGCACACGCAGGAGGTTCTCGCCTCGCCGCCGCGTGGGAACAGCCCCCCCAGGCCCTCGGCCAACGGCCCCACCTATGCCCTGGAGGGCGTGCGTGTCGTCGACCTCACCAACTACATCGCCGGCTCCCTCTGCCCTATGATGCTGGCCGACTACGGTGCGGACGTCATCAAGGTCGAGTCGCTGGAGGGTGATTCCTTCCGCACCTTCGGGCTGGGCTTCCTGGGCTGGAACCGCGGCAAGCGCAGCATCGCCCTGGACCTGAAGCGAGAGGAGGGGCGCCGCATCCTGTGGGAGCTGGCGGCGGGTGCCGACGTCGTGGTGGAGAACTTCCGCCATGGTGTGGCCCAGCGTCTGGGCGCCGACAACGACACGCTGGCCCGCCTGAACCCGCGCCTGGTCTACTGCACCATCGCCGGCTTCGGCGTGGACGGCCCCTACGCGGCCAAGCCCGCCTTCGACCCCCTGTTCCAGGCGCGTTCTGGCGCTATGGCTGTCCAGGGCGGGCAGGGCCAGCCGCCCGTGTTCCTGTCGGTGGCCGTCACCGACTACTCGGCCGCCCTGCTGGCCACCTACGGCATCGCCGCCGCCCTGTTCGAGCGCGAGCGCAGCGGCCAGGGCCAGCGAGTGGCCACCTCGTTGACCAACGCCACCATCGCCGGCCAGCCGGGGAGCTTCGTCTTCTACGACGGTGCGCCCGCCGAGCCGCAGGGCGGGCCCGACTTCCTGGGCCCCTCGGCCGTCGTCCGCTCCTACCAGGCGAGCGACGGCTGGCTCCTCCTGGCCTGCCGTCGCGAGGAGCACTGGTCGGCTCTGGCCCGAGTTCTGGGCCGCCCCGAGCTGGCCCAGCGCCACTCGTGGGAGGCAGCGGCGGCCGCCCCCGCCGACGGCGCCCTGGGCCAGATGCTGGTCTCCATCTTCCGTCAGGATCCACTGGCCACCTGGCTCGCCCGCCTGGACGGCGCCGCCGTTCCCTGCGCCCCCATCCCCACTCTTGTCCAGCTCCTGCGCGACGAGCACCTGGAGGCCAACGCCCTCATGGTTGGCCACGATCATCCCCAGTGGGGGCACATCCGCCAGACGGGCTTGCTGGTCAAACTGTCTCGCACGCCGGGGTGCATCCAGCGACGGGCCCCCGCCCTGGGCGAGCACACGCAGGAGGTGCTGGCGGAGCTGGGGCACACGGGAGAAGAGATACGCTACCTGAGAGAGAACGGCATTATCCCCTGAGGAGGACGCTGCAGTGGACTACGAACTGACCGACGCGCACAAGCTGATCCGCGACACGGCGCGCCGCATCGCCCGCGAGCGCGTCGCGCCGCGCGCCGCCGCCATCGACGAGGAAAAGCAGTACCCCCACGACATCTTCGCCGTGTTCCGCGAGGCCGGCCTTTTGGGCCTCACCATCCCGCCTGAGTACGACGGCTCTGGTGCCGGCTTCCTGGCCATGGCCCTGGTGGAGGAGGAGATGTCCAAGTACTGCTCCTCCTGCGGCCTCATCATTGTCCTCTCTGCCCTTTCGACTCAGCCCATCGTCATCGCCGGAACCGAGGATCAGAAGCGGGCCTGGCTCCCCCGCTCGGCGGCGGGCGAGGTCAAGGGCGCCTTCTGTCTGACCGAACCCAACGCCGGCTCGGATGCCGCCGCCCTGGAGACCCGCGCCCAGCGCGACGGCGATGAGTACGTCCTGGACGGCGAGAAGTCCTACATCTCCGGCGGCAACGTCGCCGACTTTGTCGTCGTCTTCGCCCGCGTAGACGGCCAGGACGGCGCCCGCGGCATCTCCGCCTTCATCGTCCCTACGGATAGCCCCGGCTTCTCGGTGGCCCGCCTGGACCGCAAGATGGGTGTGACTGGCGTTCCTACGGCCAACCTCGTGTTCCAGGGCTGCCGCGTGCCGGCGGCCAATCTGTTGGGCGAGGAGGAGGGACGCGGCTTTCGCACCGCCATGCTTACCATCAACACCTGCCGGCCGGTGGTGGGCGCCCGCGGTCTGGGCCTGGCCGAGGGCTGCCTGGCCTATGCTGTGGACTTCGCCCGCCAGCGTCACACCTTCGGCCGGCCGATCCTGGAGCACCAGGCCGTCCAGTTCTTGTTGGCCGACATGGCCATCATGGTGGAGGCCGCCCGTCATCTGGTCTACCACGCCGCCTGGCTGATCGACCAGGGCAAGTACGAGCGTCAGTACGCCCCCTACTTCTCGGTGGCCAAGGCCTTCGCCAGCGAGGCGGCGGTGAAGGCCTCGTCCGACGCCCTCCAGATCCTGGGCGCCCAGGGCTACATGAAGGATCACCCCATCGAGCGGCACTACCGCGACGCCCGTCAGCTCATGATCGTGGAGGGAACGAGCCAGATCCAGCGCATGGTTATCGCCCGGGCGCTGGCCGAAGGGGACATCGCGTACTGGTAGGATATGCATATTGACGCGGTGCATAGTTCATGCTGCCACTCGGAACTGAAGACGGAAAGCTACGTTGAGTATCTGAGAACAGCCCGCTAGGGAGCGCTTGCCATGTCCTTCGTAGTCACTGTCTACGTGCCTGAGGCCATCGTCATGGCCTCCGATAGCCGCCAGACCGTCACCCTTAAGAACCAGGTGGAGACCGTCATCTCCGACTTCGCCTACAAGACCTTCCTCCTGCCCAGCCAGCAGGTGGGGATCAGCACCTTCGGTCAGGCGGCACTGGGCGGCCTCAGCGTCCAGAGCCAGGTGGAGCGCTTTGCCGAGGAGGTGGTGGAAGAAGGCGACGACGTGGAGACCGTGGCCCGGAACCTCATTGGCCACCTTCACGAGCGCTATCCCGACGGCGACACCGGCTTCTATGTAGCCGGCTTCAAGCGCGAGGGGCGGGCCAGCATCCCTCACGTCTACTACTGCCACGTGGGCCGCGCCGAGGTGTCCCGCAAGAACATCACCCCCCAGACCGGCGAGATCACTTACGGCGCCTCCTGGGGCGGCCAAGCCGACATCATCACCCGCCTGCTCAAGGCCAAGCAGGTGGTTGGCCCCGACGGCCAACTCCGGGAGATCGCCGGCGCCCGGGTCAACTGGCACCTGCTGAACGTGCAGGACGCCATCGATTTCGCCATCTACGCCGTGCGCACCACCATCGATACCATGCGCTTCGAGGCGCGGCCCAAGAACGTCGGCGGCCCCATCGATGTGCTGCTGCTGACGCCGGCCGGGGCGCGCTGGATCCAGCGCAAGGAGCTGCACGGCGAGCCGCCCGCCAGCCAGAGCGGCGGCTAGGGTCCGCCAGCGGAAGGAGATGGGCTTGCGCCTCGCTGTCCTTGGTGCCGTTGCTTCTCTGGCTGTCCTGTGCCTATTGGCCGCCGCCTGCGGCCAGGGCGGCGGCGGCGCGCCCTCGCCCACGCCGTCGCCGTCATCCTCGGCCGTGGCCGAGCAGTTCCTCCACCTGTGGGAGCAGGCCGACTACAACGCCATGTACGACCTCCTGGCCTCCTCCTCGCAGGCGGAGATCAGCCGCGAAAAGTTCGTCGGCCGCTACCAGGACATCGCCGAGGAGGCCACCATCACCGGTGTCAGCTACATCTTCGACCCCTCGCCGGACCCGGCGGCCACCGGACTCTCCTTCTCCGTCACCTTCCACACCTCCTTCTTCGGCGACATCCTCGACGTGAATAGCATGACGCTGGTGAAGGAGGGCCAGGGCGACCAGGAGGGCTGGCGCGTCCTCTGGAGCCCGTCTCTCATCTTCCGCGACCTCGATGGCGCTGAGCTCGTCCACTTCTTCCCCGACTTTCCTCGGCGCGGCTCCATCTACGACCGGCACGGCACCCCCTTGGCCCTGGACGGCCAGGTGCCGGTGGTGGGTGTGGTGAAGGGGCTGATCAAGGACAAGGAGGCCCTCATTCCTGACCTGGCCCAGCGCCTGGAGCTGCCCGCCGAGAAGGTGCGGGAGAAGGTGGAGGCCGACCTTCCCTCCTACTACTTCATCCCCCTAAGAACCCTGCCCTACGGGACGCCGCCCGAGGCCCTGGCCCCCTTCGAGCAGATGGAGGGCGTGGTGGTCCGGCAGGAGACGCAGCGGGTCTACCCCGAAGGCAGTCTGGCCGCCCACACCCTGGGTTACCTGACAGAGGTCAGCGAGGAGCAGCTCAAGGAGCTGGGCCCGAAGGGCTATCGCCCGGGCGATCTGGTGGGCGCCGCCGGCCTCGAGGCTCACTTCCAGGAGGAGCTGGCCGGCCAGCGCGGCGGTACGCTGGCCATCATCACCCCCGAAGGGACGGTGAGCCACACCATCGCCAAGCGGGACGCCGCGCCGGGCAAGGACATCCACCTAGCCCTGGACGTGAACGTCCAGCGGGAGGCCGAGGCCGCCCTGGGCGACCGGGCGGGCAGCATCACCGTCCTCGACCCCATTGACAACAGCGTCCTCGCCATCGCCAGCCATCCCACGTTCAACCCCAACGATTTCGTGGCCGGCCTCAGCACCGAGGCCTACCAGCGCCTGGCCACCGACCCTCGTCACCCCTTCTTGCATCGAGTGGTGGCTGCTACGTACCCGCCGGGCTCAACCTTCAAGCCGGTGACCATGGCCGCCGGCTTGGAGAAGGGCGGCTATACGACCGGCTCCACCCTACCCTGCCCTCCGGTTTGGTACGGCCTGGGCCCGGAGAACGCCAAGACGAACTGGCAGAGCGTGGACCGCGGCCTCCTTACCCTGCCCGAAGGGCTTATGGCCTCCTGCAACCCCGTGTTCTTTGAGGTGGCCCTCACCCTGGACGGCATCGACCCGGAGATCCTGCCCTCCTTCGCGTCGGCCTTCGGCTTCGGCAAGGCCACCGGCATCGTGGGGCTGGACGAAGCGGCGGGCGTGGCGCCCGGCCCCAAGTGGAAGCAGGAGCAGGTGGGCGAGCCCTGGTACAGCGGCGACAGCGTGAATATGGGCATCGGGCAGGGCTACCTGCTGGTCACGCCGCTGCAACTGGCCAACATGTACAACGCCCTCGCCCGCACAGGCGTCCTGCGCACGCCGGTCCTGCTGAAACGCATCGTGGCCGCCGACGGCAGCGTCCAGGAGTTCCAAGCGAAGGAGCTGGGCCGTCTGCCGGTCTCCGAGGCCACTCTGGAGGCCATCCGTCAGGGGCTGACGCTGGTCATCGCCAGCCCCGGCGGCACATCCTACGAGGCGTTTCTGGGCTCCAGCGTGGCGGCGGCGGGAAAGTCGGGGACCGCCGAGGACGTGGATCTTCAGCAGCACGTCTTCTTCGTGGCCTACGCCCCCCGCGACGACGCGCGCATCGTGGCCCTGGTGGCCCTGGACGAAGGGCAATCGGGCTCCCTGGAGGCGGCGCCCATGGTGCGCCGCGTCCTCGAGACGTACCTGGCAGGCGGCGGCTAGGGCCGGGCTTGGCAGCCGATAGTCCCGTCCTTCGGCGTCATAGCTCAACCCGACTTCCTGTGGATGGACATACCTGCGGATTAAAATCCGCAGCTTCCGTCCAAGGCGCGGGTTTCAGGCCACGAGGGGGGGCAACGCCCCGCACGGGCGCCATCCTCCCCTTTCCTTGCTGGCCTCTCGCGGGCGATGCTACAATGAACCGAAGGGGGCGGCGGTCTGCCCACTATGGACAACGATTTCGCCATCGATATCGACGCTATCCTGGACGCCATCGACAAGGCCGACGTTATCACCATCCGGTTCCTCATCCTCCCCCACCGCCTCCTCATCGACGCCCGCCACTCGGAGGTGGAAGGGCCGCTGGTGAAGGTGGTGCCGCGCGCCCGCTCGCTGGAGGAGCGCTTCAAGGCCATCAAGCAGCTTCGCCCTCACTTCCGCCTGCCGGACAAGATCACCGCCATCTGGTGGCCCAAGCGTGTGGAAGGCCTGGTGGCGGCCGGTATCTGGCAGCGCATCGTGCAGCGGGTGAGCGACGCTGGCTTCCCGGATGCTGCCCAACAGTGCCAGCAAGTGCTGGACGACCTCATCTGCCAGGAGCGGGCGGAGATCGGCAACGCCGTGACCGGCACCGGCTACCAGTCTCTCTGGCAAAGGGAATGCTAGGCGCATGCAGCGCTCCGAGTTTCGGAAGCTGGTTCTGGCCGTGGTCGCCGACCTGCCCCCCCAGTTCCGCCATCGCCTGGAGAACATCGATATCGTCGTCAAGTGGCGCCCCAGCCTCGCCGAGCGCCGCCTGGGCGGCGGCCGCTACGGCGGGGACCTCTTCGGCCTGTACCTGGGCGTGCCCCTGACCCACCGCGGCGATCACTACAACATGGCCCTGCCCGACAAGATCGTCATCTATCAGGAGACCCACGAACGGTTCTGCTCCAGCCGTGAGGAGATGGTCGAGCAGGTGCGCCGAACCGTCCTGCACGAGATCGGCCACTACTTGGGGATTGAGGAGGGGCGGCTCCGCGAGCTAGGGATGCACTAGAAGGAGGTTAGCGATGGCTTCCACGGGCGAGCTTCAGCCGGCCCAAAGGCTGCCCAGCTTCCTGGAGATCCTCCGCCAGCCGCGAGTGATGTTAGTTCTCCTCGCCACCTGGGATATCTTGGGCGTCGTCGCCCAGTTGCTGTCTGGTAGCTTCCTCTTCGACATGGACAGGCAGGCTTCTGGCATCTTTGGGGGTCGAGCTTTCAGCGCCTCCGCGATCGTCCCCGCCATCGTGTACATCTGGGCCCTGCGCGACCCCCAACAGCACCGGCGGGTCTTCTGGCTTGCGCTCATTGAGCAGGTGGCTCTCGTACTGAGCAGTTTCTATCACAAAGGCGCCGGGGACATCACCTGGGCGGGCGCCATCATTCCGGCCATCATATCCGGGGGGCTCATCTTCCTCATCTTCCCCAACCTCTTCCAGCCGCGGGCGGCGCCCCTGCCTCAAGCCGCTGGCGACTAACCGCCTATCCCTCGCCAGTGAGGACGCGAAGCAGCCACAGCACCTGCGCGCTCTCCTCCAGCACCGACGTCCACTGGAGCGCCTGCCACAGGTCTTCGCCCCAGGCGTAGCTCCCGTGCCCGGCCACCACCGCTATCTTGTGCTGCCGCAGGGCAGCAGCCAGGGCGGCCGCAACGTCCCCATCGCGGACGACGATGGGCACCAGCCCCAGGTAGTGCTGGCCCTCCAGGTCGCGCGGCCGCATCTCCTTGGACAGCAGCGATAGAGCGATGGCGTGGCGAGGGTGGGCGTGCACCACCGCCCGCGCCTGGGGCACGGCCGCGTAGACCGCCCGATGGAGGGCCAGGTCCATGGACGGCTCGGCTGCCGGCGCAGCGCTGGGCGCCACCTCCACCAGGTCGGCTCGCGCCAGGTGGCCCAGGCGGCTGCCGTGCGTCGTGATGACGACGGCCTCGCCGCGACGGACGCTCATATTGCCACCGTGGGAGGAGACGAGGCCGGCCGCGTACAGGTCGCGGCCCACCCGCCGGAACTCGTCCAGGAGCGACGTCACGAGGCCCGTCCTTCGCCCAGGCGGCGGCCCAGGGCCAGCAGCCGGCCCACCTGTTCGGCGACGGCGTCCAGCAGCTCGCCGGCGCGGGCCATCGCCTCCTGTGGCGGCACACCCGGCGGCAGGATGGTAGCCACAGCGTCGAAGGCGTCCAGCAGCTCCGGCCCGCAGTCTTCCCGCACCGCCCCGGCGATGGCAATGACAGGAGCCCGAGCCTCGCGGGCCAGGCGGGCCACCTCCCAGGGCGCCTTGCCGAAGCCCGTCTGGGCGTCCAGCCGCCCCTCGCCGGCGATGACCAGGTCGGCGCCCGACATCCGCTGCTCCAAGCCTACCGCCTCGGCTACCAGTTTCGCACCGGGCACGATCTCCGCCCCCAGAAAGGCCACCAGACCGGCGCCCAGCCCTCCCGCCGCGCCCGCCCCTGCCACTTCCAGCACGCGCACCCCCAGGTCGCGCTCGATGATCGCGGCGTAGTGGGCCAGCGCGGCGTCCAGCTCGCGCACCAGCTCCGGCGTCGCGCCCTTCTGAGGGCCGTAGACCGCTGACGCGCCCTGCGGCCCGCATAGTGGGTTGAACACGTCGGTGGCGGCCAGCAGGCGGGCCTGGCGTAGCCGCCGGTCCAGGCCCGATACGTCGATGCGGGCCAGGCGGGCCAGGGCAGCGCCGCCGGGCGGTAGGTCCTGGCCCGCATCGTCCAGCAGGCGGGCGCCCAGGGCCTGGGCGACGCCGGCGCCACCGTCGTTGGTGGCGCTGCCCCCCATGCCGACAATGACACGGCGGCACCCCGCCGCCAACGCAGCGGCAATGATCTGCCCGGTGCCGTAGGTAGACGCAACACGCGGGTCGCGCTGGGCCTCCGGCACCAGCACCAGGCCAGAGGCGGCGGCCATCTCGATGACGGCGGTGTCGCCATCGATGATGCCCCAGGTGGCCTCGACGGGCGAGCCCAGCGGGCCGCGGACGGCGGTCTTCAGCCCGCGGCCGCCCTTGGCCGTGACCACCGCCTCGACGGTGCCGGGGCCGCCGTCGGCCATGGGCACCAGGACCAGCTCAGCGTCGGGCAGCGCACGGCGCAGGCCGTCGGCTATGGCCTGGGTGGCCTGAACGGCGGTGAGGCTGCCCTTGAACTCCTGAGGAGCGATAACAACCCGCATGACTTTCCGCTCTGGCTATTGTAACGGGCCGCGCAACAGGGTGGGAAATTCCTTTGCTTCCCCCTTGACAACGAACAGGCGTTCTGTTACGGTGGTTGATGGCCGAACGCACGTTCTAATAAGGAGGCGGCGCCATGCGCAAATCTGTTCAGCTCAAGGGCCCCCGCTGCCCCGATTGTGCCGGGCCTCTGGTGCACGGCGAAGGCTGCGTCTGCTGCCCGCTCTGCGGCTTCACCCGCTGCTAGGAGCACGGGACCTATGGACCTGCTGACCGCTGCCATCCAGCTATGGTTGATCCTCAGCGCCGTCCTGATGTGGGGTCTCTGCGGCCCCTGGCGGGACACCTGGTAGGCTGACCGACCGGGCAGGAGGCCGTCGAAATACCCATTGTCTCCGTTCGTGGTTCGACGGGCCTGCCTGCCGGCAGGCAGGGCTGGGGCATGGGGAAGCAAATCCGATGCCCCCTGACAGGTCTGGGTGGGCGAGAATCACCCGCCGACGACGAACCACCTACGAGCGCCTGCGCAGCTATCCGTGGGGCCCGTTATGATGTAGGATGGCGTTGAGTACCAATAGGTGCCGGAAATGACCGCTACCGCCGAGCCAGAGTTCCAGGTCCCACCGCCGACGCACTTCCATGACGCGCTGAGGATCGGCGTGCTCGTGGGCGAGGAGGGCGCCGAGCTGCGCCTCCAAGCCCATTTCATGCACTGCGAGTTCTGCCGCGAGCCGGCCCTGCGCCTGCTAAGGCAGGTGGGCCTTGGCCCCCAGGCGCAGACCCCAGCGCCGCAGCTTTCCTGCGCCCAGGCGCGCAACGCCCTGTTCCGCTACTTCGAGCAGGGGCGCGACCTCATCCAGCCGGAGCTTGACCACCTCAACGCCTGCGGGAGCTGCGGCGAGCACTTCCTGGGCCCCGTTCGCTGCGCCCGCTACGACGAGGTGGAGGACGACATCCCGGCGCTAGGCTAGAGCGAAGGCCTTCGCCTTCCAGACCAACCGCAAGGCCCCCGCCGTGGGGGCGTTTGTTTTGCCGCCGCGGCCTCCGGGGGGATGACGCCGGCGCCGGCCGCGACCTAGTGCCTCACGGTTGCCGCCGCACCCGCCGAGTCGTATTCTGGATGCTGCCCCGCAGGCGGCGCTCCCGAACGAGAGGCGAGACGTGAAGATCAACCTGGTGGCCGTGCAGGCCAGACCCGAGCTGGCCGATTACGCCAGCGCCCACGCCTTCCACACCAAGATGGCGGCGCTGGCCCAGCGCGCTGTCGCCGCCGTGGACCGCCAGCACCCCACCCTGGTGGCCTTCCCCGAGGCCATCGGTCTCTTCCTTACCTTCGTCCCCTTCTACTACGACGACATTAAGCATTGCCGCAGCCTGCGCCAGGTGGTGGTGAAGGTGCTGCCCCGCAAGCTGCCCGCCTTCCTGGGGGCTATGTGGCGGCACAAGGTGCCCAGCCTGAGCCGGGCCGCCTTCCTGGACACCGCCCTGGCCGCCGAGAAGGTCTACGTGGACACGTTTTCCAGCCTGGCCCGCGAGCACGGCGTCTACCTGCTGGCGGGCAGCCTCTACACGCCGCCTATCGAGGAGGAGGCGGCGAAGGGGCGCCACATCCTGAGCACCCGCGTCTACAACACCGCCTACCTCTTCTCACCGCGGGGCGTCATCCTGCGGCGCATCCCCAAGAGGAACCTGGTGGCGCCCACGGAGACGCTGGCCGGCTTCGGGCGGGGGCCCAAGGGCGAGCTCTGCCCCGTGGAAACGGCCCTGGGGCGGGTTGGTGTGCTCATCTGCTACGACGCCTTCCACCACACCCTGGTGGAACACTACGACGCCCAGGGCACCGACATCCTCGTTCAGCCCTCATACAACACCGAACCCTGGGACGGGCCCTGGTACGCCGACCACCGGCTGACGGAGGGCCAGGCCTGGCTGCGATTCGGCCTGCCATCGATCATCCAGGGGCGGGAGAACATCCGCTACGGCGTCAACCCCATGATGGTGGGGCACATCTTCGACCTGCGGGCCGAGGGGCGCTCCAGCATATCGGTTAACACCGGCCGGCCCGGCGCCTCGTTGGAGGACGCTCTGCTGGCCATCGCCGCCACGCCCGACGGGGAGGAGATCGTCGCCGCCACCGTGGACGCGCCCGACGGGATCCGCGCCACCGCCGTCGTCTAGTGTGTACTATCACCGAGTTGTAGCGACACCGGGGCGTAGTATCTCACCTGATGGGAGACCCTTCGCTTCGCTCAGGGTGGCAGTATGGCTTGGTGTCATTCTGAGCGAAGCAAAGAATCTCCGCGCCGTCCTCTGCTGGCGCTAGATTGGCTTGAAGTGCTGGATGTCCATGATCTCGCCCCGCCGTTGCTCCCGCCAGACGGCCTCCACCCGCATGCCGATCTTGACCAGGTCCCTGGACTTCTCCGGATCGGAGAGGTCAACGCCGCCCAAGAGGTGCTGGAGGCCGGTGTCGGCGCCGTCCAGCACGACCATGATCATAGCCACCGGCGGCGGGGGCAGGCCCATGAAGGGCACATAGCAGATAGTGAACGCTCCCAGCGTCCCCTGGTGGCTCACCTCTACCCACTCGTCGGGGGAGGCGAAGCAGCGCTCGCACAGAGGCCGCGGCGGCACGAGCACCCGCCGGCACCGGGGGCAGCGCACGCCGTAGATCTTCTGGTTATCCCGCAGCTCGCGGAAGAAGCGACTGGCGAACCGGCCGGCCGTGTGACGGAAGGGCAGGTTCCAGGCGCCGGGCATTATCAGGATTTCTTCTTCTTGAGTCATGGCAATCGTCCTCCGCCCTCTAGGGGGCTTCCTTGTCCAGGATCATCATGGTGTGAAAGCCGATGGCGGCGCCCCAGGAGTGGGCCAGGGCCGTCTTGACGTTGGGCACCTGGCGCTTGTCGGCCTTGCCCATGACCTGAAGGGCCGCTTCTGCCACACGGATTAGGCCCGTGGCTCCGATGGGGTTGGTGCAGAGCGTACCCCCCGAGGGGCAGACGGGCAGCTTTCCGTCCATGGCCGTCACCCCCTTGCGGATAAGCTCGACGCCGCGGCCGGGCTCGGCGAAGCCCAGGGCCTCGTACTCCATGATCTCCTGCACGGTGAAGGCGACGTACGGCTCCGCCACGTCTATCTCCGCCATGGGGTCAGTGATCTTGGCCTGCTTGTAGACGCGGCGCGCCAGCATGGCCAGGCTGTCCCAGTCGTGGAACCAGAGGCGGTCGCCCACGTTGTAGTTGTCGGTGATCTGGCCAGCGCCCCTCACCCAGGCCGGGGTCTTCGTCAGCTTGCGGGCCCGCTCCTCGGAGGCAAGGATGATGGCACAGGCGCCGTCGGAGCTGGGGCAGCAGTCGCTCAGGCGCAACGGCCAGGAGATCATCCGGGAGCGTAGGGCGTCCTCCACCGTGAGGTGGCGCTGGAGGTGGGCGTAGGGGTTGTTCAGGGCGTTGGCGTAGTTCTTGGCCGCCACCATCGCCAGATCCTCTTCGGTGGTGCCGTAGTAGTGGAAGTGGTGGACGGCCTGGTTGGCGGCAACGGTGATGGCGCCGCCCCCGATCCAGCGCTCGTAAATGGGGTCGATGGCGGTGTTCAGGACAAGCTGGGCCTCCAGGGTCTCGCCCACCCGCTGGGAGGCAACCGCCAGCACTACATCGAACATCCCCGAGCCGACGTGGTAGTAGCCGCCCAGCGCCGTGGAGCCGCCAGTGGTGCCACCGGTGGTGATCTTCATGAAGGGTTTGGTCAGGAAGCCAGCGCTCACACAGGCGTCCACATTCCAGCGCTCAGGGGCGAAGACGCCGTCGAAGGGGTCCATAGAACCGTAGACCACCGCGTCGATCTGTTCGAATCCGATGTCGGCGTCGGCCAGGGCATTGCTCACTGCTTCGTGGATCAGCTCGGGATAGGTGACGTCGCGGCGATGACTGGAGCACTTGGTTAGGCCCACGCCAACGATGGCTACTCTCCTACCCATGGCTCACCCCCTCTCCAGAATAACGACGCAGTTGGTGGGTGCGGCCGCCCCGCTGAGGGCGCTGAAGCCATGAGCCAGGGCCAGCTTCGCGCCGGCGGCCTGCCGGCCATGGGCCTCGCCCCGAAGCTGGAGGACGGCCTCGGCGGCCCGCGCCAGGCCCGAGGCGCCCAGCAGGTTGGTGGAGAGGCAGCCGCCGGACAGGTTCACCGGCAGCTTACCCTCGCGCTCCGTAAGGCCTTCTTCGACCAGGCGGTTGCCCTGACCGGCCTCCGCCAGGCCCAGGGCCTCGTAGGCCATGAGCTCGTGGAAGGAGGTGGGCTCGTGGATTTCCGCCACGTCCAGCTCCTCCAGCGGCCGCACGATCCCCGCCATGCGATAGGCTCGCTGGGCAGCGGCTGCCAGGGATGGCATCTGGGATAGGTCCTTCGCGCCCAGATAGTAGCTTTCGATGGCCCAGCTAATGCCCTTGATCCACACCGGCTTGCTGGTGATGCGCTTGACGTTCTCCTCGGCCGCCAGGATCAGAGCAACGCCGCCCACGGACTCGGGCGGGCAGTCCAGGGCATGTAGGGGGTAGGCCACCCAGCCTGAGCCTTGCACCTCTTCCAGCGTCACGGGCGTCTGCAAATGGGCGTAGGGGTTGCGAGCGCCGTTGGCGCGGTTCTTGACCACCACCTTAGCCGCCGCCTCCTGACCAACCCCGTAGCGCTGGGCGTAGGCGTTGGCCTGCATGGCCAGGGTGGTGATGTGGTTGGCCCCCACGGGCCGAGCGAACAAGGGGTCGAAGACGACGCTGCTCACCCGGTCCAAGGACGCCTCGCGGTGGCCGTGGCCCGCCACCACGACCGTATCGAACTGGCCGGAGGCGATGCGCAGATAGGCATAGGCCAGGGCCATGATGCCGTCTTCGCCCACGTGGCTGGAGTCCTTCAGATAGCCGCCGATGGCCATGCAGGTGTGCATGTCGGAGATGGTGCGGCCGTCCACGGCGTCCCAGCCGGAAGCGATGACGGTATCGATCTGGCCCTTGTCCAGAGCTGCGTCCTCCAGCGCCAGCTTGGTGGCCTCGTAGTCGTTCTCCCAGTAGATGCACTGGTCCTTGAACTCCTCGTGTAGCGTCTGGCCGACGCCCACGATGGCCACACGTCTGGCCATAGGATCCTCACCTCCCTCTATGATCGAATTCGGCACGCCTGCCAGCGGCATGCCGCGCAAAGCATATCACAGATATTTGGGCCAAATAATGGCTCATCCCCTGGTTTTCAACAGCAATTTTTGGTATCATGCGGCCCGTTGTGTGGTGTGAGCGCAAGGAGGCGACGTGCCCAGCCGAGTAGCCATCGTGGGTGTGGGCCACACCCAGTTCCGGGCGACTAGCCCCGGCCTCTCCTACAAGGAGATCATGTTCGAGGCCGCCACCAAGGCCTACGCCGACGCCGCCATCGACCCCCGGCGCGACATCGATAGCTTCGTCTGCTGCTCCGAGGACTTAAGCGAGGGCACCGGTATCTTCGACGAGTACGTCCCCGACCAGATCGGCGCCGCCCTGCGCCCCGTCCACACCATCGCCGGCGACGGCCTTCAGGGCCTGGTCGCCGCCTACATGCAGATCCTTACCGGCGCCTTCGACGTGGTGGCCGTGGAGGCCCACAGCAAGGCGTCCAATATCCTCACTCCCAACTACGTCTTGGCCCTGGCCCTGGACCCGATCTACGTGCGGCCGCTGGGAGCGCACCCCCACATCGTGGCTGGGCTGGAGATGAGCCGCTATCTGCACGCAAGCGGAGCCAGCCGCGAGCAATGCGCCCATGTCGTCGCCAAGAACCGGGGCAACGCCCTGTTCAACGAAGCGGCGGCCTACGGCGCCGACCTGGAGCCCGATGAGATCCTCCAGGCGGCGGCCGCCTTCGAGCCCCTGTCCCGCCTGGACATCAGCGCCGCTGCCGATGGGGCGGTCGTGGTGGTGCTGGCCTCAGAGGCGCGGGCGCGAACCCTAGACGCCGAGCCCGTCTGGGTGCTGGGCGCCGGCTGGTGCACCGACAGCCCCGCCTTGGACAGCCGTCAGTGGGACACGGCCGCCTACGCCCGCCTGGCCGCCCAGCAGGCCTATCGCCTGGCGGGGATCAGCGTGCCTAGCCGCGAGATCGACTTCGCTGAGGTGGACGATACGTTTTCCTACAAGGAGCTCCAACACCTGGAGGCGCTGGGCCTCTTCCGCCCAGGCGAGGCCGGCCCGGCCACCGCAGAGGGCCTGACCACCCTGGACGGCGACCTGCCGGTGAACCCTTCGGGTGGCAGCCTGGGCGTGGGCCACCTGGGCGAGGCCACCGGCCTCTACCGTCTGGTGGAGGTGGTGCGCCAGCTCCGCGAGGAGGCCGGCCCCCGCCAGTTGCCGGACGTAGAGGTGGGACTGGCTCAGTCTTGGCGGGGCGTGCCCACCGCTACCGGGGCGGTAGTCGTGCTAGGCAAGGAACCGGAGGCGTAGCGTGGGTCTGCGCAGGGTAGCTATCGTTGGCGCGGGCATGACCAAGTTCATGCGCCGCGCCCTGGAGACCGGCCGGGAGCTGTCGTGGCAGGCATCGCGCATGGCCCTGGAGTCGTGCGAGCTGACGCTGAAGGACGTCGATGGCGTGGTCATCGGCACCGCCCCCGACGTCTTTGACGGCGTCCACATGAAGGGCGAGTACCTGGCCGACGGTGCCGGCGGCTGGGGCAAGCCCGTCCTCCGCGGCTACGTGGGCGGCGGTACCGGTGTCTTCTCGCCCATCCAGGGCTGGTATCACGTGGCCTCCGGCCTCTTCGACGTGGTCCTGGTGGTGGCGGAAGAGAAGATGTCCACCTGCCACCCTCACCCTCAGGGGGCCTTCCTCTCCATCTTCGATAACATCCTGGAGCGGCCGCTGGAGCCCAACCTCATCTGGATCTTCGCTCTGGAGATGCATCGGTACATGGCTGCGTACGGCATCAGCAAGCGCGACATCGCTCTCGTCTCCGTGAAGAACAAGCGCAACGCCCTGGACCATCCCTGTGCCCAGGTGGCGGAGAACATCACCGTCGAGGACGTGCTCAACTCGGAGGTCCTGGTCTGGCCGGTGAACCGCCTGGACGTAAGCCCGGTGAGCGACGGCGCTGCCGCCCTGGTGCTGGCCGCGGAGCACGTGGCCAAGCGGGTCACCGACAAGCCCGTCTGGATCGACGGCGTGGGCTGGCACCTGGATTCGGCCTACTGGACCAACCGCGAGCTCTGCTACCCCAAGTACGTGGAGTACGCCGCCCGCATGGCCTACCGCATGGCGGGCATCACCGAGCCCCGCAAGCAGATCCACGTGGTGGAGCCCTACGACCCCTTCTCCTATAAGGAACTGCACCACCTGGAGGGCCTGCTCCTGTGCGGCAAGGGCGAGGCGCCTCAGCTTACCGCTGACGGCGTCACTCAGCGCAACGGCGACCTGCCGGTCTGCCCCTCGGGCGGGCTGATGGGGGTGGGGAACCCCATCGCCGCCTCCGGGGTGATGAAGACAGCGGAGATCTTCTGGCAGCTTCGCGGCGAGGCCGGCAAGCGGCAGGTGCCCGGCAGGCCCACCTGTGGCCTGGCCCAGGCCTGGGGCGACCTGATGCAGGTGGGGACAGTCATCGTCCTGCGGACCTAGGGAGCGAAGGATATGGTTGGCGAGCGCGAGTTCCCCGGCACGCCCCTGAGCGACGAAGACCTTCACAAGGGCAAGGTCCTCACGGTGGAGGCCGACCCCAACGCCCGCTACGCCTGGGATACCGGCGTCGCTATTGGGCGGTTCCTGGCGGAGCTGAAGAACGGCCGCATCATCGGGCGCCGCTGCCACCGCTGCCGCCGCACCTTGGTGCCGCCGCGCATGTTCTGCGAGCAGTGCTTCCGCCCCACCGATGAATGGGTCTACTTGAAGGACAGCGGCCGAGTGAACACCTACTCCATTTCCTACATCCGCTGGGACGCCAGCCGTGTGGCCGAGCCGACCATCCCTGCCGTGGTGGAGATCGATGGCGCCCACAAAGGGATGGGCTTCCTTCATCTCCTGGGCGAGGTGAAGCCGGACGACGTGCACATGGGCATGAGGGTGAAGGCGGTGTGGAAACGACCCCGGGAGCGGGTGGGCTCCATCCGCGACATCTTGTACTTCAAGCCGTATTAGGAGGCGGTCGTGGGTTCCCTGGAGCACATCGAGCGCGTCGACCAGCTAGGGCAGTGGCCCGGCGAGATGCCGGTGAGCTTCCTCTACACCGTGGGCGTGGCCGGCGAGCGGTTCCTGCGGGAGCTCATGGAGAATGGCCGATTCTTGGGCAGCCGCTGCTCCGACTGCCGCTACACCTACCTGCCGCCCCGCCTCTACTGCGAGCGCTGCTTCGCCGAGCTGACGGACTGGGTGGAGGTGGGCCCGCGCGGGACGGTGGAGGCGCTAACCGTCGCCCACGTGGGCCTGGACGGCCAGCCGCTGGCCGAACCGCAGACCTTCGCCCTAATCCGCCTGGACGGCGCCGACGGCCTCCTGATCCACCGCATCAGCGCGCCTGCCGGCCAGGAACTGGAGTTGGGTGCGACGGTGGAGCCTGTCTTCCATCCCCGGGCTGCCCGTAAAGGTTCAATCCTCGATATCCAACACTTCAAGCCTACGCCCGCTAGACGGCGGTAGGGCAAGCCACCGCAAGGCTAGGCATTCCTTTCTCTGGCCTGAATACATACAGAAGTGGAAGGTGGCTATCCGCCTCCACCTCGAATACGGGACGCAGCCCAACGTCTACTGCATTCCCCCCCTGTCGCCGCCGCGCTTCGATGAGAACGGCGAGATCGACGAGGACAATCCGCGCATCCCCATGTGGTACTTGTGCTACCTCTTCGGCCCCGATGTCGACGATGCCCTGGCGACCCTCAAGGCGGAAATGGCCAAGAAGCGTCGCAGCGAGTCGTCAGAGCTCATGGACATCCTCATCGCCCGCGTCTGGCGCGAATAATTGGGTCCGTCCATCGCGGCTCACCGCGCTCGGTCCGGCAGAGGGAGCTGTGCGTGTGCTTTTCTAGATGCGCAGTCTTGGATCGAGTATGTCGCGCAGGGCGTCGCCGGCCAGGTTGAACGCCAGCACCGCCAGGGTGATGGCCAGGCCACTGAACACGCCCTGCCAGGGCGAGGTGAGAACGAACAATCGCCCCGCGCTGAGCATCTCGCCCCAGGAGACGCCGGGCGGGCCCAGGCCAAGGAAGGACAGGCTCGCCTCGGCCAGGATGACGGCGCCTAGCCCGATGCTGAAGACGATGATGATGGGGGCGGTGACGTTGGGAAGGATGTGGCGGATCATGATGCGCGGCGTCCCAGCCCCGATGGCGCGCGCCGCCTCGATGTACGGCATTTCTCGCGTCTGGAGGATAACGCTACGCACAATGCGCGATACGCTAGGTATGGCGGCTACCGCCAACGCGACAGTGAGCCACGTCTCGGTGGGGGCAGTGATGGTGACCACGAGCATGAGAAAGAGGATGGCGGGGAAGGCCTGGAAGGCGTCCATGAAGCGCTGGATGATGAGGTCGAGGAGGCCGCGAGAATAGGCCGAGATGAACGCGATGAATACGCCGACGACGGTGCCCGTGGCCAGGGCGCCCAGGCTCACCTTGAGGCTGCGGCGGGCGCCCCAAATGATGCGCGCCCAGCTGTCGCGGCCCATGTTATCGGTGCCCAGCCAGTGGGCACCGCTGGGCGCTTCCTTCAGCAGGGGGACCTCCTCGAATTTCGTCTCATCATACCGGAAGAAGCCCTCCTCGGCTTCATAGCGGGCCAGGAAGGGCTGCGCGTGCTTCATGGGCACCAGCGGCGGCCAGCCGGCGAAGATGGCAGCGCCAAACAGGGTAACGATGATGACGGCGCTGAAGGCGCCAAGGGGCTTGCGAATGCCCATGCGCAGGGCAAGGCGCCAGGGGTTGATCCGCGGCGGGAGGAACTCCCGCTCCAGCACCAGCGCCCTGGATTCTGCCGCCCCTGAGCCTGCCAACCCCGATGCTCTCCTCACCTATTGATAGCGAACCCGCGGGTCAAGCCAGCCGTAGGTCAAGTCCACCACCAGGTTCGTCACCACCAGGGCAGTGGCTACGATCAGCACAATACCTTGAGCAGTGGGGAAGTCGGCCCGTGTGATGGCGTTGACGGCGTAGAGGCCCATGCCGGGGATGGAGAACATCCACTCCAGCACCACCTCGCCGCTGAACAGCACCCCCACCTCCAAGCCCACGAAGGTGAATACGGGGATCATGGCGTTCTTCAAGACGTGGCGGAGGATGATGGTGCGTTCACGCAGGCCCTTGGCCCAGGCGGTACGCACGAAGTCCTGGCGCAGCACCTCCAGCATCTGCGAGCGCAGGAGGCGCATCATGCCAGCGCCTAGGGCCATCCCGCCGGCGATGGTCGGCAGGGCCATCTGCTTCAGGTTCTGGACGGGGTCTACCCAAATGTGACGATAGGCGCTGGTAGTCAGGGGAGGGACCCAATCAAACCCCTTGAAGACGAAAACCAACAGGAGCACGCCTAGATAGAAGGCGGGGATGGCCAGCCCGAGGATGGCCACGAAGCGTAATGTGTAGTCGAGCCAGGTATCCTGGCGGATGGCGGAGATGATGCCTACAGGCAGGCTGATGGCCATGGCCACCATGAACTGGAGCAAGCCCAGCTCCACGCTGACGGGCATGCGCGTCTTCAGCTCTTTGAGGACGGGTTCCTTGGTCATGTAGGAGTCACCCAGGTCGCCCCTAAAGAGCCCGCCCACATATTCTACGTACTGCTTCCAGAGGGGCTTGTCCAGGCCCAGCTCGTGGCGGACCTGCTTCTTCGCTTGTTCCAGGTTCTCGGTGGTACTGACACCCTGGGCGATGGTGCGGACGGCATAGTCAGGCACCGCGTGCCCGGCCAGAAACACCAGGGTGATGGCCAGGAGGATGACCGGAAGGGTCAAGAGAACGCGCTGGATGACATACCCCGTCATGACCGCCTATACCCAGGATACTGCGCCTGTTTGCCCCTATTATGCCCCTGTGATTATGGGAAGGAACCTATTCGCTGGGAAAGCGGCGGGGGACCTGCCTGCTCTCAGAGAGCCCCCGTAAGCTGCGATGGCACAATATTTATACGGCGTTCCAAGAAGGTCGTCAAGCACGCCGAGACTAGTTGTAGGGCGGTTTTCCCTTGGGCCACTCCGTTTTCAAGTCGCGCACGTAGACATCACGCAGAACGTTAACCAGTTCGGCGTGCTGGATGAGGACACGCATGTCGCCGACGATGCGGATATCACCCTTGAGTCCAGCCTTTACCGGGTCCACCGCGCTATTGCAGGGGTGAGGGTGTTCAATCAGGAAGCCGCCCGTTTTGTTTACTGCGCGTGGTATAATTTGAGCAAGCGCTTAGGCGGCGCAGGCTCCCCTCTTGTGCTGAGGTGGCGCCTGCCGGCTCTGGGCGAGGCGCGATGAAGAATCAGAGTGAGAGAGCCGGCCGCCGCAGACAGCAGGAGGTGCCTAGTTCCTCCCTGAGCGTGGCCAGCGACGTTGCTTCCCGCATCGGCACCGCCTCCACCCTGGAGGACATCTGCGACTGCCTGCTGGACGAAGCGATGGCCCTGGCCGGCGCCACCTGCGCTGAGGTCCTCCTGCGCGACCCCCAGACCCGGCAGCTCACCTGTATCGCTCATCGCGGCCCTTTCCCCTGGTGTAGCGCCGAACTGGGCGGCCGGCGGATTGGCGCCAAGCTCTTCCAGTTGGCTACCGAGGACGCCCAGGCGGTGGTCATCCCCGGCCTGGAGGAGGAGGAGCGGGTAGGGGTGAAGGTGCCCTCCACGAGCCACCTGCGCAAGGCCCTCTCCGTCCCCATGCGGGTGCGGGGGCAGATCGTAGGGGTGATGAACTTCTGCGGCGACGCCAGGGCCTCCTTCGGCGGTGAGACGGTGCGCCTGCTAAACCTGCTGGCCACCATGGCCGCCCTGGCTGTGGAGAACGCCCGTCTCTACCAGGAGGCCGACGCCCACGCCCGTCTCCGTCGTCAGCTTCTGGCCCGCGAGATCAAGGTCCAGGAGGAGGAACGGCGGCGCATCGCCCGCGAGCTCCACGACGAGGTGGGCCAGTCCCTCACCGGCCTGATTATGAGCCTGGACGCCGTGGAGCAGGCCCTCCTTGCCGATGGCCGCGGGAAGGACCACCTGCGCCACTACCTGACAGAGTCCCGCGACATCGCCTCTGGCACGCTCCAGGAGATCCGCCGCGTCATCTTCGACCTGCGGCCTACCCTTCTGGACGACCTGGGCCTGGTGGCGGCCGTGGACTGGTACGCCAAGACGTCCCTCGCCAAGGCCGGCATCCAGCCCGAGGTGCGGGCCAGCGGCCTTGACGGCCGCCTGCCCCAGCGGGTGGAGATCGCCCTCTACCGGCTGGTCCAGGAGGCGGTGGCCAACGTCATCAAGCACTCGTACGCCCGCCGGTGCACCGTCAGCCTCACCTGGAGCAATGGCGCCGTGGAGACAATAGTGGAGGACGACGGCCGCGGCTTCGACCCCGATAGGATCGGCCGGGCGGGGGAGGAACACCTGGGCATCGTCGGCATGCAGGAGCGGGTCCGCTCCCTGGGGGGCCAGTTCGCCATCGATTCGCGGCCGGGCGGTGGCACCCGTGTCCACATTCGCATACCATTGACGTCGGGAGGAACCAGCGGTGACGATACGCGTGCTGCTGGTGGATGACCACGCTATCGTCCGCGCTGGCCTGCGCATGCTCCTTACCTCCGAGGGGGACATGACGCTGGTGGGCGAGGCGGCCGACGGGGCGAGCGCCCTGCGCATGACCGAGGAGACGCACCCCGATGTGGTGGTGATGGACCTCAGCATGCCGGGGATGACCGGGTTCGAGACCATCCGCCGCCTCAAGGACGCTGTGCCCGACTCCCAGATCGTGGTCCTCACCATGCACGAAGACGAACGCTACTTCTTCCAGGCCCTGGAGGCCGGCGCTTCAGGCTACGTGATCAAGGGGGCGGCGCCGGTCGAACTGATAACCGCCATCCGCGCCGTGCGTCAGGGCCAGGCCTACTTCTGCCCGTCCCTGGCCCGCCAGATGCTGGACGACTACCTGCGTCGCGCCGACGCCGGCATGGAGAAAGAGAAGGACGCGCTGTCCAAGCTATCGGACCGTGAGAAGGAGGTCCTGAAGCTCATCGCTGAGGGCAAGACCGGCCGGGAAATAGCCAGCGTCCTCTACCTCAGCCCCAACACCGTCGAGCGCCACCGGGCCAACATCATGGATAAGCTCAGCCTTCACAACCGCGCCGAGCTCATTAAGTTCGCCATTCGCAAAGGGCTCGTCACCCTGGAAGAGTAGGAGCTCTTTCAGGATCACTACGGCACCGCAGCCTGAAGGTCATCAACAATTTAGTTGATCCTCTGCGGGGTGAAACCCTGCCTACCGGCCGGCAGGCCGCAGCTTCCGTCCGAGCCGCGGATTTCAATCCGCGGGGAAATCTATCTTCCGCCTACCCTTCGTCCCGCAGCCACTTGGCTAGCCACTGGCGGTCGTCCAGCACTTGGGCGCAGGCGGAATAGGGGTCGACCTCGCCGGCCACCACCCGCTCGGTCAGGTCGCGGAGCTGGCCGTCCTTCTCCATGAACTCGAGGAAGCGGCCGCGAACCCTGCGCTGGATAAGCTCCAGGAACTCCTCCCGCCGGCGGCGGCGCCGCCGCTCCTCCAGTTCACCGTTGGCTTCCTGGGCGCGACGCAGGCGCTCCACCTCGGCGTACAGCTCGTCGATGCCGAGCCCCTTGGGGGCCTGGGTCAGGACCACGGGGACGGCCTCGCCGGGTTTCATAGCGAGGATGGCCTCTAGCTCCGCCTTCATGCGCTTGGCGCCCTCGCGGTCCGACTTGTTGATGGCGAAGATGTCGCCGATCTCGAAGAGGCCGGCCTTCATGGCCTGGACGGCGTCGCCCGATTCCGGCGTCACCACCACGATGACGATGTCGGCGGCGTTGACCACATCCAGCTCTGTCTGGCCCACGCCCACCGTCTCCACCAGGACGGCGTCGCGGCCGCTGGCGTCGATGAGCTTGATGACCCCCTGGACGGTGTTGGGCAGGCCGCCGTGGCTGCCACGAGTGGCCATGCTGCGGATGAAGACGCCGGGGTCGAGATAGTGCTGCTGCATACGGATGCGGTCGCCGAGGATGGCGCCGCCGGTGAACGGGCTGGAGGGGTCCACGGCCACGATGCCCACAGACAGACCCTTCTGGCGCATGATGACCGTGAGCTTGTCGACGACGGTGCTCTTGCCCGCGCCGGGTGGGCCGGTGACACCGATGCAGTAGGCGCGGCCGGTGTGGGGCGCGATGCGTCGCATGACCTCGCCGACGGCCGGACTCTCGCCCTCCACCAGGCTTATCAAGCGGGGCAAGGCCAGCGCGTCGCCGG
>Ga0315279_10002879_pt1 | contig 24918 bp, 21 predicted proteins | sample YL17G06_20_MG_FD_203694 | JGI IMG/M metagenome (GOLD analysis project Ga0315279, IMG submission 203694) | Sediment microbial communities from Yellowstone Lake, YNP, Wyoming, USA - YL17G06_20 | ecosystem: Environmental > Aquatic > Freshwater > Lake > Sediment | place: USA: Wyoming | collected...
GGAGCTTGTGGAGTTTTATGATGAACATTGGAATGGCTCGCTGTATTCTACGCCTTCCGCTGGAGAGAGACAGTTTTACCATCTCGATGAGCATGGCTTCATGGACGTCACGGATTATGATGATATTATCAAGGCTTGCAGCGATGGAAGAATGATCAAGATAAAGAAGGAATACGACGACTACCAAAAAGGAATACCATACTAACGCAAAGATCAGTCAAAGAAATACAGGCTACCTTATTGGAACGGAGATCCGCAAATTGGCAGGTTCAATGATTTGCAACAGGACTTCGCAGAAGCCAGCAATAGCCGCACTGTTCAGAGAAGTATTTTTGTCCGTTCGGAACGGAAAGTGAGCGACTTGTCAAAGACGGAGAATTCGTGAGATTCATGCGGAAAATCGTTGAACGGTACGATTATCACGGGAATGGCTCATTGTATTCTACGCCTTCTAGAAGGGAGATGGATTAGTGCCATTTTGATGAGCCAAAAAACAGTAGGCATGACAAGTTGTGAAGATGTGGCTAAATCTCTGGATGATGGAAGAATGGAATGATTATCGCAGAGTGCATAATCTATTCGTGATGAATGGCCGCATGAAAATGATTCATAGAACCGTAGACGAGAAACATAGAACTTGCGAGAGAGAAACTAATCAATTCAGAACTCAGAAATCTCAAAGTGTTTATTCCTCAGTTTTACCAATAGAATCAAATATGACTTTTCAACCGATTTTTGACAGGGAGAAGAATTTTGGTCATCAACCGAAAAGTAATACTTATCAGAACAAACTAAATCAATCGAAGAGGTAACAGAACCCTAGCGGTCACGATTACAATCTAGAGTTGCTTTTTAGAACCGAAAACGCTCTTGGCTATCCTTTCGGCTATTGTCAGTGGTATGTTGATCAGTTTTGATAATAGTCCCATGCCAGAGAACATTGCTCTGAGGTTGTTGATGTCGGTCTGGGTGACGGCGCCGATCGTGGGGGCTGTGAAGATGTAGATGGCTAGGAAGATTGTTATGCCTATTACAAGTCTGACCCATTCGGATGTCCTCAGAGCATTTGTGATCAAATACGCTGGCAATGCAGCAAGCGTCGAGGCCAAAAGGATTTTTGCGGATGATTTCACTTCGGCCTTTACGTGATAATGTCTCAATACCCAGTGCAGACCCCAAAAAAGACTTGGCAATCCAGCAAAGAGATTTCCAAGGATTACACCTACGACACCGAAAGCGGGGACTAGAAGGAAAGCCAGGGAAAGGCCGAATATGAGCGTTAACAAACTCAGTTTCATTATCACTTTTGTTTCCCCCACACCAGCCAGTAAGCTTCTCATGCTTAGCCCTCCGAAGACCGTGAACAGATTGCTTATAACGTATAATGTTAGAAAGTACGGTGCGTAGGTGTACGTTTCACCGAATAATGAGCTAACCATGGGCTTTGCCAAGATCATCACTCCCATTGTAGCTGGCACAAGAAACAAGGCAGTATATTTCACTGAAGATGTGAAGATAGTCCTCAGAAGCTCCTGTTCATTTTTGGGGTCAACCTTTGCAAAGGCAGGGAACAACACAGTTGATATTGGAACTGTCACGAAGGTCAAAAGTACTGCGAAATTGTTTGCAGCTTGATAATTTCCTATCGTGACGTTGTCGCAGTAAAACGCCATCATAAAACTGTAGAATTGCAGTTGAAACCCTGCTACAATAGTGGAGGCCGAAAGTGGAACCCCATACCGAAGCATTGCTCTCAGAGTTCTATATATTTGCGATCGATTCACTTGGGTCCTTTTCAGGCTTCTAAGGAGTGCAAAGTACAACACAACCACTCCTATGATGGTGGCAGCCAGAAAAGAGACAGTGTAGCCTATCATTGCCCCTAATGCTCCTAATCCAAGCAGAACTAGCAACGGCGAAGCAACGGTTTTGACCACGGATTGGCAGATCATCGTGATGCTACTCAACTCCATTCTTTCGAAGCCTGCGAAACTCGATTGTATCGCTACTAGGAGTGAATTAGCGAATATTGTAAACGAGGCAAACGATATTAGTGGTGTTGATTCTGGCCTGTGGAAGATTGCTGAAGCAATGAAGGTGGCTAGAAAAAACGAGATGAGAGACAATGCCAGTCCAGCCATGGCTTCGAAGATTAGGCCAGCCGCGATTATTCCACGTATGTCTTCTTCCTTGTTTTCCACTCTCGCGCAGGCAGTATATTTTGTTATTGCGGAGCTTATTCCCCAGTCTCCAAATAGACCTATCATCAGCGAGGGCGCCAGCGCGACCGTGTACAACCCGTATTCGGCCGGCATCAATAGTCTTGCCAGAACTATAGTTCCAACTGCCATTATTACAGTGGATAAGGCGACTCCTAGAAACAGATGAAGACTACCCCTCGCGGAAGTTATGCCCATTTCCAAAGATTTTTCCATCAATCTCCACTCAGGTTTCACGCCTAAACGGTTGAGGCAGATACTTGTATCAAAGGTTTGGCTTGCCGTGGACTTGCCGCGAGCACTCATATCTTGCTGGTGTTTTGTTCCAGTATATCTAGTGTAAGTGTGAAGTTGCGTCTGGCATTTTCTTTAACTTTAGGCATGACCTTGGAAAGATGCCTAGCCACTTCACTTTTCTTCTCCAGAAGATTTTTGACTTTGTTCTTCAGGACTTCTTCGCTTAGATCTGCTATTGGGAGCATGTAGTCCTCGATACTTGCGGAACCGAATATGTCAGAAAGAATTCCCTTGGCTTTGATGCTGTAACCGATGACGAAAGTTGGGACGGCCTCGGATAGACCTGCTATTGCAGCGTGCATACGTTCAGCCATTATGATGTCAAGCTTTGAAATGAGTGCTCTTATTTCTTCAGCAGAATGACTTAGACTGATTACGGTAATGTTTTCAGAGAGGTCGAGGTTTCGAAAGAGTTGTTCACAAAGGATGCGGTCATCGTTTCTCGTATCAGTGTCCTCCACATGGGGGAGCAGAACGATGTGACATTGGAATTGCTTCAGCAGGGATTCGATTAGATGCTTCAGTGTATTGAAGTGGTCTGCGAAAGAGGTTCTTCCGAAATAGGAGATTGCTTGGCTAGGCGCTATCCCTATAATCGTTTTTTCATTCGGAATGTTATAGGTTTTCCACAAATCGTCAACAATTCCTGTTTCTGGTTCGAGACAGAATGCCGGATCTGCTGTGAGTTCAATCCTTGTTTTCTCAAGTTTCATGTCTCTTACATACTCGAGAGTGACGGACTCTCGTGCAGTAATAAGGCGGACTTCCTTCATTGCTCGAACAAAAGCTCTATATTCATTTTCTTTCTCAAACGGACCAATAGATTGACCCAGAAGAACCACCGGTTTGTCAAAAGCTTGGGCTGTCTGAATTGGCGCCAAGCATTTGAAAGCCAATCCGTATGTTGAACTGAAAACGTCATCTGTGGAGATCACTGCATCCGCCCATTTGAAGGCCTTCAAACCTTCTCGGATGCGGGTCGAAATCCCGAGTGCCCCGACCAGTCGGTAGTGCCACCAACGCGAGAAAGAGTACCAGTCTCCAAACGGATTATGTACAAATGAAACGTTCTGCTTTCTATTCAACCACAAAGAATCGTAGCGTGGATCCTCACTGAAGATCTTGAATTCTGCATTCGCATCAAGCGCTAAGAGTCCGTTTATGACCCCTTTTGTGAAGGCTTCACATCCTTTGTTCCTGAAGCTATACATGTTGACTATAAGGAATCTCATCTGTGGTTGCTCCATTTTCTAAAGCTAGCGATTCAAGTCCAGCATTTAACTAGTTCCTTTTGAATGGCCTTGACTCCCTAAGGAATGAGACTTGTGAATCCAGACAAAACATCAAGTTGGATAATTCAGAGAGTTTTGCGCCTAGCATAGAATTATCGCACTTTGTGAGACGTCTTCTGGTAGCCATTTCCTCGCACACTACGCAGATTTTAGAAAAGTGCGTGCACCAGCAAAGTCTCCACTTCTGACTTCATTAAAATGGTTTAACATAAATAAATATGAGCCTATCAAGAATCTAAGTATGTCTAACCGACTTTCTCCTTTGTACAGAAAGAAAAGAGTTTCCAAAGAATCACCAAATTGACTCCAAACAAAAGCTATTCTATTGAACGTTTTCTGCTCAACATTCTTAAGAAAGAAATAGGTGTGATACAAAGTCATGATGTATACAAGTTGTTTAGCATTTCTCCTAGCCACTGAAGAGTATTTGTGGATTACCTTTGCATTCGGTATCATATACAAAGAGTTGGGGTAATGCTTCAATATCCTGTTTGAAATGTCCACATCTTCAAAACGTGACCATTCCTTTAGATTTTCGTCCCATTTATGTTTTTTTAGAACTTCAGTTCTGTAATTTGAATTTGTACCGCTCATCCACTCAGATTCTATTACTCCACTCAGGAAATCTGGGTATGTGATATGTCCTGATGGGAGCAATCTACATCTGTCTTTCTCAGTGTGAAACAGGAAGAAGATCTTATTGTAAAACACTGACAAAAGCCTGTGTTTACCTGAAATGCTTTCTACCATGTTTGTAATGTGCCCCTGGACTCCTACAGCCTCGGGATGTGTCGAAAAGAACTCTAGGATTTCCTTGAGGTACTCCTGATCCAGTATGACATCGTCATCCATGAAGAGTATAATCGCGCCGGTTGACTGGGCTGCGCCTACATTCCTGGCTCTGCTTATACTTTTTTCCTCCTTTTTTCCCCCTCGCAGATACACTAGTGTTATTCCTTTATCCGAAAAATCGCGATGCATCTCATCAATCATGTCCATTGTTCTACTATTGTCGCTGTCGTCCACTATGGTGACCTCTTTAGGGGGTTTTGTTTGTATCAAAATAGACCGCAATCCAATCCTCAAATCTTCAGCCCTGTTCATCGTGGGGATGACCACCGAGATTTCCACTTTTCCACCTTTCCTCAATTTTAATATACATGTTAAAAAGACTAACGCAGCAATTCTAACAAGAGCACACCACAATGAGTAATGGGAGTGCGCGCAGTTATATCCAAAGCCATTTGCGCAATCTGGCAAAACGCACGTTAAATCAATTAGCGCGGTTATGTTTTTCTGTGAACACTCAAACGTCTCCTCGATTTGGGAAGGGCGACCTCGCCAACATGGGCTTTCCCATGCTGAAATATCCGCTTTACCTTTCCAACAGTAAATGCTCCAGATTCGATTTGACAGTTTTTCTATTGTTGTTTGCGAAGTACCATTCTACAGTTTTAGCAAAGCCTTCGCGATACGTAACCTTTGGTTCCCACTCAAGTATCTTTCTTGCACGAGTTAGGTCTGCTGCTCTGGAAGCTACTCCTTCAGGTTTTGAGAGGTCATGTTTTATCGTTCTTGGCTTCCATCCTACTATACCAAATACGATTTCGGCGGCCTCGTTTATGGTTATTCTGTCATCTCTGCCAGCATTAACAGGAGAACCATCTTCGATTTTCTCTGCGGTAAGCACAAGGGCATCTACTATATCTTGGACGTAGGTGAAGTTTCTGTCCTGGGCTCCTGTCCCCCAAATAACGTATGGATCCATTTCAGTAAATGCCTTGGCAATTAATGCCATGATAGCGTGCGTCTCGTTTTCCCTCGGGCCATAGGCCGTGAAAATCCTTACAGCCGAAGTCTTCATTCCATACTGCCTCTGATAGGCGGATAAAGCCATTTCTCCCATTAGTTTAGCCCAACCGTATTCAAGGTCTGCAAACGCCTTGTCCTTAACAAATGGGTTTGCATCTTCTTCCCTGAGAAGATAAGAAGAACCCTTTCTTTTCTGGAGATATGAGGGATAGACGCATGCGGAACTAGCAAAGCAAATCCGACTCACGGCAGATCTCCACGCTTCTTCAAAAACCAACTGATCTAGTATCATGTTAGAACAGCATTGAGCAGGATGAGTGTCGATATAGCCTCTTCCTCCATGCAAAGCAGCCAGATGAAAGACTAAATCTATGTCTTTCATTACGAACCTAGTGAAGGATCTATCCTTTAGGTCACCCATCCAAATGCTGAGGTCTTGGGAAATCCAATTGTTCTTTTTCTTTCCCCTCTTAAGGGGATACGCCAGATTTCCGAACCTTCCGCTAGAAAAGTCATCAGCAACTGTAACCGTAGCACCCATCTTAAGAAGTTTGTCGACTAGGTGGCTTCCTATGAAGGAGGCGCCCCCAGTGACTAAGACTTCTCTGTCCTTCCACACAACAATACTACCTGAAAGGTTGCCGTTTCTTAAGGTGTTGTCCTTACTATATAGCTTTTCTGAAAGATTGATATAGAGTCACGTACTTCCTCGCTACCGACGCTGCGTCGAACTTCTTGGCATGAGATTGGGCATTTGTTGACATTCTATTCCATAGCCCTATATCTGCAGTCAGAGATAATATTCGTTCAGATATCGTCCTGAAATCGGTAGGATAAACCCGGAACCCGTTGTATCCATCTACTAGTAGATCGTTTGATATCGCTGTTGACCCACCTACTACAGGAGTACCAGAGGCCAAGGATTCCAGAACAGTTGGAGAGATTACAGGCACTTTATAAATAGATGGTACAACTGCCACTTGCACTCTGGAATACAGCTCTCTCAACTCCCTCTTGGAGACTATTCCCACACACACAATCCTTGTCGCGATTTCCCTTTTCACAGTTGACAATATCTGCTTCGGCTTGGACCATAGGTCGCCAACAACATATAATTTCATCATAGGGTCAATCTTCGCCAGCGTACAAAACGCCCTAACTGTGGTTTCTAAGTTTTTGTCCCTCCAAGTGCCAACGTGCAGGATAGCGCGTTCTCTTTTTTCTTGGGTCAGACTTACATATTTCTGAGTGTTAATACACACTGGAATGACCTCGATCTTCCCAGATTTGACGCCCAGATCTAAGGGAATTCTCTTCGCCAGCTCAGTCGACGTCGTTGCAATCACATCGAACGTGTGCGCGCGGATTAGGACTCTAGCATATAGTTTCTGATAGAGAGATCGGCGGAATTCAAGATCGTGGTAGAGAAGCACTTTAAATGTTGGGGAACGGATAGGTACGACGCCATTAGCGATAAGCATATCTGGGGCGATTTCTCTAAGAAAAAGCGATCCTCGAGATAACCATAAGAGCGGTTCTCTTCTGCTTTCCTTCATCCAGGACTTGTAGTTCCGACTCCTGCCAAAGGTGCGAATCGTGGGGAATCTTTCAACATCAAACAGATCCTTTATTGAAATACCGTCGCTCTCCTCTTCAAACGCGCTAATTACGTCAACTTTGTGACCGGCTTTGATTAATGCGTTGGACAATTCGAAAATGAAGAAGTTTATCCCATTTACATTTAGAACAGATCCGACTTTTGTAAAGACAATTTTCAATGTTATCTCACCAAATCTCAGTTAGTTCCCTATTCCCTCTTACTTACTTTCAGCGCGCGTAACGGCAAAGGTGACCTGCCCTTCTTCAATCAGCTTCCACCGCCTGAACCTTCATAAATCTCAGATCCTCCATTAGAATATATTTTGGTCAAGTTGTTCAAGAAAGGCGACAATTTTATAACATTTGATTGCGTCTGGCCCAAAGTTGTTCCATAAAGGACATTTGTTCTGCTTAGGTAGACAACGTCATCATATCCGATAGTAGTAGTGTTTGACAGTGTTTTTATACGGTCCAAAGATCCGCTGACGTAGTCTATGAGAACGGCAGTTGAAATGGTATCTTCATAGATGTTCAAATTGGATCCTAGATACCTTGACAGCCAGTCTGCTCCGAACACGTCCAGTTCATGGAGATACCCATTTTCCAAATAGGGTCGCACACCCATCCTGTACATGCTCAAAGGAGGGGACCAAGTTGTCACACCGACAACCTCATAGACAAGGTCCGTTTGAAAGAGAAAGTAAGGAACAAGAATGGCTATGACCAAGATTAGAGCGTACATTTCAGTTTTCCGCTTAGAAAAAAAGCTAATTATGGCCTTGCAACCCAACCAAAAAAACGGTGCCAAGAAAAAGAGCACTATATGATAAAACCTCGACATGTTCAAAGCTGAAGCGAAGCTCGGTAGTAGTATGGACATCAACAACAACGCCATGTTTAGCGATGAAAACGTAACATACTCTCGGTCAAAATCACTGCTTTTCCGTCTGATCAGCATTGTAATGAAGCCGACAACAACAAGAGCTTCCGTAGCGTAAACGAAAATTCTCCCTACAGAGTGCAGTGGTGATGGTGGTGTTTCCATTCCTATGCCGGCGAGAACTTCTGTCCCCCTGGAAGACGGGTTAAAAAAATCGCCTAGACTTTGGACAACTTCGTTTCCAAAATGCAAAAAAGTTTCGAAAGATGCAGAGGAGGAGACATAGATATACCAAGAGAAGACCATCGTGAAGAAAAGTATCACAGTAACTATGCTTAAGTTTTTGCTGCCTTTCTTCAATATGAATGGGACGACCCACGCAAAAACAAGTGTGAAAAGGAAAATAACGGCTATACTATAATGTGACACAACCAAAGCAAAGCCAAAAATGAGAAAACATGCTTTTTTTGCAAAAGAGTTCATATTCTTCTTCAGTAGGATATAGAAGAGCAATAGAAAGAACAGCTCTGCGACCATCTGCCTCGCGAGACCTACCATTTCTGAATAGAAGGTTGCTTGCGCCATGAAAAGAAATGTTGATATGAACGCGCCTTTACTGCCTAAATACTTCCCCCACAACCAAAAAAGGCCAAGGGGAACTAACGAAAACAACAAAGGAAAGACAATTTTGAACACCCATACTCCTTCTAGGTTAAGAACATTTGAATAGATCGTAGGAAGTATTGTGATGCTTAGCATCGCATTAAATCTACCATACCATTGATCACGAAACAACATTGAATTCCAATAAGAGCAGTTGTCAGTCACTTTTAGCAGATAGTATTCATGGTGAATGTCGTGGCCATTAACATAGAATGAAGAAAGCGGGAAATAGAATAGAAGTGCAAGCGCAATCGCAAGCACAATCACCGCATAGAAACTTGGGGAATCTGATCTTTTCCAGAAGATAGCCCAAACAAAAATAATCGCGACCGTTGCCATCATGAAAACCAAAATCGAACTATTCTCAAAGGTGCTAACCCAAAGCGCCCCTATAATACTCAAAATAGGCAAACAAATCAAAAGAAGCGCATCCCGGACTTTCCTTCTCAGTTTTGCGGTGGATACGTGCCCAAATTTGAACACCGCGTCGACTCTTAAAGAGCCAAAGACGCACATTACGATCATGCCGAAGTTCAAGGTTATCATGAGAGGCAGTATCGATAGTGGGTCTGGAATGCCAATGAGTGGCAATATTCCATTCATGAGCAACCCAAATAGCATTAGAAGAGCAATACTTAGACCCACACAAAAAAGAATTATTTCTATCCTGTCAAAATTGTCTAATCTCAGCAGCTTGATAAAAACGAAGCCTGGAAGCAAAGTGAGATAGATAAATCCAATGATTTGTCTCGCGACAGGAACATTGAAGAACACCAGAATGTCCATTACTAATTGCATAAGTAATACAGCAAGTAGAAAATCCTTTGATTTACGCATAGTCAGTACGGCTTTCATTTTGGTAGACCCTTTCAATCAGAAACATGCTTTTTTTGGTTAAATTGGTTTCTATAGTGGTATTAATATGCGTGTACGGCAATGTCAGTGTTCAAGCTGCCGAGAGGGAGCAAATCATTGTATTCGTGTTGAACAGGTAAGCGGAAAGACTTATCAAGTATTACGACTTCAAACTAGATCAAAAATAAATATGTGTGAAGATATAATGCACCAGAGATGGGAGTATTGGAAAATAAGTTATGCTTGGCATTAGTGCTCGTCTTGGGACTTGTCGGAGCCCTTATCTCTACTCCCGTGTTGTCATCGCTTCAAGCAAACGTCTATCTTGAAACTTCAGGAACAATTCTTTATACGCTCGCGCCCACGCTCCATATCGACGGAAGATGGATTAAGAATTCCGCAGGGAACATACTCTTCCTTAGAGGTGTGAACAAAGTCGGATTTGAGGATTTAGCAGATGGATCATGGGAAGCTGATGGGCAAGGGGGACCCGGTGCGTGGAGTCCTTACGCCGTTAGAGCAAATCTAGACAAAATGAAAAGCTATGGTTTTAATGTGGTACGGCTTATTCAGGCGGTTGACTGGTGGATTAATAATGAGCCTAATTACAAACAACATATAAAGGACATCATCACTTGGGCTGGGGAAAGAGGGATTTATGTTATTTTCACTGGTTATCAAGTTAGGAACTATTTCGCGGGGGGCGGCCAAGATCCGTTGCCTTACCCTCCTTACAGCCTTCCAGGCTCGGAAACGATAATACCCAGCAAAGAAGCCTTTGTTAATTGGTGGAAGGATGTTGGAACTCAGCTAGGCAGTTTTCCAAACGCACTCTTCGAGCTCTGGAATGAACCTGTCTGGGATCCAGATCCATCGGCCGGCTTCGCTAGTTGGAAGCCTGTTGTACAACAGTGTATCAACACTATACGAACCGTATCAGATAATATTGTGCTCGTTCAATGGAACTATGATGTGTGGTGGAATATAGGCTCACACAACGACTTAAGCTGGATTCAGGACCTGAATCTAACAGGCTCAAACATTCTGTACAGTACACACAGTTACCCAGATGGTCTGGATGCTCCAAACCATTACTCTTATAATGATTTGAGAAATGCTTTGCAACTTTGTGGAGTCGAAAGTGTAGGAAACACGTTTAATAAGCCGGTGATTATAGGCGAAATAGGATGCAACCTTGCGTGGACAGGTCAAGACTTGACGAATGAATTATCAGCGTTTAAAAATGAATTAACGGTATTCAATGATTGGAATCTTAGTTATCTTGGGTGGTGGTGGAGAAATGAGGGCCAATTTGCTTTGCTTCAACCAAACGAGTCTTGGATTCCCCCGCCCACTCAACCGGGACAAATCCTGATTAATGCGACAGCGATAGGAGGTACTGGTGGCCCATAAACAGGACTGGGCGCCATCGCCATAGCGCACTTGTTGGGCTATGTTCTGAACAATCAGAGCAAACTTGCAATTCTTGGCGAAATCGGTTCCATTACGCGGTAGACTAGCAAAGAGCTCACTGGCAAATCTGCCCTCTATAACAATTCTCTGATGATATTCAACGAATTGGGGATAAACTGTGTTTCTTTCTGGCGGTGGCGGTCCGTAGCTATACTCTCTCACGACAGACCCTAACTACAGCCAAACGTTGCTGGTACGTTCTTGAAGTCCACACTTTCGGCAGGCTAAAAAGAACCAAGACTCGTTATCTTTTATTGAAGACATTCGGGTTTTCGAAGTCGAGATGAGAAGGGGGCTTAGCAACTCTGGGCCGCAATTGAGATGGATCGCTTATAATCTTGTGCGCGTGCAGATATGTATTTAGCCTTGACTACTTATCATTCGCTTTAACAAAGAGAAACCATGTTCATTGGACAGTGAACGAGTTGTACCCTCAAAGACACCTACTTGTGAGCTTGATAATTGCCACAATTTCCTTGCTCTTTGATCAGAAGACCTCCTTTCTTTCAGTAGAGCTGTTTGGTTACAACTTGACGGTTTTTGTTCTAAGCATCATATCTGGTGTCTTTCTGGACATTGACCACCTCATCGACTACCACCTCAACAGAGACAATCCATTTGAAAACCTTGAATCACAATTCAGGAAAGGGAGAATGTACGTTGTATTTCACGGCGTTGAAAGCGCCATATTTCTGACGGCTCTCGTGGCTCTACTGCCTTTCCTTCTCTTTCCGACAATCAGTTATGCTTGCCATATTACAATGGATATCTATTACAACGGCGCGCCCTTTCAGGCTTATTTATATACTGTTCGCTTTGGACGGAAACTGCTACATAGGCTTTGACAAATCAGATTATCTTGGCGGCCAAGATGGGTGGCCAAGGGGCATAAGCTTTCGACGGTCCGCGCTAAAGTATTTGGTGCCAAACATGCATGCTCTACGCGTAGTGTTGTTCTTGACGTAGTTAGTCGTGTTGCTTACTGCTTTCGTGCACGCGGACGCCGAGCAAGCAGGCTGCAAGGAACACTGCAACGCTCAACAGGCATTCAGGGATGTGGAATGGCGTAGGTGTTGCTTTTGTTGTTGCAAGAGTGTTTTTCGAGAATGTTACGCAGACTCTGTGAACGCTGTGACTATATTCGAATCTTACCGACCAGAAGTTTCCGTTGTTTGCAACTGTCCTGTTTACTTCTGCGTTTCTAGATAGACGCCTAGTTCGTCTATATTCTCAATCAGTGGTTTAAGTAACGAGGCGTTTGTCCGACCCTTCGTTCCTGCCGGTCCGCTTAGTGTGTAACTTGGTGTTCTGTTCTTGGATGTGAAGGCAATGTCAGTGATTATCGAGTTCGATTCTACTGAGAACCAAACCGTACTCGAGGAAGCTGGAGAAACTATAACGGCAGGCAGACGCTATTTCTTTGGTTATCCAGAGACTAGCGCCGAACCAGTCTTTGGAAACATAGCCAGGACAAAGTTCCACGTACAGGTTTCCGCCTTGTTGGACGTACTGCCTTAAAGCAAGTTTTTGTATGGATGAGATCTTGCTATAGTCATAGGTTCCGCTCTCACCTCCCTTCATTATGACTAGAGCAGCATTTTGGCATCCCGCAACGGTGTTTGGATGTTGGCTTTGCATATTGTCTTCACCCTGTCAAACCTTCGACAACGCTACAGAGAATTCTGCTATTGTAACCGAGAGAGTCTGCATTGTCAACAAATATCCAGACTTCTTTCCCTGTGGTTGCTGAATAAGCCTGTGCAGGCAGCAAATTGACTGCTACACTCAAAGAGAAAGCAATCAAAATCAAGACTACAAATATTCCTCTGTTCATTTCTATGCGAGCCTTCTTTCTCCTTTGCTCTAAGTATTGCACTGCTCTCTACAAACACATGATTCTTGTGATTCTAAATTATGGGAGAAAGTTCTACCTCAGTTGTCAGCCTAGCTGCTATCGCTTTCTCTTACCGCTGTGGGGAAAAACTGAGTTAAGTCACCTGAGGAGTTGGTTACCTAACCAATGTATTGGTCATCAACTACGACGTCATCTGCGTAAAAGTCAAATTTGAAGTTGGAGTCTCCACCAATTCTGACGCTGACCATTTTTTGTTCACATTCTGGCCCGCTCACCGCTAGAACGCCGTCAACCCACATTTGACATTCGCCAGAGCCTGAAACGGCTTTCAACTGAATCTCATGCCAGACACCCGTAGTAGCTTGAATTGAAGATACGCGAATACTGCCCCACCAGTTAACATGAAGCGCCCACATAGCTTTGCCCGTGGCGCTACTATACACAACCTGAGCCTGAACTGGATGATAGACCGATCCTCCATACTCGTTATATAACTCCATAACCCAAGACCATTGCCCTGCCTGAGTCGGCACAGTAAGAAGATAAACCCACACCCGAGCATAACATGGATTAGGACCAGGAACCACTACGTCATCTTTAAGCGTGCCACAAGTTCCATCCCTCGGAATGCTAATCTTCACAGCAGCACTCCCAGAATGAACCACATTCTGCTGAATTATCGGATCAGCCTGTATCCTAGACCAAGCCCTAAAATCCCCTTCCTCATAACCATTACTCCAAATCGCTTCACCAGCACTCTTGTATATGCCTCTGAAGGTTCCTCCCGGGCTGCTCACAGCAACAGTAGTCTGGCTGGCACTAGCATTTGAAACACTGATTCCGCCCGTTGTTTCCCAATGATCAAAAACATAGCCCGAAGCCGGATTGAACTGAGCTTGATAGCTTCCAATAATCTTGGAAACATCATTTGCAAGAACATACTGAACGCCATCAAACGTAATAGTCCCCACATTAAACGTCGCACTATTATTCTGCCTCGCCTCTAGATGAACGTTACAGGGGTACAGCGTGTCACTAATGTATTTGCTGTCAACTGCGACATCGTCTGCGTAAAAGTCAAATCTGAAATTGGATTCTCCGCCAATTCTAATGCTAACCATGTTTTGTACGCATTCAGGACCGTCGGCCACGGCTAGGACGCCGTCGACCCACATCTGGCAGTTGCCGGTCCCTGAAGCGGCTTTTATCTGAACTTCATGCCACGCGCCTGTAGTAGCTTGAATTGAAGATACGCGAGTGCTGCCCCACCAGTTAACATGAAGCGCCCACACAGCTTTGCCCAAGGTGCTGCTATATACAACATACGCCTGAACAGGATGATACTCTGATCCGCCATACTCGTTGTACAATTCCATGACGAATGCGCTTTGCCCAACCTGGGTCGGCACGTTAAGAAGATAAAACCAGCATCGAGCATAACACGGATTAGGGCCTGGAAGAAAGGCATCATCTTTAAGTGAGGCACAACCACCATTTATCATGCTCATTTTCGCAGCCCAGCTTCCAGAATGAACAACAGCCTGCTGAACTATTGGACCGTTCTGTGTTCTCGACCAAGCACTGAAATCCCCTTCCTCATAACCATTACTCCAAATCGGACCAATGGCACTCACACTTTTTGTGCTTTCTTGCGCTGACCCAGACAGAAACCGTACTGTAATGCTACTGCTAACTAGCAGAGAGAGAACACATAGGAACACCAACTTATTGAACTTCAAAGCTCTTCCCTCACACCCTATCTGAACAACGACACCCTTTCTTAAATGCTGTGGAAGTAACTTCTATAAGTAACGTCTTTCGCGCACAAGGACCTCTAATCTTAACAAAACATGCAGCTGATTCATATGAGGCATCATAGACATCGAGATTCAATAGGGGAACTGCCATCTACTACACAACAAACCACAGTCGCTGCACTTGATCCCAGTTCACTGAAGAGATATTCAGACAAGCAAGATTTCTCAAACTAAACCTTCGTTTTCGAGCGCTTCTCTGGTTAAGCAAGCTCTAGAAGCCTCTTCACTAGTCCACAAACCGAACCTACGTTTAACAATCGAAGAGAAAAGAGCACCCAAGAGAATCAATTGGTCTTGAACAGCTTCCACAATCGGAGTCCTCAGTCGACCAACAAGAACCGCAACAACCAAGAAGACCAAGAAAAGCAGCAGCAAAATAAAATACTCCGCAAAGACGAGAACAGAAGCTGGAATAAGAAACAAGAAGACAAACGGATTAACAAGGTGCAAGAAAGCTTCAGGCATAAAAATCCTCTTCGGCAAAGCAACCTTTCCCTTTGAAGACAGTTTTAGACACCTGAACCATAGGCGTTGAAGGTTATTGGCTCTGCGCAACTTCGTCGAAACCTTTCCCTTAAACGTTCTAGGAAAAACCGTGAAATACATTACTTCAGGAACTAGGAGTGTTCTGACTCCCTTTTGAACGATGTTCAATGCTGTGCCTGAATCATCCGCGTCTACGTCGAATTGATCAAGCAAAGACCGCTTGTAAGCCCCAAAACCGCCCTGAAAAATTATGGTTGAATGAAGCTTCGACTCTCCAATCCTTATCGTGTGAACCACATCGTTGTACAGAATTTCACTCTCTGTAACCCACGTCTCCTTTGGATTCAGTAAAACCTCCAGCCCCGCCACGGCCCCAACCGAAGAATCAGACAAAAACTGCAAGGCCTTGCCAATTGCATCTTGCGGCCAGAAACAGTCAGCGTCCGAAACAATTATGACTTCACCTCTTGCATGCTTCAGTGCTAGGTTCAGGCTCTCGACTTTTCCTGCGCCACCTGTGTTGTCTAAAAACTCGATTTTCACCAGAGGATTTAATTCCTGAAATTCTAGAACGGCCGGAACGCTAGCATCATCTGAACCATCATTTACAATGACTATCTGCAGTTTGTCTCTGGGATAGTCAATCCTCATTAGATTCTCAAGTTTTAGCTTGATGATTTTCTCCTCATTATGCATCGGAACAACAACAGTCACTAAAGGAGCGTAGCGCGAGTCTCTCTTAACATTCCAAGGTTTAAACGAAAATCGCCGCATGTAAAGATAGTAAAGGGTCGGGACGCCCACGAAAATTGCCAGAAGAATACTCCAGACAGCAATTGCGAGACTCAAGATACTCCCCCAGTCCAACTCTGAAGCGCCAGAGCCAAATCTACTGCTTTGTAAAAAGAGGCACCGAGAGTTTTGGCATACGTTATTATCTCATCCAAGATTTCGATGGTTGAAAGACCGACATTTCGATACAGATGCCAAGGCACCCCTTCAACTCTTGGCAGAGAAAGCACATCTCTAGGATGAACATAGAACACGACAGGATTGCCAAGAAGGAAATTCATCTTCATTCCAAATCTAACCCATGTACAGCCGAGATTTCTCATCCAAGCCGCACTAAGCGGGATAGGAAACAAAGGATTTACCGAAACAGGCATTTCCAAAAGTGTCTTGTGACTCTTATCATGGGCGGAGTTAAATGAAACCCAATAAGGCTTAAAATTCAAATTCATATTTCCGTAGTAGCCTGGTATGAAAGTGGGTATGAACGAAGAGTCGTACAGATACCCATTTTCTGCAAGAATCTTCAGCGTATCTCTGTTCGCCCTGAGGCACGGAGCCCTGAAACCCACTGGTCTAACCCCTATGATTCTCTCGATAATGCCTGTAGCTTGTTTGATACGACTCTCTTGTTCGCCTCTTTCAAGCAAGAACTCGTTTTTCAAGTGTAAGAGCCCATGACACGCGACTTCATGACCTCTCTGATGAATTAATCTCACCATGTTTGGATGCATTCGAGCTATGTCACCCGGCACAAAAAACGTAGCAGATATCCTATGCTTCTCAAACAAGTCAAGAAGGCGTGAGGCACCATCTTCCTCACTCACTTGAATGTCAGCCTCGATGGGATCATGGTCAACACCATAAAACCTCAAAAGGCTTGACCAACCATCAACATCCACCGTCATGACAAAACGTTGTTCAGGGAGCCGAGAATACCGTTGCGAATCGTTCTTGTGAAAGCCTTCGGGCGCGGAAGTAATTTGAGTCATGGTTCGTCCAACAGTTGACATTAGTTCAGAACTATTTACTCTTACCTTGTCTCTCTAACGAGGGGGCTTCAAACACGCTCAACGCAATGGTTCGATCCGTCTTAGATACGGTTGTTCCATCTATTTCTTTCAATTCGCCACAATATGTCCATATCCTTCTAAATGACCCTTGAAAAACCCGAAGAACCACGCTATCCTTTTGAAAGCGTAATGAATCGGCAGTAGGAAAACGCTTCTTCGGCGAGTCAGCCTGTAAGCTCCAGAACACCGCAAGAGCCCTGCCAGAAGACCTGCAACCGGGGTCATTTTCCACAGTGTAATCATACTACCGTCCTTATGAAAAATATAATGCCCCCCAAGACCATACCAGACATACTGATTCCAGAGGGAAAACCAAGATTGCCTCGTCGATTCCATAAAAACTTCCTTCGTTACCGCAAGCTCCCAACCCTTTGCCCTCATTCTATAGGATAGTTCAGTATCCTCTGCAGCGCCCTTCATTCGGGTGTCAAAGCCTCCGATCTGCCTAATTGCGTCGACTCGGTAGATTGCGCCTTCGGTTCCTGGCAAATAGCCGAATCTTGATGCTCCTTTTTCGCCGTACATAGAGTCTACAACGTACACTATATTCTCTAGATCAGCGGCTATGCCTTGTCCAAGGTGCACGTCATATTTCCCACCTGCGATTCCTACTCGAGGGTTGGCTTCCATAAACTCCAGTTGCTTGTTCACATAGTTAGGCGGAAGAACCATGTCTCCGTCAACCCATAAAACATATTTGCCACGAGCATTGTCGACCACCATTTGTCTGGCTGTGCCCAGGCCGCTATTCTCATGGAAGAATCTATGGCTAACTGTTACGTTGCGAAGACCTGCTTCAACAATTGTTGAAGTCCTATCTGTACTTGAACCTTCGATAACTATGATCTCCATACGATCATGAGGAAAATCCTGACTCAGAATGCTATCTATAGCTGACTTGACAGTTTTCTCAACATTTTTTATGCAGAAACCGATAGTCACTACGGCACTATTCCCCAAGACTTCGTCCCTCAAATCAAACCAATACTTTCCAAATGGCGGGAATTGTGAAGTGAACCATAAAAAGACTTGACTTTAGGATTCTTCGAAAGCCTTGGAGATGCTGTCACTGATTACTCTGTTGTAGATTTTCAGCAGGCTCAGCTGCAAACCGTACGCGATGCGCGAGGTGAGGTAGTTGTTTCTAGGAAAGATCTTTGCGAACTTTTCAATGTTTTCACCTAGGACTGTGATGCTCTTTGGGTCGAGGAGCCCTTCTTTAATGGCGATCCTCAGGAACTTGATCTTAGACGGATTGTATCCCATGATTTGCGCGGCTGTCCAGTCGATCGAAAAGGGGTCTTCGCCTGCCATAATCAGGTTTAGCCTGGACGGAACCCTTCCCAAAGCTACCAGTCCGTCTACGATAGTAAGATGAGGTCTGAGTATCGTGCAAATGCCGATGATGGCTTCATTCAGATGTGGGTGGTACTCCAACTTTCTTGGATATGCCATCGCGCCAAACAGGTTTTTCAGCGCGCAAGTAATCGTAACTTCGCTCATGACTTTCAGTTTAGGCATATTCAGAAAAAGGTCGGCCTCGACAAGAAGTTTTGGGATCTGATAGCTCAGTTCTAGGCCGTTTACTGTCACTTTTGTCTCTTCAATAGGATCCGTTGATAGGTTTACGAGATCGATTCCTTTGTCTTCAGCCAACTTCGTGTAGCCCAGCATTTGAAATGCGTGTTTCGTTCTCATGGCGGAGGCGTCTGCCTCTGCTATCTTTATGTCTAAGTGTTGACCGTAGTTTTCGCGCAACACATTAACCGTGGCTTCGACTAGACGCGGATCTGTCGTGTAGCCTGTTGCTGCCGACCAGTAGTAACAAAGGTTCGGTTTGATCACAACCGTCCTCACTTTCTTGTTCAGCTTCAGATCCAATAAGCCTAGTGCTTTGGAGACGTAATTTTCCAGTTCGTTTCGGTCTTTTGCTTCAACCAAACAAACAATCTTTGCCATGTCATTCACCCTTCGGACTTCTTTTGTCTCGTCTGTATGCTTCCTCAATGACCTCCACAGTTCTGAGCCCGTCGATGGCGGAAACGGATGGTTCTAGGTCGTTTTCAAGACAGTAGAAGAAGTGTGCCAGTTCTTGGTCGTATGCGTCGTAATGAGAGAAAGTCAATGGTCTGATCCTTCGACCACCTATCTTACGGAACACGTTTTTTATGCCTTCCTTGAAAGCATAGGTGTAGATGTTGCTTGGTGCAAACTGCTCGCTGGAGATGTAGGCGTAATCTCCGTGAAGAATCACTCGCATGTCAGTTCCTGAGGAGATCATCTGCTGGTACCAGCCAACGTGGACGATTCCTGTTGTAGGCAACTTGTCAGATTGAAGAACCGCAATCGCGGCGTCTTCGACCGGCAAGTTGAACTTGTGCTTTAGATGAGAAGACAGCAAATGACAATCTCCCGCAAAAAATCTGTACAAGTCGATTAGATGGTATCCAATATCAAGCAAAGCTCCTCCTCCGACTTTTTCCGGATCAAACCACCACTCAGGAACTGGCTGCGGAATGTCTCCATGGGAGAATGGACCGCTTACGATATTTTCCAAAGTCACCATCTCCAATTCCCCAAGGTTACCATTGTCAAGCGTCCTCTTTATCTCCTTAATCATGCCGATGAACCGCATTGAGTGCCCAACCATCAGCTTTCTTCCGCTCTTCTCAACAGTGTGCACTATCGATCTGCATTCTTCGGTTGTTCTAGCCATCGGCTTTTCCACAAAAACGTTTATTCCATTTTCCAATGCGAGTTCAATACTTTCTCGATGAAGAAAGTTTGGCAAAGAAATAACTACTGCGTCCAAATCTAACTTGAGCAATTCCTCGAAATCAGAGAATAGATTCTTTGCGCCAAGAACTGCAGCATTTCGGAGTCTTCTTTTTGAAGCATCTGCTGCTGCCAGAATTATGACATTTCCATGTTTGGCAGCATTTATCAAATGTAATGTCCCCATTTTTCCCAGTCCTATGAAGCCTATTCTCAGCATATTTGACAACCTCTTACAAACAACTAGTTTCGAGACGAGTTCCTCTCGCGTGTCTTCTCAATGTGACTTTTCGTGAAGCCCACACACCACGCGGAGTATTTCAACGCGAAGGTGGCAGGGAGCAAAAAGACTAGTTTTCTTTCCCGCGTCAATTTGTAACCTTCAATTCCGTAGAGAAGTCCTGACACGATGCCTGCTAGAGGAGTCATTGTTGGGAAACCAATGGCTTTGCTATGCTTCCAGTGGACTTTGTGGTTGCCGTAACCATACCAGAAGTATCTGTTCCATAGTTCCCTCAATGTTCCAATTCCTCCTCGTTTTTCCCAAAATTTCGCATTTGCAGCGCCCACGGACCAACCTAGTTCCTTTATTCGATATCCCACTTCCACGTCTTCTCCAGCCCCTCTTATGGTTACGTCGAAACCGCCAGCCTTTTGCAGTGCTTCGACGCGATAGGCCGCTGCACCCGTCCCAGGAGGTTTCAGCTCTGAGCCATGAGTCATGTACTTTGTTCGGTCTATTAAAAATGGAACTAGGTCAAGCCTCGTCACAAGATTGTCTGCGGGCATTAACAGAATCCCCACAGATATCCCTACGCTTGGGTGTAAGTCCAGAAACCCTACCTGCTTTCTTACGTAGCTTTTTTCCAGTATCTCATCGCTGTCCACCCATATTATATACTTCCCACTAGCGTTTTGGATGACGAAATTACGAGTGAAACCCAGCCCGCGCCATTGTTGGGTAAAAACTTTGACAGGAATGTCTGTCTTCCGAGCATAGCTCTGTATTACGGAGAACGTGTTATCTTCGCTTCCGTCATCTACAATTATCAGTTCCATCAGCTCGTGAGGATAATCTTGAGTTATTACGCTCTCTATTGCACTACCGAGAATATCCTCGCAATTTCTTGCGCACATCCCGATAGTGACTTTAGGTTCCATTGCAGAGTCCTCTCGAATCCGTTTTTGAACTATATCATTGGGATCTACGGCAGAAGGCCTTGCACTCGCTACTTCAGAGCTTTTTTCAGCATCTCGAATGTTTCTTTTGCATGTCTTTCCTTCGACACCCCTGTCGCGACACCTTTGATCTTGGGTAAAGCTGATATGTACTCTATAGCGTCTGAGGGCGCTAGGTATCCTCCTGCGAAGATACTTATGGCTATCACGGATGGTTTCGAAAAAACCTTCAGTGCCTGCTCACATTCCTCTTTGCATGGAGCCATTTGAAAACCAACTTTGTTGAAGGGTGCGGCTATTACGACTTCGCTCAAATCAATTTCCCAGTCTCTGAATTTGCTGACTAGGTAAGCAAAGTTGCATGTGTTGAAGCCTGGAGTAATTCCTAGATTCCCCATGTATCCTATGTAGGATTTGAAAAGCCATTCCATCTTCAAGGCTAAGGCGAGATCAGTTATTACTTCATGAAACAGAATGCAGTCTATCTTTGCTTCCTTTCCTGCTGCAGATCTTATTCTGCTAATCTCATAAGTCATGTATGTCTTCATTATTGCCAAAGGATTCATATTCAGAAATCCAACTACACCCATAGCCATTCCTCTCAGGTTTCCAGAACCTATGATGCGTCCTCCAACTCTCTTAGCAAGACCAGAGATACCGCCGACCTGGGTGGCCAATTTGACATATTCGTATGCGTACGGAACAATGCCGTACAGGCTCAATCCTTCAAGCGCTCCTCTCCTTTTCAAAGCCTTCAGAATCGAAAGCGTTGTTTCACTTACTGAAAACATGAATCCGTTGGCACCATTCTCGACAGCAAGATGTATCAGGTCTGCCGCGCGCTCAGGAAGAAGCGTGGCCTTCTCTCTAAGCCTCGTTCTCTCCTGTGACAAGTGACTTATATTGTTAAATGGGTTATCCCCAACCAACAACGTTCTGCGAGTCATGCTAAGATTCTCCGCTAACCACGTCTTCTATGATCTTGTCCACTTTCATCGCAGAGCAGAAATCGGGCTCTGCTTTCGTCGCGTCAGCCACCGACTTGACAAAGTGCAAATCCTCTCGATAATACTCCGGGAGTCCCAGCCAGAAGGGAACATTGTCGTTGAGGTCATGTCTGTACCACATGAGCGATTTACCATCTTGCGACTCAAGCTTTACTTGGTCATCGTTGACAAACAGACTTCCTTTCGATCCTGTCACTGAGAAACCTACTTCAGGCATGCGATAATCTTTCTTGCACCATGATACATCAAACTCGCCTCCAGTCTGAGAGCCCCCAACTTTGAAGCTAACCGAATCTGCGGCTTGTTCATTGGACTTGGATTCAGCAGAATTGACCTCAAGATCTCCGAAGAACCAGGTCGCCAGATCAATGGCGTGACAACCTAAATCCCTGAGAACACCACCACGGGAACTCGACATCTCGGTTTTTTTCTCAAGTCCAAGAAAATCCGAGGAATACGCATAAGCTTTGAAAAACTCGACCCTTCCAATAGCAGCCTTCTGAAGCAACTCTCTGGCCTTGTTAAAAGTGACATAAAACCTTCTCAAATAGCCAACCATGGTCACGCTCTGATGAGTCTGTGCCAGATCCGCCAAACGCTTCGATTCCTCATAGGTCTGCGCCAAGGTCTTCTCAACAAAAAGGTTCTTCGATATTCTGTTCTCGAGGATGGCGCTGGCAACAAAAAAATGCGAAGGGATCGGTGTCGTCACATAGACCGCATCAAGTTTGAACCCCTCAAGTTTCTTCAAGTCATCGACGATTTCCAGTCCCTTGAACACTTTCTTAGAAAAACTGCGGATCAAACTGCTCTTTTCGCACAATGCGACAAGTTCAACATTTGGCAAAACGTTGAGTATTCCTGCATGGACAAGACCCATCTTGCCCACGCCGATAATTGCCACTCGCAAGTTTTCGCCCTGCAAACTCTATCTCTCTCTAAGCGTTCACTGAAGAAACGCCGTTTGTCACGTGCCTCGCGTCATTGTCACTCATTTCAGCGTGCATTGGCAGAGTGATTGTCCTCGCAAGAATCTCTTCAGAAGTTGACAAGGACCCTCTCAAAGTGCAAATCCTGCTATTCCCGTAGAAAGACTGTAGATGACATGGCGGATAGAAGACGTTTCCAGTTTCAACCCCGTACTCCTTATACAAGCGTTCAGTAAACTTTGCCTTGTTCACCTTCCTGTCAAGTGTCAAAGGATACTTGTAGTAGCTGCACCTTGCCTTCTTAGCACATTTTATCGTTTTCACATAGTCCAGCTTGTCCAACTCCTCATTATAAACATCGGCAATCTTGTTTCTCTTCGCGATGAATTCCTCAGCTCTCTTCAACTGATAGATCCCCAAAATCGCTGAAATCTCTGGCAACATCATGTGCCTGCCAACCTTCACAAAGCTGCTCTTGCCTGGGCCAGACCCATAATATCTGAATCTCTTCGCTTCCTCTGCCAATCCAGCCTCATCAGTCACGAGCATCCCGCCCTCTCCAGTCGTCAAAACTTTGGTCGGAGTAAACGCGAAAACTGCAGCCCTTCCGAACGTGCCCGCCTTTTTCCCTTCAAACAATGCGCCTACCGCATGCGTAGCATCCTCAATTAGGACCACGTCGTTGTCATCGCAGATTTCCATGATCTCCTTCAAATCAGGATTAGGGAACCCAGCAATGTGCGTCACAACCACTCCAGCCGTCTTCTTGGTAATGCACTTTCTAAGACTGTCAGGATCCATCGAAAGCGTCTCAGCCCTGATATCGGCAAAAACCACTCTTCCCCCTGCATACACGACGCTGTTAGGAATGGAAATGAAGCTGTTCGTGCAAACCACAACTTCCCTGCCCTCAGCACCATAGTACCGCAATGCGGTTTCAAGAGCGTCTCCGTCAGAATCAAAAGCCACAGCATTCTTCACGCCAATGTATTCAACAAACATCCGCTCAAACTCAAGCAGGTTCTTGCCATTCCTGAGCCTGCCCGTCTCCAAAGCTTCCCGAATATCGGCCAGTATTCTATCTATGTCTTCCTTTGGAAAATACGGCCTCGAGGATCGTATGTACTTCTCGCTCATAACGTCACCATACATGAATTAAAACTCGTAGCGAACCGTAAAAAGATGCAACATCTCGTCAAGAATCGCATGCAGTATCTGCCAGTCAGACGTGCGATAGAGGCGGTGAAAAACAAACCCAAGCCGAACCTTGAACCGCATTCCGCCGCCAAGAGACTTGACGTAAAGCTTACCCCCACGTTTAAGGACAGTCCACTTGTGCACTTCCTCGCCGTACATAATCTCATTGAACCATGACGGACACTGAATGTAGCCGTGCTCTGAAACACGCTTCAACTCTCTAAACATATTACTCGGATCGTCAACGTGCTCAATCAAATAGTAGCTCGTGACAAAACCGAACGCCTTATCCTTGAACGGCAGGAAACGGCAGTCGCAAAGCACAAAAGGCTTCCCCTCAGTCTTCAACTCTCTCATGCTTCTGTCAGGAACTCGATTCAAATGCAAGTCGCACAAAACGTGAGCATTTGGAAATGGTTTCGCTCCACAGGCCACATCAAGGCAGAGCGGCGGTTCCCTTCCTTCAATTCTTGCTATCGAAAGGTACGCTTTCTTTCCAAACTTGAACCTGTCAAGTTCGGACTTGCGCACGGGAAAACGTGCAAGAACGGCGCCAGATCTCAAGCTAAACTTCCCCTGACAAAGGCAGAATCCATTAGAGTGAGAGGTGCAAGGCGTTAGAGACGTATTCTGCGTCTTCCTTTCCTAGGCCCGCATGCATGGGCAAGCATATGACTCTCTTCAAGACACTCTCTGATATTGGCAGGTCGCCTTCCTTTGT
>Ga0315279_10002880_pt1 | contig 24912 bp, 22 predicted proteins | sample YL17G06_20_MG_FD_203694 | JGI IMG/M metagenome (GOLD analysis project Ga0315279, IMG submission 203694) | Sediment microbial communities from Yellowstone Lake, YNP, Wyoming, USA - YL17G06_20 | ecosystem: Environmental > Aquatic > Freshwater > Lake > Sediment | place: USA: Wyoming | collected...
GACTATGACTGGGACTTCGTATGTTGTTCCTGGTGGCTTGTTGGTGGTTGGTCATTCGTATGCTTGGTATGTGTGGGCTCGTAATGCGGCTGGTTATGGTTCACCGTCTGGTCGAGCGTTTACGGTTGTGGGTGTGGTTGTGGCTGCTGCGCCTGTGTTGTTGAGTCCGGCTAATGGTGGGACTGTTTCTTCGACGACGCCTACTTTGAGTTGGAGTGCGGTTACTGGGGCTGATGGTTATCTGGTTGCTATTTGGGGTGGGAGTTCATGGATTCTGGTTACGACTATGACTGGGACTTCGTATGTTGTTCCTGGTGGCTTGTTGGTGGTTGGTCATTCGTATGCTTGGTATGTGTGGGCTCGTAATGCGGCTGGTTATGGTTCACCGTCTGGTCGAGCGTTTACGGTTTAGGTCCGCTGCCTGCTCGGGAAGGTCGATGAGATGCCGTAGACAGTGGAGTGTGTGGTGTTACGGTTTCTGTGATATGAGGGTGCGTCTTGTGGGCTTAATTTCCGGAGCTGAAAGCCGGCAAATGCATCGTATTGGCGGGATAAGGATGACATTGAACGTTCTGCTCTTCATTGGAAACTCGAGCACGCATAATGTCGGATAAGGAAGCATTTGTAGAGTCTCTTCGGACACGAGTACGGTGAGACGAGGCAGGACTCGTTGGCTTCGTCACCTAGTGTCTGAGGTCCTGGCGGCCTCACTAGGCGTGCAGATACTGTTTGAGTCGCCACAGGCATCGTGGTCATGACACTAGGTCCGAGTGTGGCGAGATTCAAGACTCGCTAGGACTATGATCAGGGGCTGGACTTGCAGGAAGTGTACTCGAGGGCAGAGGGAATTAGGAACGCTATGAAAGGTGAGCTCGGGGTATTCACAGAAGAATGTTCCGGTTGCGTACCAGCTTCTCAGGCCAAGCGGCATTATACAGGGTGTGGACCCGGGTCGTTCGATATAACCTGAGGAGCCGGGCTGCAATGGGGGTATCGGACCACAACATGCGTCCGGAATTGGGTGCGTCCGCTTCCGTCACGAGGGCATTGCTTCTCGATCTAGGTTGTGGTTGGCTCAGTGAAGCAATCAAACTGGCCCATTGAGCACATGCTTATGCGACTGTGCTGTTCAGTTGACTCATAGTGACACTGTTTCAAGCATCTGTATTGCCATTTCCAAGAAACGTTGGATGCCAAGAGACTTGTTAGCCAATGTGGGTAGGTCTCTCGCTCGGGAACCACGCATCATGCAGTGAGATATCGAACGAATCGAGCTAGCTCAGAGGGCTCACCAAATACATGTCAACAAACACCAACGCCCACATGATAGCGCTGGCTCAGCGGATCGCTGATGACAATAGTGTTAGCATGTGGAGTTGGGGCGCTAACGAGGGTGACCTTCCCGCTGCAGATAGGACCTCGTTGAGCAAAGCGCTGAGGCGAAACTTCGTCCAGTATTACCGTTTTCGTTGCAAGCGGCGACTGCGGAACATACGCGAACAGTAATGTGGGGAGCTGGTGCCAAGATCATTTGGAGACTACGTATCCCGCATCCGACCCGAGCGTCACTGCGGTCGGAGGAACAGTGCTTTCCGGATCTTCTGCCTCGTTCCAAGAGGTAGCATGGTCCTTTTCCTGTGGGAGCTGGGGGTCTTGCCGTGCTGGAAGTGGAGGAGGCAAGAGCAGCGTATTCAGCCGACCTAGCTACCAAGCCTCTGTAGTAACCGATAGTACGAGGGGAGTTCCTGATGTCGCAGCTGTCGCGTCGAATTCGCCGATGTAGTATTCTGGATCGACGGGAGGGTCATGTACTGATTCCTCGTGCTGGCGGAGCGGAGGGTCTGGGACGAGTTTCTCAGCACCTATCTGGAACGGTATCTATGCAGACAGAACGTCCTACGCCGCTGCTAGCAGTATGCTCATCAGAAATAGATTGGGCCCAAGCAACATTGTCCTCTACAATGTTGGCAGGTTTAGCTATTCATCCGGATTCTACGACGTCACACAGGGGAATAACGGATACTACTCTGCTGGAAGCTACTGGGATTATGCCACTGGCTGGAGAACACCGAAGGCAAATGACCTCGCAGATGCGATACATCGCAATTTGCCGTATCCTGAGGTTACCTTGACTGATGCTCCAAGCTCGATCACGCGGGGGCAATCGCCCACGATGACCGTTCGCGCGAAAAACAGGGTGATTGGAATTGGTCGAGCCACGCATCATACCCTAGTTCCGCTATTTCCGCCGGGAAGCGGTCTGGCGTTTCCCATTCCAGCCCCTCCACCTCAACGTAATGCTTAGTCTCCGCCCAGCCCCAGAGGAACACAGGCCACGCGGCATAGAATCCCATTGAAGTCCTCATCTAGAAGATAGATCCTGTGTCATGACTGGACCCAACCTTCCACACTTGTCACAAAGAAAACGCTGCTCTCAGTGTCGGTTCCCCAATGCCCTCTCACACCCAGAAGCCGCCAACCATTGTGATCCCAAGTGGTGAATGGTCCGCTGTACTCATTGAACGAGAGTTCAATCACCTTGCTGGAATCGCAAGTCAATTGCAGACGGTATGACGCCCCTCCTGGGTAGTTCGCATACGTGATCAGGAACACCCCATCATAACTGTCTGGACCAAGCCCGAACGTACATGCCAACGAAGTGGAACTGGCGGCCGGCCCAACAGCGAACAAGGCCAAGTCAACTGAAGTTCTGCAAAAGGAGTAGACTACGAAAGCACCCAGGATAGCCACAACCACAACAAGGATCAGGACAGGCTTGCGGAGTCTTTTCTTTTGGCTCTCATTCATTCAATTCGCCTCCATCACGAATCGTGCTGAGGCGACTACTGCGACGGCCTCATATTAGTCCAGGCATTCGAACAGCCTGTTCCCAGTCCCGACTGAGCCCATGTCTGAGACGCCGGAAACGACGACGAGCACGGCAGCAGTCGCACCTGAAGTACTAAGCTACAACCCTGAACTGCAGATTCTCTATTACTTGCCTGTCAGAACGAATCCAAGAAGGATGACATCCTTGCCTTAGCTGTTACTGTGAATGGGCTCTGGGTGGCAACGGGAGAGGAGTAGGTCAGGCAGGTGGTCAAGAAACAAACGAGTAACTTGCTAGTCCTCATCAGAGAGACTAACGAGTTCCAGAAGCAGAAGGGTACGTACAGTCGGATGCGTGGGGAAAGAGACGTTAGGCAAGACAAGCGTTAAGTTCACAAGTCGCACATTTCAACATGGGCCAGTCCGATTGGCTACTCGTGTCTTCTTAGTTGCATTGCTACTTCTTAGCACAATGGTTGCTGCTTCTGCCACAAGTCGGAACATAACGGAAGTGATTGCCGACAACACCCAAACCACCGTCACGGGGCAGTTGGCTGTAGCCTATCCAATGAATCACTCGGCCGGATACACTCTGACAGACAGTCTAGGTACCATTATATTGATTCCCAGCTCGGAAGGCGAAGGCGACCTCTATCGATACAACGGAGCCACTATCGAGGTAACCGGCAACCTAGTAAGGCAAGACAATCAGCGGACCCTATACATGGAGAAATGGGTACCTCTGCAAGCTTTTGGAGCTGAGGGTTGGCCTACCGTTTCTGGAGCCCAATCCACACTTGTCATACTCTTTCAGTGGAATAATCTCGCCGGGACTAACCCTGTAAGCTACTTCCAGAGTTTGGTCACAGGCGCCAGCAATTCGATGACCGCCTACTTCGATGAGGACTCGTATGGCATGGCATGGGTTACCGGAGGTCCTACCTCTCAATGGTATACGTTGCCTCACCCATCCACCTACTACAATGTGGACCATTGGGGAGATTGCAGTCCCAGTGGGGACTACACGGAACTCACGATAGACATCCTCGACTTGGTCGATCCCTACATCGATTTCTCCCTTTACGTCGGCACTAACAAGCACATACTGTTCGTGGGCGCTGATAGCTACGTGTGGGGATGCGCGATCACTTGGGGTACGGGCTTCCTCCATGATGGGGTCTACGTCAAGCATGCCGCATACATATCAGAAGGCGACCCACTGAGTACCTATTTGCACGAGTTCAGCCACGACCTTGGTTTGCCAGACCTCTACGACTACTCCTACACCGACCCGTACCACTTCATAGATTCATGGGATTTGATGAGTGTTGACAACGCACAGCACCACTCCTCATGGTGTAAGATGCAGCTCGGGTGGATCACGTCGTCGAGGATCAGAACCTTCTCGAGCGGTACGGACACACAGTGGATCGACAGAATAGAGTACACGACGACTGGATACCACACCTTCAAGATTCATACGTCCGGAATGCCTGCCAACATCTATTATCTTGTGGAGACGCGACAGAAGACCGGATTCGACGTCAACATTCCTGCAAGTGCTCCTGACCATGGTGTGCTAATCACTAAGATCGACGAAAGCCTAGGCAGCGGAGCGGGAATAGTACGTGAGGTCGACCATAATCCGACTACTCAGCAGAATTACGACGGCGATGCAGTGTGGGATGCGGGAGATACCTACACGAACACCGCCTATGGTTTCCAGGTCATCATTGGCAGCTGGGACGGCTATGGTTTCTCCATAACCGTGACGACTGGTGGCGTGAGTCCTCCCAGTGCGCCTGTTTTGGTTTCGCCTGATAATGGTGCGAATGTTGTGTTGCCGGTTACTTTGAGTTGGAGTGCGGTTTCTGGTGCTGACTTGTATCTGGTTGGTATTCATGATGGGAGTTCTTGGATTCTGGTTACGAGTACGACTGGGACTTCGTATGTGGTTCCTGGTGGTGTTTTGGTTGCTGGTCATGGGTATGCTTGGTATGTGTGGGCTCGTAATGCGGCTGGTTATGGTTCACCGTCTGGTCGAGCGTTTACGGTTGTGGGTGTGCCTGCTGCTCCTGTGTTGGTTTCGCCTGATAATGGTGCGAATGTTGTGTTGCCGGTTACTTTGAGTTGGAGTGCGGTTTCTGGTGCTGACTTGTATCTGGTTGGTATTCATGATGGGAGTTCTTGGATTCTGGTTACGAGTACGACTGGGGTTTCGTATGTTGTGTCTGATGGCTTGTTGGTTGTTGGTCATTCGTATGCTTGGTATGTGTGGGCGCATAATGTGGCTGGTTATGGTTCACCGTCTGGTCGAGCGTTTGTTGTAGTTGTTTGAGAAGCTGATAAGATGTATTGTTTCGGCGAGGAAAGAACGGCATTGGATGCTCTACTGTTTGTTGGAAACACGGGCTTGAATAATGACGGAGCAGGCAGCACTTATGATGTGTTCGGACATTAGAGAGAAGACAAAAGAGGGTTCGCCGAGATCGTCGTCTGATCTCTGAAGGCTGAGACCCGCGCAACTTGCTACGGAGATGGTGACCATGACGCTGGATCCTAGGAGTCGGGGGGCGTTCAAGATACTTCTCGAATTGTATGATAAACGGCCAGACTTGCAGGAGGCCTACCCGGAGGCGAAGAAGGGAGACCTGAAACGATTGGCGAGGTGGGCCGAGGGGGCATCCACGGAAAAATGGCATGACTCAGCACATGGGATTCTTAGACCATACGCTGAATCATACCGGCTGTGGCTGCGCTCGCTCGACATAACGAACACAGCCGAACCGGGATGGGACATCAGGCTCGCAACTTACCTGAAGCGTTGGGGCCCTTTGTATTTTTCACCGCCAGAGGAAGAAGCTTGGGTAGGCAAGGCGCAGCCGAGTTTTCTGAAGAAGCAAGGCCTTCTACCAGAACACGTTTTCCTCGACCTAGGCTGCGGTTGGCTCAGAGGAACAATCGAGCTGATAGAGTACTTGGAAGAGGGGAACTTCTATGGCATCGACATATCGCAAGCCAACATCGACAAGGCGAAGGAAAGGACAATGCAGATGGCAAAGCATCAACCGAATTTGGCCGTGGCGAGTGGGTTTGAGATTGGCCAGCTGTGGCCGAACATTCAATTCGATTTCGTCTTGGCAGCGTCAGTATTTACGCATCTATACCCAGCTGATCTGCGAGAATGCCTGCGTCAACTTTCAAAAGTCCTGAGGGGAAGGTGTTTCGCGACTATCTTCAAAGACAATACCCTACCTGTTCACGGGGGCTGGTGCGGAGTCTGCGTCGATCATCATGAAGATCATTCCACTATATCAAGACGCGAGAACCTTGAGAAACTGGACTTTTGCTACAATACTTCATGGATAAGTCATGCCGCCATACAGTTTGGGCTCAGAGTCAGGGAGATCGGGCCTACGGAGATCGGTCAGTTCATGCTGGAGATATCTCCTACAGGGCAGGTGCCAAATCGCGATTCTTGAGAAAAAGCGTGTTTGCTTGATGATGGACTATGCTATCCGAATCTGAACAATTCTTGAGTGGCCGTGGGTTCGCCGCGCTTCCATGTGTATCTGTAGCAGAGTGCGATGTCATATGGGTGTGGGCTTCTTCCAACCCAGAATCGACCGTTTGCGTCTCGTCAATGCGTAGTGGACAGGTATGCGAACGGTCTTGACGACCTGCAACTTCACAAACGTTCTCGTCGTGACCGCTTAATGCGTAAAGGGATGCGTGAAACTATCATGCGGAATCGGCCAGCCTGAAGGCAGACACGCAATTCATCCCACCCCTAAACGATGGGGGGGTTGCCTGCGCGATTCCTCGCTCAATGGCAACGAGCATTCGCCTTTGGCCTTCTTCCACGTTGTTGTATCCTCTTTCCTTCGATCATTCTTTCGAAGGCATCAAGTTCAGATGCTTTCTTACCCAACTTGATCAGTTTGAGGATGACCGTCCAGAATCGAAGTTAATAAGGTCTATCACGGCATAAATCTAGCGAATTGCAGATCACCAAGCTGAACAGGGGGGTATCGCCGCCTAGTCCCTGAAATTGAGAAATCCCGATCAGCGAACCGTAAGCGCAGAGAGACAGAGAGGACAGAGAATTGGGCAATGCCTAAAAGGCTTGCAGGGGAAGGATCTGACTGCAATCGCAAGATCAGGTTGTATGAACATGGCAAACGTGCTGGTGACTGGCGGGGCAGGGTATCTGGGAGGCGCAGTGACCGACCTACTCGTGCACGCAGGTCACAGTGTCCGAGTGTACGACAATCTGCTCTACAATGACGAGTATCTCAAGCCGGTGGACTTTCAGCTCGGAGACGTCAGAGATGAGCAGAGGCTGGCACAGCACCTGCATTGGGCTGACACGGTCGTGTGGCTTGCGGCAATAGTCGGAGACAAGGCGAGTACCCTGAACCCAGAGCTGACCACCAGTGTGAATGAACAATCAGTCGAACTGCTTGCCAATCGATTCAATGGAAGAATAATCTTCACTTCGACATGCTCTGTGTATGGTGCCCAGGAATCTCTTATCGATGAGACCGCACCGCTCAGGCCACTCTCCCTCTACGCTGCAACGAAGGCCAGCGCAGAACAGAAGTTGGTGGGCAAGAATGCAGTGATATTCAGGTTGGGCACGCTATACGGCCTATCGGATACCTACTCCCGGGTCAGGCTTGACCTAGTTGTTAACACCCTCACGGCAAGAGCGTTCATCGGCAGAAGGATAACGGTCTACGGAGGAAACCAACACAGACCATTGCTGCATGTGAAGGATGCCGCACGAGCAATAGTTGATGGTGTCGAGCATCAACATGTGGGCATCTTCAATCTTAATGAAGTGAATATGCGTATCATCGACCTTGCCCAACAAATCCAGAAATGGTTCCCAGACCTCCAAATCACCAGAACGGACTTGAGATTCCAGGACGATCGCACCTACCAAGTTTCTTCAGAGAAGGCCAGGAAGGCTTTCGACTTCACGCCCAGACTTCACGTTGATGATGGAATCGCAGAACTCAAGGAGGTCCTTGAGAAAGGAAGGCTCAGGAACATTGGCGCGGCAAGATACAGCAATTCGGATCAGCTGGCTGCTCTGCTTCCTTCGCAGCCATACGTCTTGGACGGCGAGATTCCTGCAAGGGCATAGGTGTCGAGAGGGCAATGCCAGTACCGCAGTTGCTCGACGGCGACCTGGTCGTGGATGACCGAGGCGAACTCGGATTCGTCAACGAATTCCGATTTCAAGGCGTGAAGCGGTTCTATTGGCTGACCACTCACAAAACTGGTTTTGTTCGCGCTTGGCACGCCCATCGGCATGAGGGCAAATACTTCCTGGCAGTTCAGGGTGCGGCACTAGTCGGGCTGGTAGAGATTGATGACTGGAATAATCCATCAAAGGACACGAGGGTGTTTCGGTATGTCCTCTCAGCTCGCAAACCCTCTGTGCTCTGCATCCCTCCTGGATATGCAAATGGGTTCATGTCGCTGACGAAAGATGCGAAACTGCTAGTTTTCTCAACGTTATCGCTAGAAGAGAGCAAGAACGATGATGTTCGATACCCTGCGCGTTACTGGGACATATGGGCTGTGCCCGAACGGTAAACGCCGGCCCACGAGTTCACCACTGAGCTTCTGTGTAGTTATTCCAATGTACAATGAGGAATTGGGCGCGGAAAGGTGCGTCCGAAGTGTCTCTGACGTACTCGGGTCAGCACCGTGCCGAACCGCACTGATCGTTGTCGACGATGGAAGCACGGACAAGACACCAGAGATTCTGCATCGACTGGCAGGTGTCTACAAGAAGCTCATCGTGCTAAGTCACGAGAGAAATGCAGGATATGGGAGCGCGCTACGAACAGGCGCACGGAGAGCCGCAGCAGATGGCTTCACATACGCCCTGTTCATGGACAGTGATCTCACGAACGATCCTAGGTATATTCCGATGTTTGTAGAAAAGATGCTGTTGGGCTACGATGTAATAAAAGCATCCCGATATTCCAAGGGTGGAGTAGTCCAGGGCGTCCCGGCACACAAAGTAGCGATATCTGCGATCGGCAACCGAATCGCCAGATTTTTCTTTCGCATCCCCATTTCCGATTGCACCAATGGATTTCGCGCTCTAAAGGTAGATCTTCTGACGAGAATGACCACTACCGAACCGGGATTTCCAGTAATCATGGAGGAACTATATCTTGCCAAATCCCTTTCGTCTTCTTTCTGCGAGATCCCCTTTACCCTTACGAGTCGCACGAACAAACTAAGACCTTCAAGCTTTGAATATCGTCCGCGAGCGTACTATCGATACCTCAAGTATGCTGTCAGAAGCTTTTTCCGTATAGCTCCAAATACCCCTCTTGTGAAACGAAGTGTATGACGATGCACCGGACAACATGTCGTGGCTGTGATAGTGGCAAGCTAAGGCAGTTCTTGGACCTCGGAATGATGCCATTGGCCGGCGGATTTCTTCCGAACGAGGAAGCTGCGGCCCGTGAACGGCTCTACCCTTTGAGCGTTTATGTGTGTGAGGCATGCGGTTTGGTTCAGATACTGGAAGTGGTGAGCCCGGAAGTTCTCTTCCAAGACTACTCTTTTTCGTCCAGCACCATCGGACCCTTGGTTCAACATTTCGAGGACTACGCGAACTGGCTCAACGCTAAGCTGAGACCTAGGATTGTAGTCGAATTTGGCTGCAACGACGGCATCCTGCTTGCCCCACTGGAGAAATTGGGCATCAAGGCAATTGGTATCGACATCTCGCATAATATTACCGAGATGGCACGAGGCAAGGGGCTTGATGTCATTACGGGCTACTTCGATGAGACCACAGCAGACGCCATCCTAGCACGGGTGGGTGCAGTTGATGTCGTTACTGGCAGCAACGTTTTCGCGCACAATGACAATCCTGCACGCATCCTGGAAGCTGCAAAGAGAGTGTTGAAACCCGGAGGGCATCTTTGTTTAGAGATCATGTATGCCGGAGACTTGCTGGAATCGCTGCAATGGGATACTCTATACCACGAACATCTGACTTTCTACAGCCTTTCATCACTGAAAGCGTTGCTCAATCGCCACTCATTCCAAGTTGTCCATGCCGAGAGAATCCCGATGCATGGTGGGTCGTTGCGGGTGCTGGCGATCTTGGGGGAACAGGCGACTGTGCAGCCGAGTGTTACAGGACTGTTGGACCACGAAAAGGCAACGCGACAGACTGATCCGTCCACGTGGCTGGATTTCGGGGAACGAGCGCATCGCAAGATACAAGTGGTGGCAGAAACGTTCGGCGATCTGAGCCGTCAGAGCAGAATTGTGGCGTACGGGGCGGCGGGCAAGGCCACCCTCTGGGTGAACGCCTGCAAGATGACATATTTGGAAGCCGTCGTTGACGCGTCACCCCTTCGAGCGGGCAAGCTTATGCCGGGTACTCATACACCCATAGTCTACCCTGACGCGCTAAGAAATAACCCACCAGACTACATTTTCGTCACTGCATGGAACTACGCCAAACACATTCAGGCCAAAGAGAATTGGTACAAGGGAATATGGTCCACCCCCCTGCCAGAGCTGCGGTTCTTCTAGAGAAAAGATCGCTTGCGGATGTTTACTCAATGAAAAATGCACTAGTCCTTGGTAGCACAGGTATGCTCGGACACATGATGCTCAGAGCCCTATCAAGGACAAGATCACTCAGAGTCGGCGGAACCCAACGCCACAGTGCCTCGCTTCCTTTCTATTTCGACGCAGAGATGGGAGTAGACGGATTGCGTGACGTTCTTCGACATTTCGGAGCTTGTGACTACCTAATCAACTGTACTGGCCTAGTGAAGGCCCACATTCACGAGAATGACTCGGACTCAGTTCAACGCGCGATTCTTATCAACTCGCTTTTTCCCCACAGACTAGCGACACTTGCCTTGGAGCTTGGTGCTCGGGTGATTCATATCTCGACGGACGGTGTTTTCTCCGGCGGTTCTCGACGGCCCTATCTGGAAGACATGCCGCACGATTGCGTGGATATCTATGGGAAGACTAAGAGCCTTGGAGAAGTTGTGAAGCCCGGTTCTCTGAACATACGCTGTTCCATCGTGGGACCCGATCCAACAGAGAAGAAAGGATTGCTAGAGTGGTTCCTTGCTCAGCGTGACGGGGCCACAGTAGTGGGCTACACTGATCACTTGTGGAATGGTGTCACAACGATCCAGCTTGCTGAACTGTGCAAGAAGATCATTGTCCAAGATCGCTTCAAGGAGATCCGGAATGAGTCTCCAGTTCATCACTTCTGCCCCAACCGAGTCGTTTCGAAGTATGAGCTGCTGGATATTTTCAGGTCTGTCTTCGAGAAAGACATAATCATAGACGCAGAACGTTGCCCAGGGGGCGCAGTAAACAGAGTACTAGGCACCCGCTACCGGAGCTTGCCAATGTTGTTTGGGCACGACTTAAGTATGCAGCAAGCCGTGTCAGGCCTCTTGCGCCTGGAGCCAACAGACCGCACCACCCAGATTCGCTTGGGGGATGGAGACCATAAATGACCAAGAAGAAACTAGCCATAATCCTTGGGATTCGGCCAGATGTTATCCGGGCTTCTCTGATCCTCAATACCATTCGAGCCGATGATCGATACGACGTGCGCTTCATCTGGTCCGGCCAACATTACTCCGACAACTTGAAAGACATTTTCTTCAGAGAACTAGAAGTGAAGCCGCCGGAAGTTGAGTTGAACGCGGGTGGAGCAACTGACGCTGAAGTGAGCTCAAGTGTTATCGCCAAGCTATATCCGGTCTTGGAAGAACTGCAACCTGAGGCGGCCGTGTTTCTTGGAGACACGAATACGGTCATGGGCTGCCTTGCCGCTGCTCAATTAAACATCCCGATTGTGCACATCGAGGGGTGTATGCGCTCGTACGACTGGAGAATGCCAGAAGAGAAGTACCGGACGACGGTAGACCATCTCTCAGATATCATCTACACGTACTTCGACGAGTATAAGCAACAGGGGATAGCCGAGGGGCTTAACCCTGACAGCATTATCGTCGTGAGTAACCCGATCGTTGACGTCCTTCAGAAATACTACTTTGAACGCAAGAGCTTCTACGACAAGCTTGCCGATGACCACTTCTTCAGGAGCCGCGGCATCGAACGGAACCAGTACTATCTCATGACCTGCCACCGCCGGGAAAACGTGCATGACCTCAGATCCTTGCACAATATCCTGGCCTTGATTGGGGGGAGTGACAGGAAAATCTACTTCCCGGCGAGCTACCGCACGCAGAAGATACTAAGAGAGAACGCGCTGCGACTTTCAGACAACGTTATCATGGTTGATCCTATCGGCTACCAAGAAATGCTTGTCTTGCTTACGAATTCGCGAGGTGTGATTACCGACTCAGGGACTGTTGTAGAGGAGACCTGCGTCTTGCATGTTCCATCGCTTCAGATCCGCAAGTCAACGGAACGGCCCCAGGTCTACGATGTCGGTTCGTGTGTCAAGTTCGACCCAACTGAGCCGGAGAAGTATCCCCACCGCGCAGTGTATGAAAAGCTTGAGTCTATTCGCGGGAAGAACTGGCCGAACCCTTTGGGTGACGGCAAGGCCTCAGAGCGCATCACGCAGGACCTCCTCACCCGGCTGAAGGGCGATGGTTTCCGGCGCCATAAGCCATCAGACTACCACCTTGATATTCGGCGCTCCTATCGTGAGGATGGAATAGTAAGCTAGCAAGTGGAAAACTCTTGTAGCTCCACCCCTCAACATAGACACGAAATCGCAATGTATTCCCGTTGGCGGCGAGGTCAACATATCCGAAATCAGAAAGACCTGAAGCGCTGGTGTACCTCTCTGCTATGTAGTCATAGAATGGCTAGTTGTTCTTGTGCAGCTCCACCTTTATGCCTTCGACGGGTGCTTTCCAATTCGTCGAATCCATGTAGACGTAGCCGCGAACCCAAGCGGAACCCTGAGCCGTGACGTCCGTGGCGTTTGCAGGAGAGGGTTCGATATTCAGCCCTCCCGCTAGGTAGTAGAAGATCTGCAGGATCCCGTCAGCAACAGGTATCGGAATTGTCACATTCAGAGAACCTGCCGGCTTGTCACAAGTGAAATTGGACTGCCTCTCTTGAAAGGTGACACGTATGACTTCGGCGGAGGGTTGCAGGTCAATGTGCACCAGCGCCGACGATTCTGTCGCACCGATTGCTACGTCGAGTTCGTCAGTCGCGTTCGCTAGATCCGCGGCGATCTCGGAAGCCGTTGCCACTTCCAACTGTGATACTGATACACTCGCAGTGACATACGGGAGCTTGACTGATGTCTCGACCGGTCCTGGGATGACAGTTTCCATAACCGCTGGAGATGAACGTGAACTCGGACTTGCGAACCATGTAACTGATACAGCTGGGTCTGCACTCGTCAATACCATTAGGGGCATAGTGCTTATATTTGCAGGTGTCGTGACAGCAGATGGGCTGTCCGCGCGGTCGTCATGGCAACTTGTGTGAGTGCGAGAATCGATGGTGGCACTGTCTGTTTCTTGTTCTTCGTCATGTTCCGATAGTATTGATGTCTTATCCCATCGTCAGGCATTGTGGGCATGCTCTATCTGGGGCGTTAGACAGGCGCTGTTCATGGATCATGATGGATTATTGTGTTCCAGACTAGTTGGATGATCCGAGCATGACGGCTCGCGTCTGTTCGATTCTTTTCGCTGTGGCTCAGGAACTGCGTAGACTTTATGACCGCGAATTCTGGTTTGTGACTTCGATTCTTCTAATCTTGGAATCTGTCTTTTTCTATCGGCAGGTATTCTTGGGTCAAGCCCTTGTTGCCACGGACATTCTTTATACCCTTCCCCCTTGGTCGGCGGTCAAAGTTGTGGTCCCGCAATCGCCTTGGCCCAGTGATATTGTTCTTCAGTTTCAGCCTTGGCGGCAGTTCGCAGCCGAGAGTTTTCGGCGCGGGGTAGTTCCGCTTTGGAACCCCTACAACTATGCGGGGACACCGTTTCTTGGGAACATACAGACTGCTCTATTCTTCCCGTTATCTATGCTGTACTATGTTCTCCCTTACGGATTGGCTGAGACCGTTGTCGTCGTCCTCAAACTCTACATTGCAGGCATCAGTATGTATTACTTGACAAGGCATCTGGGTCTGTCCAGATTCGGTTCGCTGTTCTCTTCGATTACGTTTGCATTCTGTGGTTTCCTCGTTGTATGGCTTGATTGCGCTTTCACGAACAGCGCGATATTTCTGCCACTGCTGTTCCTTGCGGCTTGTAGGCTTCAGAAAAAGCCTACTGGTAGACGCTTCGCGGAGCTCGCAGCTGTCACAGGGCTCCAAATCCTCGGGGGAGGCATTGAGGTAACCGCTTTCTCCCTCGTTGCAGTAACTTCGTATTTCGTGTACTGTCTGGCAATTCAGACGAAAAGGGATCTCAGATTCGCAACGCTGCGACGTGGTCTTCAGCAAATTGCACTTCTTCTCCTTGCGGTGATGATGGGGATGTGTCTCTCTGCGATAGAATTGCTGCCTTTCGCCCACACACTGGTCCACAGCTATGTTTGGAGCGTAAGAAGTACTCACGGCGGTGGCAGTCCTTGGCCTAATGTCATCAGTCTACTCATGCCCAATTTCCTAGGACTAAGCTCTGGACATGCGTATTGGGGGGCAGGATTCGGGAGCTTCCCCGAGACCAACGGAGGCTATGTTGGTCCTATCGCGCTCACCTTTGCCATCATTGCCGTTGTGAATTCCATGAGGAGATCACATGTTAGCTTTTTTGCGCTGCTTGGAGCAGTCACGAGTCTGGTCGCGTATGACTTTCCCTTGGTCTCAGTCTATGCTTTGACTAGGAGCCAGTTGTTTACCGTCACGGCGAATGGACGACTTCTGCTCGTGATTGCATTCTCACTTGCAGTCCTTGCCGGATACGGAGTCGATGCCGTCTTGAGTCACAAGCCATTTAATCTTGTGGTTACCATCTCGGCGTTGACCATTCTTGTCTTGGTTGCATTGTCAGCAGTCCTGTTTGCTCTCGGCGGAACTTGGGGTTGGGCACTTGACAGCGCAGTTCTTTTCGCGGTGGTAGGAGGGTTCCTACTGTTTAGCGCGTCAGTGGTGGTGACCTTGACTATTTGTCAAGCGTTCACCATCAACATCGCTCGAGCAAGGGAGGTTGGTCTGAGGCTCCTGCTCTTGCTCCTGTTGGTTGTGAGTCTCTTCTCGCTAGGAATCAGCTACAACCCTACCCAACCGACGGCCACCTATCCCTCGGCGCCGGCAATAGATTTTCTGCAGAAAGACCACAGTATCTATCGATTTCTGTCACTGCAGTGGGCACTGCTACCTAATGCAAATCTAGAGTACAAGCTCTTCAGTGTCAGGGGTTACGATAGTATGGTGGCTGGCCTATTCTCCTACTTGGAGGAGCGGGTGGGCTCTGTAAGAGGAATGATTAGCGTTCAGTGGTTCGAATCTTACAACTCGAGTGCACTCAACATCATGAATGTGAAGTACATAGTGGCCCCGCTGGGAGTCAAGTTAGCAGGGCCTAGATTCATATCCGTCTACGCTGATGCGAGCGTGGAGATATTCCTCAACAGTGAATGCCTTCCGCGAGCATTTCTTGCCCATGACTTCCGAGTCATAACTGATGAGGCGGCAGCACTGACGACAGTCGCCGAGACCCATTATACATTGGGCCCACAGACTATTCTTCTCGGTCCGATGGCCTCAGACGAGCTTCTGCCGACGGTTAGCTCTGGCACCGGCGACACGATGATAACTTTATACGAAGTCAACAAAGTCATCCTTAGCGTAGTCACTTCAAGCCCAGCGTTGCTCTTCATCGCAGATTCCTATTACCCTGGGTGGCAAGCCTATGTGGACGCCTCCAGAGTCCACATCTACCGGGCGAACTACGCGTTCAGAGCGATTGTGGTCCCCTCTGGTTCCCACGTCGTGGAGTTCTCATACGAGCCGGAGGATTTCTTCTATGGTGTTTTGGTTTCTTCCGTCGCTGCGCTCATCCTAGTCAGTGCAAGCGTCTCTCGAGTGAGTGTTCGCAAGTTGTGTGGTTCCCGCTTATGGAAGTGGCCAATCGTAAAGCAACCCTTGACGGTCTAGGCCGGCTGGGATGACTTCGCATGATTTGACAAATGCGACGCATAGTAGGAGGCATACGCCCGAAGCGGAACGTGCACAGCGTCAATTGTTGTGCCACAAGTTGCTGCCCACTCAACGAGCCTCTGATAGTCACCGTTCCGTGCCTCTGGAAATGCTCTCTGCAGATCTGGCCTGAGATAGTAGATGTCAAGAAGTATCGCTAGGGGTCTGATGCTGGATCCCTTGGATGCTATTGAGTAGTCCTCCCTAAGCAGGGTCAGGTTGGGGTTGTAGTAGGGGTCCCCTTTGAAGAGAGTATCTTTCCATCGTGTTATCATATAGTCCTAGTCCTCCATTGGGTGAAACTTACCTCTCGTTGCGGTTTCATGATGATACAGAATCGCGTGCGGCGTATAGATGACTAGATATCCCTTCTCCCTTGCACGTAGACACAAGTCCACATCCCCAAAGGCTACCTTGAGACGTTCATCGAAACCACCGATGCCCCCAAATACGCTCCGCCTGATCATGGCGCAGGCAGCCGTCACCGCACTGCAGTTCCGGACAACTCTGTGCAGATTGAAGTAGTTGTCGCGGTCAGCTGGCAGCTCCAGCGTGCTGAATCATCCTATGCGATCTGTCTCTGCTCGGATAGAGCAGGAGTGCTCCCACCATCCCGACTTCCGGTCTTTGTGAGTGTTCGAGCATTGCTTCCAGCCAATGATCATCTGCAACTTCGGTATCGTTGTTCAAAAAGAGCAAATGGTCTCCTTTCGCGCGCGTCGCTCCGAAGTTGTTGAGTCTGGAGAAATTGAATGGCTGATCGAACTTCAACACTCTATGGCGTGTGGATCGAATATAGTACAGGGTGGTTGGGTCATTTCAGTGGCTATCTTGGCTGGCGTGCTGGCGACATGCAGCTTGGAATGGCGACCGGGAAGGGGACGAAAGCGACCTCTGGTTTCACACCCTTAGTAGAGCCAATCCGTTCTGGTGTAGAAACGGATAGAATCTGGCTTTGCTAGGGAGTGACACGATGAACTCATCAATAGCCCGGGCTACCCCTAGAAATGAAACATAGTCATGGAGTGCTACCCAGGAACCGCTCTTCAGATGCGCCCCATACTTCCTCAATTCCGCGATTGCCTGAGTGTAGATGTGGTTTGTGTCGATGAAAAGGAGGTCTATTTCTTGGGGGATTTGGAGAGCCTTCACCTTCAGGTCGTCGGCTTGCAAGAATTCCCATAGAGAGGCAAATCCTGCTTCCGCAACTTTCCGTTTGGCCACTTCGCAGGGCTCTATGTCTATACTCATCACGTGACCGCCGATCCTACTCGCGGCTTCAAGCAGAGCCAACGTCGAAGCACCATCTCGAGTTCCCAACTCAACAATTTGTCTTAGACCAAACTCGATTACAAGCATTGATAGAGTGACCAGATGCTGGTTTATGTCGGTAGTCGACTCGTCCTGCATTACGGACAACGTCACAGGCATCGGATTGGCGGATTTCTCGGATGTCTGCCTGAGTGTCGCCCATGATGTTGATGCTTGCCGAACTGTTCCTGTGAAGTTTTGCACGTACCACCCAGCGTAGCGCCGAAGAGTCTCATAGGAGGAATCTTTCCATTCCTGAGTCGAAGCTCCGGAAGCCCAATCAATCAGACGTGCAAAGTCCCCGTTTCTGACTTCCGGGTAGAGTTCCTGCAAGTCAGCTCTTTGCTCATACAGCTTTAGGAGAATCTTCAGCGCAGGGGTACTCATGGGTATATGCTCCCATTCATTCTGCGCCCTTTTCGATCAAAAACATTTCCTATTGGCGTGTGAGGATTCGGTCAGCAAAGCGATGGATCGTGGCCTAGAGTGTGGGATTTGCTCTCCGGTGAAATCTCGTAATGTGGAAACGGTCAGCCCTTTGCAGAATCACCGAGCACTCTTCGGCGGCAGTCACCAGATTCATCAATTCGTTCCTATCCGACCTTGGCCGGCTGCGGTCAGAATATGCAGTCCTATTATCGGCCACTAATGAGCATCGTAGCTGGGTTGGAGGTGTATGTTCGTCACACAAAGATGAGCGGCTCGGGGAGTCATGAGAAAGCCTTGTGTGTGGCACTTTGCATGAGCGAACGGTAGGTTGCCTCATAGAGCTTCAAAGCGGAATACTCTTCCCCTTTTCCGTTGCCGGCAAGCACCTGATTTGCCCAACTGATCAAACCGGAATAGTCTCCTCTCAGGACTTCGGGATGGCCCCGTTGAAGATCTACTTGGGAATTGTAGAGGTCGACTAATGTAGCAAGGGGCCTCGCCACGTCTGAAGCCTGTGATGTGTAATAGGATCCATAAGGTCGAAGCGGCACTCTTGCACCGTCTGCCGTCGTTCCGCTTGTGGCAGCCCAGTCGATAAGCCTCTGATAGTCGTCGTCACATACTTCAGGATAGGCCCTCTGCAAGTCCGGCCTCAGGTGATAGATTTCCAGAAGCACCGCAAGCGGTCTAATTGTGCACCCCTTAGGTGCAATAGAATAGTCCTCCTTGAGTAAGGTCAGATTCGGGCTGTAGTAGGGATCCCCCCTAGCCAACACATGTTTCCATTTGTTAATCATGTAGGTTTCGTCCTCGGATGGATGAAGCTTGCCTCTCGTTGCGCATTCATGATGATACAGCATGGCGTTCGGCGCATAGACGACCCGATAGCCCTTCTCCCTCACCCGTAGACCGAGGTCTACGTCTCCAAACGCAACCTTGAGCTTTTCGTCGAAACCTCCGATTTCATCAAATACTCTCCGCCTCATCATGGCGCACGCCGCGGTGACCGCACCACAGTCGCGAATGACCCTATGCAGCCCGAAATAGTTCGGATGATCGACGAAAAGACGACTGAAGGCATGATTGGCAACTCCACCGAGTCCTAGAATGACACCCGCATGCTGAATCTTCTTCGCGACACCCAAAGCGCTTGGATACAGTAGAAGTGCCCCTACGATGCCGACTTCTTTGCGCTGAGAATGCTCAAGCATTGCCTCCAACCAGCAACCCTCGGAGACTTCAGTATCGTTGTTTAGGAACACGAGATGGTCGCCCCTAGCGTGCCTCGCGGCAAAGTTGTTGATCCTGGAAAAGTTGAAGGGTTCATAGAACTTCAGAACCCCGTGGGGTACAGAATCGAGATAGGCCAGAGTGCTCGGGTCTCTGCTGTCATTGTCAACTATGATGATTTCGTAGTTTCCGTATGCAGTCTTCGACTCAATGCTTTCGATGCATCGTTTGAGCAGCTCTACTCTATCCTTTGTGGGTATGATGATGCTCACTAGAGGAGAACCCACGATAGCATATTTGACGCGGTAGTGACCACCGAATCCATCCAAGACCTCGCCCTTTGACCGGCGCCTATTCAGCGCTTCCTGCAAAGCCTTCTTGGCAGACTCACGAGCGTAAGGCTTGGCTTCTACAGAACCCGCCGCGGAACCCCGCACTTTTCGCCAACTGTAGAGTGGCTTGTCGATGTGAGCGATTCTATTCGTCAATTCCGTGGCCCTCAAAGTCAGATCATAGTCTTGGCTGCCTTCGAAGCCCATGCGGAACCCGCCAGCCTCGTCTATGAGGCTTCTCCTCATCACTGTGAAGTGAGATATGTAGTTCATCGACAGCAGAAGGTCCGGAGACCAGCCAGGCTTGAAGAAAGGGTCAGTCCTCCGGCCTCTCAGATCCATCTTGTCTTCATCACTGTAGATCAGATCAAGGCTCTGATCCTGGTTCACCAACTTCACAACCTCAAAGAGAGCATCTCTGGTCAGTTCGTCATCATGATCGAGAAATCCCACGAAATCTCCGCTTGCCATAGTCAGGGCTTCGTTCGAAGCTCCAGAGATCCCGCGATTCTCCTTCAGGTATTTGATCCTGATCCTGCCATCTTTCTCGTTGTAGCTGCCGAGGGTCTTTCTGATGTGTGCTCTTGTCGAACTATCATCAACAATGCAGAGCTCCCAGTTGGAATATACTTGCTTCATCACGGAATCTATTGCGCTTCTCAGCCATTTCTCATCCGTGTTGTATACGGGCACGATAATGCTGATCTTTGGCTTGTAGGAGAAGCGTGAAGCTTCCGCCTGCATTTCAAGAAGACTTCGGTCAGTCAACTGATTATTCTTCAGCCATAACTGGTACTGCTCATCAATGCTTAGCTGCTTAGGGTGGCGATGATAGGTTCTATGAAGTAGGCTAAGCCTCTCATCCAAGGTCACCCTAGCGGCCGAAGCGCACCTTTCAACCAGCCCTCTTCTCTTAGTGCCGGGAGGGAACCACTTGTCGTTGAACTTCCTGTAGCGCCTGATTAGTCTCCATGCCAAGCTACTCTCAATCACAAGAAGCTGATTCTCGAGGTCCTTTGTCCTCGTTTCAAGATTCTGAATGTGACTGTCTCTGTGCTGAAGCTGATTCTCGAGGTCCTTTGTCCTCGTTTCAAGATTCTGAATGTGACTGTCTCTGTGCTGAAGCTGATTCTCGAGGTCTGCTGAAGATTTTGTGTTGGTGCGATACCACGGCAGATGTCTCTTCATCAATCCCCTCGAACTGTCGGCGGTACTTTGCGAGGCCCATCGTAGCAATCTGTTGTAGTCACCACGCGTTACTTCCGGAAAGGAGGATTGCAGATCGGGGCGGGCGTGGTAGACAGTGAGAAGGGTGGACAACGGATCCGTAGTGTCTTGTGTCATGAGGGACTTGCTGACAGGCCGCCTTTGGCGTGTGGCTCCCCGGTGCCTCGCCCGAATTCTCGCGGGTCTAGCAGTCACAGCGAATTGATAGACAGTTGCATCGGGGTCCGATTCGATGGCTCGTATCAGATCTGGTGGGTACTCCCCGATGTCCACTTTCAGGCGTTCGGCTGCGTGAATCGGCAGTTTGATTTCCTTGACTAATTGAACTGAGTATCCTGAAATGGCGAAGAGCTCGACCAAGGTTTTACGAGTGTAGAAGTGGAGATGGGTTGAATCTAGAAGGCCCGTTGGTTTTGTGTCGAAGTTGCCGTCAAGCATGAGTAGTCTGACGCTCCCGTGGGCAATGTTAGGTACAGTGGCTACGACACGTCCTGTCCGTTTGAGGTGCGGCCGTACACGTTTCAGAACCGCACTCGGGTCTTTGAGGTGCTCCAGGACGTCGCCAAACAATATCACATCGTATCTTTCGTCTTTCAAAGTCTTCCTGAGATCGAGGGTTTCAATATCTCCCTGTATGGTTCTGTTCGCATACCTTTGGGCTGCTCGCACAGCCTTCGGATCGATTTCGATGCAGGTTACATGACATCCAAGTTCTCGAAGGGCTTTTGTAACGTAGCTAGTCGCGGGACCGATTTCGAGAACTTTCTTGTTAGGTCCGACCATGAGCACTTGTTGAGTTCGACTATTTCCCGTCTCTCGGAGGTCAACCTCTCTGAAGGCATACTTAAGAGCCGAGCTGTCAGTACGAGGACTCATGCTTCTCATCCGTTTCTTGTTCCGCGCTCGTGCCATATCCTCACGAACCCTCAGCGGGAGCCGGCCCGCCAGAAGCGTTTATCCGACCCGCCAAAACGCCAATTGCATGCAATTCCGAAGGGTCTGAGCACGTCAAGAAAACGGTTTCGAGAAGCATTCATCACCATCTATTCTCTGGGACAATGCCCTTAATGCGATCTCTTCTAGGTTTCAATAACCAAGAGATAAACACGCTGCAAGTTCAGACGCCTTGTTCTTACTCAGCGAAGCTAGGATTCGAATACGTAGCAGATTAATAGAAAGGAATGCAGACACTGTGCTTGCCGACGTCTTGGGGATATGGACGGTTGTAATCCTGGGGGCCGTAGTCTGGTCTGGTGAAGCGTATTGGGAACCACGCAACTCATAGGCACTATCGATGATCCCGCGGAGAATGAACCAACTTGGATGAGGGTCGTGGTGCGTGGTTGGGTGCTTCCTCCTGACAAAGTGAGTCATGTCAATATTTCGGTAAACGGCACTGTTGCAGGCACTTGCTTACTTGGAAGCGAAATACGCCTCGACCTGGCGATTGCATACCCGTCTGTTTTGAACTCAGAGAACGGTGGATTCAGTACTGTGATTCCGATTGGGGATAAGGAAGGCGTCTACGAAATCGGCGTGTTCGCTGTCAGCTTGGACGGGCAAGAATACGCACTTGGCAATAAACGCATAGTCAATTCTCGAGAGACCAGTGACCTGCCCAGTAGGTACTCCATCTGCCTCATTAGTCGCTGCAATTTGGCGTGTACGATGTGTCCAGCCCACGCCGAAAGTACAAGATTCCTCACAGAAGGTACTACAATAGATCAATCTCTGCTAGGGGCTTCTCTCGAGGGCTTACGCGATTTCGTTTCGAGCATGAAGTGGGTTGCGCTTTGTGGATATGGCGAACCATTTTTGTATTCCGGAATTTTTGAAGCCATAGAGCGAGTCCACGAAATATCTCCTAGCATAGTGATAGAGATTACAAGCAACGGAACAATGTTCTCCGAGCGCATGATTCAGAAGATCTTGGACTCATCACTCAATCAAATCGATGTTTCTCTCGACGCCGGCACGAAGACAGCTTACGAACGCATTCGCAAAGGGGCGAACTTCGAGAGCGTTGTGGAGGGAACACGACGGTTGGTAGAAGCCAGGACTCAACGTAATAGGAAACTGCCGGTGGTGACAACCAACTTTGTTCTCATGCGATCAAATATCCAGGAATTGTCAGACTATGTCAGAACTGCGATTAATATGCATGTGGATCATATTAGCGCAGTAAATCCACATGGATTGTACGAGAGCGATAGGAACCAGGTCTTGTACGATCTTGGCGATTCGTCAAGAGAGCTACCTTCGGAGTTCATACCTTATGTTCGTGATGCGAGGGCCCTTGCAAGAGCGGCCAACGTCAACTGCTTTATTCCTTCGTTTACGCCCAGCAGGCCGAGACTAGATTGCGCCCAACACGGTAGAACCAATCCGTGCGTCGATTCGAATGGTGATGTTTACCCTTGCTGCGTACTCGAAGCGCTCGGAAACGAACGAGGGTCGAGAGTCAAAGCAATGGGGAATATTCGTCACGACACGTTGCAGCAAATATGGAACTCGCCTCGCTATGAAGCGTTCCGCAAGGCTTTCTATGCTGGCGAAGTACCGGATCAGTATTGTACAGAATGCCCCTGTTACTATAACCTATGATCTGTCGATGAGTCTCTTGATTGATAGACTGGAGGCAAGCGCGATTGTCTAGTGTAGCCAGACACCACCTCGAATCAAAGCCGACTACGTTGTGCTGCTAAACAATGATACTGAGGTCTTGAGTCCGGACTGGGTTCAGTCGTTGGTCAAGGTTGCTGCTTCTGATGCCAAGGTAGCGGCTGTCGGCTGCAAGATGGTCTCCATGGGCCAGCCAGATCGTCTGGATTCGGTTGGAGGGATGGGTATCCCCTTTTGGAGGGGCTTTGTGGACATCGGACGAGAAGAGCGCGATGAAGGACAATACGACACAGCAGACTTTGACCCTTTTTCATTCTGCGGCGGAGCCGCCCTGCTCAGGAAAGCAGTCTTCGAGGAAGTAGGAGGTTTCGACAGGGAGTTCTTCATGTATCTTGAAGACGTGGACTTGTCATGGAGGTTGAGGTTGTTCGGGTACAGGATCGGCTTTGCACCTGATGTCGTAGTCGCACACGCTTTCTCAGGAATCGCAGGAGTCGGTCAGTCCTGCCTGGTTGAGGATCTTGTGGATTGTTGTGTGTCATACGGGTTGCTTGGCGCAGTTGCGGAGGTATCCCTCGATGCGGCATGGTTTCCAGTTTCGTGTTCGTCTCAGCTGGAGGATGATCCCGCTGTGGGTTGTGGGGTTCGATGGATCGTATATGGTCTGCGGGATTTGACGTTTAGACCGTCCGATCTGTGTTTCCCGTAGACGCGCCACCAGCGGTAGACTGTTTTCTCATCGATTTCTAGGATGTTGCGATCTCTGTACTTCCCGAGCCTTCGAGTTCTCTACTTATCATCCATCTTCTCCGTCGAAAAACCTTCGGCGTGGTCAGACATGTTCGAGGTGAAGTAGGAACCGTAGGGTCGCAGCGCTACTCTCGTGGCGTCAGTCTTCATGTCGCCTAGCGCGAATTGGACTGCGTCCTCGCGGGGCTCGCACCATGACCTCCCAGCAAGCATTATTTCCTTTGCGGATGACTCAGGATCCTAGACGTACAAGGGTGCGCAAGTGCAAAACGCTATGCATCATCTTCTGGATATAGTAGTGGTTCTTGCTCAGAAGGACTTCAAGGTCCGGTACAGGAATTCGGTTCTTGGTTTCCTCTGGTCGCTCCTGAATCCCTTGGCCTATATGGTGATTCTGACTCTTGTCTTCTCGTTCTTGTTGCGGGTCAGTATCCCAAACTTTGCTCCATGGGTGCTGATCGGGCTTCTCGTTTGGAGATTCTTCTCTATTGGCACAGCCCAAGGACTGGGCCATCGAATCGCTGACCATAACTTGGCGAGCGCAAGCTCCTGTCTTCAGACATGGAGTAAGCGAGCCCCTGGCAGCTTAAATGTCTGGCATACACCGGATCTGCTAGGGCCGAATGAGACAATCCCGGAAGGGACAGTAGGCTCAGATGTGGTTGAGGTGTCCGAAGCCTCGAATAAGGCTCTCAACCGAAAATAGGCGGGGCAGGCTCGAGTAAGCAGACGCATCGTGAATATGGCGGCTCGCTGCGGCGGGTACGCTGTCAGGCCGATGGTTTGGCCTATGCTTCTACACTGGGATGGATGCGGGTGGAACCGCAACAACGGAATGCCCACCCTAGAGAGGATCATTGTGGAAGCATGAATCTCCCGACTTCAGTCGCGGAGAGAGTCAAAACGCTTTGGATCTGCAACGTAATACGAGATGTGTTTTCAAGATCTCCTAGGATCGTGTCAGCTTCAAACTGCGCCTTCTGATGGATAATGTGAAGTTTGTTGGATGATTATGAC
>Ga0315279_10002883_pt1 | contig 24879 bp, 23 predicted proteins | sample YL17G06_20_MG_FD_203694 | JGI IMG/M metagenome (GOLD analysis project Ga0315279, IMG submission 203694) | Sediment microbial communities from Yellowstone Lake, YNP, Wyoming, USA - YL17G06_20 | ecosystem: Environmental > Aquatic > Freshwater > Lake > Sediment | place: USA: Wyoming | collected...
AACTGCTTGAAAAGAAGGTTGACTTTATCTTTCTGCCGAGCGTTGTGTCGGCAATGGCAAGCTTCCCCCGCAACGAGCACAATCAGATTTGTCCTTATGTTCAGTCGTTTGCCCATCAGGTCAAAGCAGCCTTTGCCGGCAAGCTTGGCCAAACGAAAGTCATAACTGCTCCAATTCGCCTCGGGGAAGGCAGGTCGCTCATCATAAAGAGCTTCATCGCCCTCGGCAAAGAGCTAAATGTTACCACTTCGCAGGCACGCAAGGCGGTCAAAGAAGCGCTTGCTGCCCAGGCCGGTTTCGAGAATGCACTCAGGGATAAGGGCAGGGAGATTCTTGGCCGAATCGGTCCCGGCCAGAAGGTCTTTGTCTTGATTTCTCGCCCATATAATGGCTGTGATGACGGGATGAACCTGCAGTTGCCAAGAAAGCTTGCCGAACTCGGCGCCCAGATTATCCCGATGGATATGCTGGATCTGTCTTCCGCCAAACTCACCGACCAGTCGCTCCACGAGAGCGTTTATTGGGCGTATGGCCAGAGGATTTTAAGGGCCGCAGAGGTGATAAGAAGGGACCCGCGGCTTTTTGGCATTTATCTGTCGAATTTCAGTTGCGGCCCGGATTCATTCATTTCAACATTCTTTAAGGACATAATGGGCACCAAGCCCTGCCTGCAACTGGAAATAGATGAGCATTCCGCCGATGCCGGCGTGCTTACCCGGCTGGAAGCATTCCTCGAAAGCCTGAAGAACTATCGCCCCGGCTCGCAGGAGCAGGCCGCTGCAATAAAAGCGCCGCCTCATCCCTGCCGGCTCACCAGAGACAGGACGCTGTATATCCCGTATATGGGCGATTCCGCTTACGGCTTGGCTGCCTGCTTTAGAAGTTATGGCCAGCCTGCCGAAGTCCTCCCGCTGGCCGACGAAGCAGCCCTTTTGCAGGGCAGACAATTCACTAATGGCAAGGAGTGCCTGCCCTGTGCCATAACTACGGGCGATATGATAAAGCTGATACGCACCGATGGATTCGACTCCGCCAGGGCCGCCTTCTTTATGCCCGCCGCATCCGGCCCCTGCAGATTCGGAATGTATAACTGCCTGCAGCAGCTCATCCTCAGGTATGCCGGCATACAAGACACCCCCGTCATTGCCCCCAATCAGGATAGCAGCTTCTATCGCGAATTTATGGAATCTCTTAACGGCTCCCGCCGCACAAGCACAACCGGTTTTATGACATCTGTCTGGATTGCTATCGCTGGAATCGACTTGCTGCATAAGGTAGTTCTGCGTCTCCGCCCTGTTGCAAAAGACCCGCGCCAGGTCCAGAGGGCTTACGAGCGAGCACTTCTCTGGTGGGTGCAGGCAGTTGAAAAACGCTCCAGTTTTTCTACAATGCGTAAGCTTATGGAAAGTATCGCCGACGAATTTTCGTCGTTGGAAATGGACCATCAGCTCCGAAAGCCCAGGATAGGAATCGTCGGAGAAATCTACGTTCGCAGCCATCCCTTTGCCAACAGCAACATTGTCGCCCGACTCGAAGAGCTCGGAGCAATCTGCGACCTTGCCTCGCTTGCTGAGTGGATTTATTACACGAACTTTACTCGCCGCCTTATGGCTCGCCGCAGAGGCCAGTGGCGCGACCTGTTCACAAACGTAATCCTCAGCCGGGTGCAGCACAGGCTTGAAAGAAAGCTTGCCGTCCCTCTGGAAAAAAGCTTCGGCAAATTGGCCGAAGGAAACATAGAGCACGTAATCGAATTGGCCGAACCCTATCTACACCATTCCTTTGAGGGCGAGGCAATCCTGACTATCGGCAAGACCATCGAGTATTATCACGATGGTTTCTCAGGCGTGATAAATGTAATGCCCTTTACCTGTATGCCCTCGACCATTGTCAGCGGCATCTCGCCGAACATAAGCGCCCAGTGTGGCGGTATGCCGATTCTGAATTTGAGCTTTGATGGCCAGGAGGATTCGACTCTCACTACTCGTCTCGAGGCCTTCATTGAGCAGGCCCGCCAGTTGTGTCTTCCCGCCCCGTTAGAAAAACGGCCTTCTCTTTTAATGGGGCCCGCCGAAGTCCAGGTGTCTGCTCACCGGGGTTAGGGTTTGTCATTCCGTGCGGCTGAAGGTTCGCCGCAGGCGGAAAAAAGTAAAAAGACAAAAGAAAAAAAGAACAAAAAAAGAGGAAAAAGATTGGAAATAGGAGTTTTAAAAGATTTTTTGGGAATTGGGGTGGTTGGTGATAGTAAAAGATATGATTTTATAGGACTATTACGTTTTTAGGCGGAAAATAGGGGTAAAAACGAGCATTTTTTGGTGCTTTTTTGTCAAAAATGAACATCTTTTTGCATCTTTTTGCAAGAAATAGTCGTGTTTTAAGCAGATTTTTTGACTACTACTTTTGGGGTAGATGAGCAGCAGGGTAAATCCGAAATTCTAATCCTTCGACATGCTCAGGACAGGTCTCGAAATCCTAAATTCATCCTTCGGGGTTCCGGCCTTCGTAGCCACTACGGCGGAGAAGGCAATACTACGGAGAATGGACAAATTCGAATGACCGAAATACAGAATTCAACCACAGATTTCACAAATTAACACGGATTTTGTTTGGCCACAGAAGGTATGCGAATGGGACTTCGCCGACTTTCTGGATTCCCGCCCTATCTTGCGGACAAGGACAGCCTGACGGATATGCGGGTCAGGCAGCGGTCACACTTCATTGGCAAAAACAAGTGGCGAAAAGAGCTGTTTGCGGTTATAATTTAGCAACGGTTCAATAATGATAAGAAATAAGCGTAAATTGGATAAGTTCTACCGGAAGTTGGACGCGGAGGAAAAACTTTCCTACAAACAAGCCTTGGCCATATATGATATGCTGCATAAAGAGGCCGTTGCGCTGGGTGCAATCAGCCACGAGAATATCTGGGACGGCTTCGAGGTAGATTTGCGAATCGCCCAGGCGATGGGCAGGTTGAAACGTGCTCGAGAAACTGATAAGAAAAATAGCCGAAAGGTTAGACGCAGATAAGATTCCCTATATGGTCATCGGCGGACAGGCGGTGCTTATATATGGCAGGCCGCGTCTGACGCGCGATATCGACATAACATTAGGGATAGACGTAGATGACTTTGCGCTCGTTGAAAAAGCGTGTAAAAAATTAAAGTTGAAGATGCTACCGGCAAGGCCGGAGGACTTTGCTAAAGAAACGAGGGTGCTGCCTGCGGAAGAGCAGAAGTCGGGTTTCCGTGTGGATTTTGTCTTCTCTTTCAGTGAATACGAAAGACAAGCGATCAAAAAAGCAAAGCGGGTTAATATCAACAGCTACCCCGTGAAGTTTGCCTCCTGTGAAGATGTCATTATTCATAAAATGGTCGCCGGCAGAGCCGTCGATGAGGAGGATGTCAAAAGCATATTAGTTAAGAACAAAAGCTCGATCGACCGCAAGTATATCAGGCGATGGCTTTCAGAGTTTAGCAAGAGTTTTGGGAATGAAGGGATAATGGATAGGTTCAATAGTTTGCTGAAAGCCGTTTAGAAGCTGCGCAGGAATGACGTAATGGAGAGCGCACATGACAAATAATACTATTACATCACCGAAAGGATTTTTGGCGGTGGGGGTGAGCTGCGGGATAAAGCAATCCGGCAGGCCGGATTTGGGACTGATTGTTTGTCCGAGAGGTGCGACCGCCGCCGCGGTGTTCACGACAAATAAAATCGTATCGGCAGCAGTCGAGGTAAGTAAAAAGCACATACAAAGCCCAAAGATTTTCGCAGTGGTTGTTAATTCCGGCTGTGCCAATGCCTGCACCGGCCAGCGGGGCATCAAGAATGCAATAGAGATGTGTGCAGAGACGGCAGCATCAGTCAGTCGGGGCACGAAAGACGAGGAACGAGGGACGAGGGATGAGGGACGAAAGGTCCTTGTTGCTTCGACCGGCATAATCGGACACCAATTGCCGATGAAAAAAATAATGGCTGGTATTACAAAGGCGGCGGCGAAACTCTCTGATTCGGCATCAGCGGGGCTTTCTTTTGCAAAGGCGATAATGACAACTGACACAAGGCCAAAGCAGGCCGCGAGACGATTGGCGATTGACGATGGACGATGGACGATTGGAAAATGCAAGCCAGGAATCAAGGATTCTGTCATTACGATAGCCGGTGTGGTTAAAGGAGCGGGAATGATTGCGCCGAATCTGGCCACGATGCTTTGTTTTATCACCACCGATGCGGCTATAAGCAAAGCAATGTTAAGCAGGGCATTGAAAGAAGCCATCGGCAATTCATTAAATAAACTGACCGTTGACGGCCATCAGAGCACTAACGACACGGCGATAATTCTTGCATCAGGATTAGCGGGCAACCGCCCGGTAGTGAGTGAGTGCCCGCGATATAAGAAATTTGCCGCGGCGTTAACAGAATTGTGCGATGATTTAGCGAGGCAAATGGCTCTCGATGCCGAAGGGGCGACGCGGATGTTCAAGGTGGTGGTTAAAGGTGCGGCTACGAAGGGCGATGCAGCAAAGGCGGCGAGGGCGGTAGCCAATTATCCATTAGTCAAATGCGCAGTGCACGGCGGCGACCCGAACTGGGGCAGAATCATCTGCGCTGTCGGCTCGGCAGGCGTAAGATTGAATCAGGGGAAACTATCATGCAAAATCGGGGGTATTACCGTCTTTAGGAACGGCGCACCCGTAAGATTTGACGAAAAGAAGGCCAGTTCGATTATTTCCCAACCTCAGCACACAATAACGGTGGATTTGGGGGCGGGAAAGCAAAGCGATTTTTGCTACGGCTGCGACTTGAGCGCCGAGTATGTAAAAATCAACGCTGAATACCGCACATAGATGCTATGACGTCGCCCCTTCGGCAAGCTCAGGGCAAGCGTGCCGGCGACGGCTAAACCCTTCGACCCTTCGATTCAACTCAGAGCGGGCAAAAACCCAAGTGTGAGAAAAAAATGCTTGAAAGATAGCCTCCTTCGGTTATACTTTGCGGCTTTGTTTGTGCGTTGTGTATCTGGATAAGGAATTTCGAGTTTTTGAGACGAGGAATTTATGAAACGAATCTGGGTAGTCGCATTACTGGCCGCCGGCATCCTGGCGGCGGCAGTATGGTCATTTACAGCTGGGCCGGAGTCCTTAACCGGGGCTGCGTCGGTATCGGCGGCGGTGGAAAAAGGGTCTAAAATTACGCTTTTAGAGCCGCTGGTCAGCAACAGATATGCCTGGTATGAGAAGATTGCGCTGGTGACAAACGTGTTTATCGCGCTGGCCGGCCTGGCATACGCGCTGCTGTTAGTCAAGCAGGTCAGGGAAGCTGACCAGGGCACCGCGCGAATGCAGGAGATAGCACATGCGGTCCGTGAAGGGGCAAATGCTTACCTGTACCGACAGTTCCGGGTGGTCGGCCTTCTGATTGTGGTTATTACCGTGGTATTGTTCTTCGCAGCCAAGGCCTCGGGGGCGGTGCCGGCGATTGCGTGGGGCAGGGCAATTGCGTTTCTGGTTGGCTCAACGTTCTCCGCAACGGTGGGTTTTGTAGGGATGCGGCTGGCAACAACAGGCAATCTGCGGGTGGCTGCGGCTGCAAAGACCAGTTTCGGGCGGGCACTGCAACTGGGCTATCGCAGCGGAACGATTACCGGTATGCTGACCGACGGCCTGGGTTTGCTGGGCGGGTCGATTATATTCCTCGTCTATGGCGAGCATGCTTATGAGGCGCTGCTTGGATTTGGGTTTGGCGGAACGCTGCTGGCGTTATTTATGCGAGTGGGCGGCGGCATTTATACCAAGGCGGCAGACGTCGGAGCGGACCTTGTCGGTAAGGTGGAGGCAGGAATTCCTGAAGACGACCCGCGAAACGCCGCAACGATTGCGGACAATGTGGGCGACAACGTAGGCGACTGCGCCGGTATGGCGGCGGACATTTTCGAGAGTTACGAAGTAACGATTGTGGCGGCAATGATTCTGGGAATCGCCAGTTTCGGCCACAAGGGCGTGATATTTCCGCTGCTGGTCCGTGCCATCGGCGTGATAGCAAGCATTATCAGCACATACAGCGTTCGCGCCGGCGACAAGGGAACAGTGGCGGCGGCAATGAAGAGCGTCAACCGAGGTTTCATTATCGGTTCGATAATCAGCGTCATCGGCTTTCTTGTGCTGGGCTTTTTGTATTTCAGGTTTGACACCAGCTATCCAAACTACGAGGCAATCAAGCCATACATTACCAATCTTCCGACCTGGGCAAACCTGGGCATCGAAGGATTGGATATGCGGCCGGCCTGGACGTGCCTGATAGGAATCATTCTGGCGGTGATGCTGAATAAGTGCACGGAGTATTTTACGGGCACAGAGTTTGCGCCGGTAAAGAGCTTGGCAAAGGCGTGCCAGACAGGGCACGCCACAAACATCATTCAGGGGCTGGCGGTGGGTTATGAAAGCACGGTGTTCGCGGTGATGATTATTGCTGCGGCGATTATGGGCAGCGTGCTTATTTACGTGAATACCAATGCGACGTTCGTGGCGTTTGGGGTAGCTATGTGCGGCATAGGAATGCTGACGCTGACGGGCAACACCATTTCGATGGACGTGTTCGGGCCGGTGGCGGACAACGCCAACGGTATCGGCGAAATGGGTTACGACAAAAAGGAGATGGGTGAGGCCAAGTATAAAGAGGCACGTCAGGTCCTTGCGGACCTGGATGCGGTAGGCAATACCACCAAGGCCATCACAAAAGGCATCGCCATCGGCTCGGCGGTGATTGCGGCAGTGTCGCTATTCAACAGTTTCATCGTCTCGGTGGGGTCGGGCGGGAGAGGAGAGACGGCGGGGGTTAGCCGCGACGTGTACAACGTGGTGGCGGCAATGCTGACTATTTCCAACCCTATGTTGTTTATCGGAATGCTGCTTGGCGGTGCTGTGCCGTTTTTGTTTAGCTCGATGACAATCCGGGCGGTGGGTCGGGCGGCGTTTCTGATTGTCAATGAATGCAGGATTCAGTTCCGCGATAAGGCCATCTGGGAAGGGACAAAGAAGCCGAACTACGGCCGAGTAGTGGACATCTGCACAACGGCGGCCCAGAAGGAGCTGATTGGTCCGGGACTTCTGGCGATATTGGTGCCGGTGCTTGTCGGTTTCGGCCTGGGGGTGATAGCGCTGGCCGGTTTCCTGGGAGGGATGATTGTGACGGGGCAGTTACTGGCGGTGTTTATGGCCAATGCCGGCAGCGCCTGGGACAATGCCAAGAAGACCATCGAGGATGAGCCGCGCGACCTGGCGGCCAATACGGGCAAAGGCAGTGAGAAGCACAAGGCCAGTGTTACGGGCGACACGGTCGGCGACCCGTTGAAGGATACGGCTGGGCCGGCGATTAACCCGCTGATTAAAGTTATGAATATGGTCAGCTTACTGATTATCGGGTTGATTCTGCCATACGATAAGGGCGTTCTGCGGATGTTAGAGAAACAGGGCGTGACGGTTAGCCCGAAAGGGCATGATATGCTTTTCTGGGTTGTGATAATTGTCGGCATCGTCGGCTTAGTCTGGGCGGTCTGGCAGTCAAAGCGTGAAACAGAAGAAATGAAGCAAATGGAACAAACGGTCGCAGCCACCCAGGTTAAAGGATAGCTGTACATAACGAGGTAAATCTAAAAGGGGCATTTTTTGCCCCTTTTTTTGTTTGGTGGATAAAGAGATTTTTGTAAGCCGACGGAAGAAAATCGCCTGCAGGACCTCTTTGTAAGGTGCAGTCTTATTCGGGTGAGCTTAACATCGATAAGCAACTTCCGTTGACACCATCGTCTGATGCAGGTAATCTATACGGGGTGGTTGTTTATCCGCCCCGTTTTTTTATTTAGTGAGGAATCCAACAAAGTTTGGCGACAAAACGAGAGAGACAAGCAAAGGCGTTCGCGGTAGCCGCGGCGAGGGTGGCCGCCGACCGACATTGCAGCGATATTGTGGTTCTGGACCTGAAGGGCATATCGCCTGCCACCGACTATTTCGTAATCGTTACCGGCACAAGCGACAGGCAGATGCGGACAGTCGCCGATGAAATTTGTGTAGCTGCAAAGGGTAAGGGGCTGGGGCTTTTCGGCCGGGCCGGCTATGAACAGGGACGATGGATACTGCTGGACTTTATCGACATCGTTGTCCATATCTTCGATAGCGAATACCGGGACTACTACGATTTGGAATTGCTCTGGGGCGATGCAAAAAGAATTGATTATTGATGATTTACTATTGATTATTTGATGAAGACCGTAAGAGACGAGCTTGAAGAGCGAATATCGGCTGCGATGCAGCAGTACGCAACGGGGGCCGGTGTCTGCCCGGCGATTGTAAGACCTTCCACTGACCCTAAATTTGGCGATTATCAGGTCAATGGCATTATGCCGCTGGCCAAGCAGATTAAGACAAATCCTCGTAAGCTTGCTGAGCAGGTAGTCAGGAATTTAGATGTCAGTGATATTTGTGAGAAGCCGGAGGTTGCGGGACCGGGGTTTATAAACCTGCGATTAAAACCTGACTTTGTCGCCGACAGATTATTTGAAATAAGTAAAGACCAAGCCAATCTCGCCATAAAAAAAACGCTCCAGCCCCAAACCATCGTTGTCGATTTTTCAGGCCCCAATATCGCTAAGCAAATGCACGTTGGACATCTGCGGAGCACAATTATCGGCGATTGTATCTGTCGAATGCTTGAATTCTTAGGCCATAAAGTCATCCGCCAAAACCACTTTGGCGACTGGGGAACAAATTTTGGAATGGTTATTCTTGGTCTATGGCATATATGTATGGCCAAGAAGCACGGAGAGCCGCTATATTACCATGCCGAACTTGAAGAACTAAAGGGCTGCGCAGAAGACAAGGGAAAGCTGAAGGCTATTTGTCGTCAGATACGAAACCGACACGAGATAGACTGGCAGGAAGATTCCAAAGATAAAGATAATCCTGGTGACGGCGAGATAGACTTTTATCCCTTTTTAGAAAGACTCCAGAAATCTGATCCAAATTATATATGGCGAGAGTTCTTAGTGGTTTACCAATACATTAATGCTCTGGAAGATTCTGCAACAGGTATGGGAATGATGATACAAACCAGAGATGGATCGAAACGTTACGAGTCGCTCTCAAACCATGTAACATATATGTTGCAGAGAGGCGATGAGGAGAAGGATAAACAGGAGCGCGAAGCGTGGGGGTTCATCAGAAAACTTACGCTGAAACATTGTAACGAGATTTATAAAATGCTCGGCATCGCTTTCGATGAAGATACAGAGATTCGTGGGGAGAGTTTTTATAAGGATATGCTGTCGGATGTTGTTGCGGAGTTGAAGGAGAAGGGCTTGGCCGTCGAGTCGGAAGGGGCGGTGTGTGTATTTCCGCTGGATTCGACAGGCTCACCACAAGCGGGGTTTAAGGACAAAGAGGGCAAGCCGCTGCCGGTGATAATACAAAAGTCGGATGGGGCATATTTGTATGCGACGACGGATTTGGCGGCGATTCGATACAGGGTCAATGAACTAAAGGCAGACAGGATAATTTATGTAACCGATGCCAGGCAGACTTTGCACTTTCAAATGCTCTTTGCGGTGGCGCGAATGGCTGGCTGGGCCCCTGAGAACGTGGAACTTGTGCATGTGACATTCGGCAGTGTTCTCGGTGAAAAGGGCAAGCCGTTAAAGACCCGCGAAGGTGAAAATGTGAAATTGAAAGAGTTGCTCGATGAGGCGGTAGAGCGAGCAAAGGCGATTGTTGAAGAAAAGAACCCAGAATTGTCGGCGGAGAAAAAAGAAGAAATTGCAAAGGCGGTAGGAATTGGGGCGGTCAAATACTCAGATTACTCCAATAACCGCACCAGCGACTACGTATTCAGTTTCGACAAAATGTTAGCTATGGACGGCAATACCGCGCCGTATATGCAGTATGCATACGCGCGAATAAAATCCATCGGGCGAAAAGCCCAAAGCCGGGGGATTGACACTGAAAACGAGTTAGCCCGCCTTCGGCGGGTAAATTTAACCGAGCCGAGCGAATTGGATTTGGCCAAGCATCTGATTCGTTATGGCGAGGCGATAGAGGCGGCGGTGGCCGATTACAGGCCGAATTACCTGACAGGTTATCTTTATGAATTGGCGCAGAAATTCAGCGCATTCTATACGGATTGTCCCGTTTTGGACGCTGGCCAGGATAAAAGACCTACACGGCTCTTGCTCTGCTATTTGACTGCAAAAACCATCAAGCACGGCTTGACCGACCTGCTGGGTATCGGGGTTGTGGAGCAGATGTAGGAAAAAATTAGACACAGATGAACACGGGATTTACACTGTTTAGATAAGGATAAAGAATCGACCATTGCGAGGTTTACAAACTATGGCTTATTCGCTCAAACAGAAGATATCTAAAAAGAAGCTGATTGATTTCTGCAAAAGAAACCATATCAGGAAACTATCCATTTTCGGGTCTGCTATTTGTGGCGAGTTGCAGCCGGATAGCGATATTGACCTTTTGGTGGAGTTTGAGGAAGGTCATACGCCCGGTCTTTTTTCGATTGTCAAAATGGAAATGGAACTTGCAGAAATGCTTGGCAGGAAAGTCGATTTGAGAACTCCTGAAGACTTGAGCCAGTATTTCCGTGACGAGGTAATGCGAAATGCCAAACTTCAGTATCAAGCATGAAGATGAAGTGAGGTTGCGGCATATTCTGGATGCCACAATTGAAATCCAGCAATATATACAATCTGCAACACGTGAAGATTTGAACCGCGACCGAAAGCTGGTTCATTCGCTCGTTCGTCTTCTTGAAATAATCGGTGAGGCGGCAAACCAGGTGTCGGAGGAACTTCGCGACAATGTTCCCGAGATTCCCTGGCCGGTCCTAATCGGCATGAGAAACCGACTTATTCACGCCTACTTTTCCATCAATCTGGATGTTGTGTGGAGCACTTCAACAGAAGATGTCCCATCGCTTATTACAGAGCTGAAAAGACTTCTTGGCAAAGACTGATGAAATGAATTTTCTCATGCCCGTGAAAACTTTTTGGTTATGAAATGAAGAATTTAGGGTAAGTGTGTAATGAAAATTGTCCGGAAGGATTTTCACGTTAGCACAAAAAGCCGAAATCAGATGATTGATATTACAGACGAAGTTAGCTCGATTGTCGGCCAATCGGGCATTTCCAGCGGCGATGTAATAGTCTATTGTCCACATACGACGGCGGCAATTACGATAAATGAAAATGCCGACCCATCCGTCCCGCACGATATACTTTTGGTTCTGGAGGAACTGGTGCCACACTCTAATCCGGGCTACAGGCACTCGGAAGGCAACTCGGATGCACACTGTAAAAGTGTTCTGGTCGGATGCAGCAAGCAGATTCTGTTAAAGGATGGGGAACTGGCGCTGGGCACCTGGCAGGGCATCTTTTTCTGCGAATTTGACGGGCCTCGCAGCAGAAAAGTATATGTACAAGTCCGCGGAGAAGCGTGAAGAGGCGAGTGCGTAAATGGCTGGAGGAGTCCCATAAGATGGTTGACGATTGATGAGAGACGATGGACGAAGGACGAAGCATCAGGACGGCCTTGCCGGACCGATATCTAAAAGGACTGGGGGTTAATATACTCCTGCTGGGGATTGTCAGCTTCTTGAATGACGTAAGCAGCGAAATGATAATGCCAATCCTGCCGATGTTTATCAAATCGCTGGGCGGGGCGGGATTAGCTATCGGATTAGCCGGAGGATTCAGAGACAGCATACCAAGTATCCTGAACGTCCTGGGCGGCTACTGGTCGGACAGAATAGGTAAAAGAAAGATATTCGTCTGGTCCGGATACCTGATTTCGTCGGTCTTCAGGTTATTTTTGACATTCTCTAAAACGTGGCACCAGGCGGTGATTTTTTCCGGATTAGAAAGGACAGGCAAAGGATTAAGAAACGCGGCAAGGGATGCCCTTATTGCGGAGTCGGCTGGAACGCAGCGAGGCAAAGGATTCGGGATTCACAGGGCCTTCGACTCCTCCGGAGCGATTTTAGGGTCGGTCATCGCCTTCGTTTTGTCCGGGTTTTTCGGTTTTAGCTTTAAGCTGGTTATACTGATTGCCGGAGTCATCGCGTTTGTGTCGCTGGTTCCGCTGCGGTTCGTGAGGGAAAGGAAGGGCGAGCCCCGGGAGGCCGCACAAAAGATAAACCTGCGAGAACTTCCGCGGCCTCTTAAGCTATTTATCGCATCTGCCGGCATGTTTGCTCTGGCGAATTTTAGCTATATGTTTTTTATTCTCAGGGCGCAGGAGTCCTTTGCGGACAAATCATCGGTCGGGACGCCAATCCTTCTGTACATTCTTTTTAACATTTTTTATGCCGGCTTTGCCATTCCCTTCGGTAGTCTATCGGACAGAATCGGGAGGAAAAAAGTCATTATCCTTGGTTATCTACTGTTTTCCCTGACCTCATTCGGCTTTGCCTGCCTTAATTCGTTACCGGCGTATGTTCTCCTGTTTGCGCTTTACGGCATAGCGTATGCAGCAATTGACGCAAACCAGCGGGCTTACGCATCTGATTTAGCTCCTGTTCAGTTAAAAGCGACGGCTCTGGGGGCATTTCATACGACGATGGGTTTAATGGCATTGCCGGCGAGTCTGGTAGCAGGGTTTTTGTGGCAAACCGCTCCGAGCGCAACTTTTATTTACGGCGGCACAGTCAGTCTTGTTTCTATTGCTCTGTTTGTCGCTCTGGCAAAGCCGGCGCCACGAGAGGTGAGTAAGTGAACTGCAACATCCAGGCGTGGATGTGCTAAAAATCGGCTTAAAACTACACCTATAAAAAAGGCGAGGTGGTGGGACCGGCTGGGGGGGAGACCGGTGTTCCACACTGCCTCGCCGAGGTTCGTAGCGACTGAAAGCAACAGCAATTGACTATTTAATAGAACAAAAAACCAAAACTAACACTTCCGAGGATTCTGTCAAACAAAAAATCGAAGAATCAACGGCACAAGGGGGATTTGCCTTTGCCCCCAACACATCCCAACTTTAACGAGAGTATTATACATACTCAGATTAAAAAATGCAAGTGAAAAATTGCCTTTTTTGACCTTCTGTTTGATTATCCCTCCATTTGGGCCCAAATCGCAAGAGGTAAGACAACCTAAAGCAAAATCTTCGATGTTCCTTTCCCATCCCGAAAACAGAGCAAAAATTTGTTGATATTGCCCGGGCGGCGGGCTATATTTAAGTTGTTCATTAAAAAGCGAACAATAAGATTTATGGGTCAGGGGGATTTCCACGGCCTTCGGATAGAATAGTTGGAGGATAACCTATGAGAAATATATTTTCTGTTATAGGCCTTGCAATGCTGCTCAGTATTGCTGGATGCGCTAAGTGTAACTGTCCTGCCTTTTCAAGCGAAAGCATGGAATGTCAAAGGTTGGAAAGATTCTGGAGAGAACCTGAAGCCGACAATGTAAGGATGATTGTTTTTTTCGGTGAGGATAGTAACGAACCTATCGAGGAATGTCCTTTTGAGGAATTCAAAGAAGCGCTATACCAGCTTACCGGCTGCTGCTTTTCTAAGCCTCATCCCTTGGCAAGTGAGTGGATGGAATGTAACCGGCTGGAATGTATCTGGGAATATCTTGAAAATGAAAATATTCTGAGGGTCGCTTTTTATGAAAATGTTATGGATGAGGATACAAGCAAACCGGAAGATTGGTACAACCCGTGGGCTGAGATTGTCGAGCCGGAAAGAATAGGAGAGACCGTCAAAGTTTTTTGTAAAGCAATGAAAAGGGAAAAAGACAGGTTTGCCAATGAGGGAATTGTTTTAGGTCACTATGATCGGATGCAAGTAGTGACAGATAAGCACAAGTTTATCATACCCATCGGTTGTGGTAGCCGACAGAGCAAAGCAATTTATGGTATCGGCTGGACATCTTATGAGTTAAGAGAAAAACTAAAAGAGTGGGGATTCCCAAGACCAAAATAGAAAAAGCCAACGAATTATAAGATCAAAAGAAAAATAGAAGAAGCAAATCAGCCTGAGTAAGAATTCTCTAATCACAGCTGGTATATAAGTAAAATGGGGTCAGGTCTGTTTTTTCTGTTCATATTTTCACGCCGAACCGCTTGCTAAAGACCGGCTTTGGGTTTGCAGGCAGATAAATCCATCTGACGGAACGGAAAATCTGTTAAAACTTTAACCTTCTGTTACTTTTATACTGGCGAAAACTCTACTGCGCAGGTATCCTGTAAGTGCTGCTATTGTGCAGCAGATTAAATATGGGCATAATCTTTGATTATTTCCTCTATGACAAAAATTTCTGAAAGAATCAAACGGATAAAAGATGCCATTAGCTCTACTTGTGCGCGTGTCGGCAGAGACCCCGGCGAGGTAAAGCTTGTCGTTGTAACTAAATCCGCCGCTATCGAAGCTATAAAGGATGTAATTCGCTTAGGCCAGGCCGAGCTCGGTGAAAACCGTGTTCAGCAACTGAAAAAAGTCTCCGCCGAGGTAGCTGAATTTCTGCAAGAACAGAAGGAGAACCAGACTCTGCCGAAAAAAATCGACTGGCATATGATTGGCCATCTGCAGCGTAATAAAGTTCGTCAGGTGCTGTCCATAACCTCTTTGATACATTCGGTTGACACACTTAGACTGGCGGAAGAGATAAATGCCTCGGCGGCAAAGCTAAACTTGTGCCCTAAAGTTCTTCTGCAGGTCAACACCTCCAATGAGCCACAGAAATACGGTGTGCCCATAGCTGCGGTGATACATTTAGCTGAGCAGATAGAGACGCTGCCGAATCTGAAACTGATTGGCCTGATGACAATGGCACCACTGACGCATAATAAGGATATTGTTCGGGTCTGCTTTGCCCGCGCGAGGGAGTTATTTGTTGAGATGCGAGGCGAGAAGATTGTTGGTCCGGATTTTGCCGAGATGAGCATGGGTATGAGTTCGGACTACCAGGTCGCCATCGAGGAGGGCGCGACAATCCTCCGCATCGGTTCAGCAATCTTTGCCGGCTGCGAGCAGCTTCAGGCAAGGTAAATATAACAACTTTATTGCGAAATAAGCTGCGGCGCGAGGAGATAAAGTTCCCCGAAATTCCTTCAAATTTTCGCCGTCAAAAAACAAAAAAGTGCAAAGTGCACCCCTTAACAAGCCGAATTTGTCGTATAACGGGCTTGCAAAACGGATATTTGCTCAGGGTCCGATAACGCCGCCAGAAAGCGTAAGTGAAATGGAAAGAGCTGAATCAGTAACTGCCATTGAAGTCCCGAAAAGCTTCACGGATGTTCTGTGCCTGACAAATCAGGTACAGATTCCGTCTGAAGTAAAACGACTGTTCAGACAGAAAAAGCTTTCTTATGCGGTGCTGCTGATAGACGAATATCCGCGCATCCGCGAACGACTGGACCTGATTGGGACCGTCATTATCGATACAAAGGACCTGGACACCTCCCAGCAGCAGAAATTGGTGGGGATAATCGAGTCGCTCGAGATGGAAAATATCGGCGTGATTCTGCTGACAAACAGGATGGAATTGCCTATAAAAAGTTTCTCCTTAGCACCGACAAAGACCAGTTTTTCTATGGCCAGCACGATGGAGTCGGTTTCCATCGACGAGTTGTGGGCCAGAATAAGCATCAATCTTGCATACCGGCAAAAGAGTTCTGCAATTATAGTAAAACCTGCGGGCCTGCCAAAACGCATGCAGACGGTTCACAAAAATAAACTTGCAGCGCAACTTTCCATGACCGGCGCTCTGGTGGACAACCTTGCTGAGCAGCTGCGTCTGGCTGGTCTTGTCCAGCAGGATTTTCTGCCTGCGCAACTACCCAATACCGACAGGATGCGATGGGCCACGGTTTTTCTGCCGGCTGAGTGGGTCTCGGGCGACATTTACAATATCGTCCGCATTGACGAACAATACATTGGCTTTTATGTAGCTGATGTGGTCGGGCACGGGATGCCTGCTGCGCTATTGACAATCTTTCTCAAACAAGCGCTGGTTATGCGAGAGACCGTTGAGAACAATTACCGCATATTCTCGCCGGCGGAAGCTATGAAAAATCTCAACATCCGGATGTCCGGGCAGAAGCTGTCCGGCTACCAGTTTGCTACGTGCTGCTACTGCCTGCTGAATACACAAACATTAGAGCTAACTTTCGCTCGTGCCGGGCATCCTTATCCAATTCTTGCCAGGCCCGGCGAACCACCACAACAATTAGAAATCCGAGGGCCGCTGCTGGGAATCTTCAAAGAGGCGGAATACATCCAGCACACCATACAACTCCAAAGCGGCGATAAACTGTTTCTTTACTCCGACGGGGCGGAGACGGTTATCGGCAGTTTTGACGACCAAAACGGCTTTCACTTCACCAAAGAATTTTGTGAAACCAGAGATTTGCCCATCGTCGAAATGTTAGACAAATTCAAGATGCTTTTGCAAAGCGAAGAGACTAGCCCATCCGACATCGATGACATTACGATGGTCGGCCTCGAAATACTTTAGCCAGCTATGCTCCGGAATATAAAACTTCAATAGAAAACGGCGAGTATTCCCCATCTTTACCCTCCGGTGTACCAAGAAATTGTTTGCAAAAATATCTTTTGCGGCTATACTTATTAAGCCAACGGGTAGCTTGATAGCCATTTTTACGATTGTCCTAAAATGTAAAAACACCTCCGGGGTTGCAGAAAGGATGCAGTAATGGTGGAAAAAGATACCGATTTACAAAAAATAAGGGAACTGATTGAAATAATGAAGCAAAACGACCTGCTCGAGGTTGAAATAAAGCACGGCGAAGACAAGATTTTTCTGAAACGCTGCCCGCCTCAACAGTTCATTGTAGGGGCCGCCCCGATGGCTGGGCCACAGGCCGCCACACCTGCGGGAGTGGTATCGGAATCTTTGAGCCAACCCCGCATCCTCCAGCAACAGGAGAATCTGGTAGAGATAAAATCGCCCATCGTAGGGACTTTCTACGCGACACCAAGCCCGGATTCCGGTCCTTATGTTGAGGCCGGTTCGCGGGTTACGCCGCAGACCGTCGTCTGTGTAATCGAGGCAATGAAGGTGATGAATGAGATAAAGGCCGAAACCAGCGGAACAATTGTGGAAGTGCTGGTTACCAACGGCCAGGCCGTTGAATATGGTCAGGTTCTTTTCAGAGTAAGACCGGACTAATTCGTAGTGCGTAGTGCGTGGTGCGTCGTGCGTAATACGCAATACGATATACCCACTACGAGATACGAGAATATGTTTTCAAGAATCCTTATAGCAAACCGCGGCGAAATAGCACTGCGTATCATTCGCGCCTGCCACGAGCTTGGCGTTGAAGCGGTGGCCGTTTATTCCGAAGCCGACAAAGATGCTCCATATTTACGGCTTGCCGATGAAGCTGTTTGTATAGGGCCGCCCGACTGTGCTGAAAGTTACCTGAACATTCCGCGAATCATAAGCGCAGCCGAAATTACCGATGTTGAGGCAATCCACCCCGGCTACGGCTTTCTGGCAGAGAATGCCGAATTTGCCCAGATATGCCGGGACTGCGGGATAACGTTCATTGGTCCTCCAGTCGAGGCAATGCAACTATTAGGCGATAAGGTTCAGGCCCGCAAGCTGGCCCGCCAGGCGAAAGTGCCGGTAGTGGATGGCTCCGAAGGCACTATTGAGAATGAGTCCGAGGCGCTTAAATTAGCGAACCAAATCGGGTATCCGGTGATAATAAAAGCCGCTGCCGGCGGAGGCGGACGCGGGATGAGAGTGGTCCATAACGATATCAGCCTGCGTTCGGCATTTAGTGCAGCTCGCGCCGAGGCGGAGGCAGCCTTCGGAGATGGCAGTGTCTATCTGGAAAAATACATACTTGAGCCGCGACACGTTGAAGTGCAGGTAATAGCCGATAATGCAGGCAATGCGTTACATTTTTTCGAAAGGGACTGCTCCATCCAGCGAAGACATCAAAAAATGATTGAGGAGTCGCCCTGCCCTGTTCTGGATAAGCATACAAGAGAAGAGCTTTGTGAAGCGGCTCTGAGGATTATAAAAGAAGCCAACTATGTCAACGCTGCAACGGTTGAGTTCCTTCTGGATAAGGACAAAAAATTTTACTTTATTGAAGTAAATGCGCGAATTCAGGTCGAGCACCCCGTTACCGAAATGGTTACCGGCCACGATTTGATTAAGTGGCAGTTGAAAATCGCCAGCGGCCATACCATCAGAATCAGTCAAAAAAATATCAGGCGAACCGGCGTGGCGATTGAGTGCCGGATTAACGCCGAGGACCCTGCAAATAATTTCGCCTCCTCTCCCGGCACAATTACCGAATATCTTCCGCCCGGCGGCCCCGGCGTGCGGGTCGATACGCACGTCCATCAGGGCTGGACGGTCTCGCCGAAATACGATTCGATGATTGCCAAGGTTATCGTCCATCAAAAGACGCGAACGGAGGCAATTGCCACGATGAAAAGGGCCTTGCGGGAATTTGTTATTGAGCCGATTAAAACAACGATACCCGCCTGCTTAGATATCCTCTCGCACAACCTCTTTGTCAAAAATAAAATCGATACCGGCTTTGTCGAACGGAATTTCTGACAGGTGTCGATAGACAACTGTCATTCCTGCGCAGGCAGGAATCCAATATCATGTCATTCTGAGCGAAGCGAAGAATCTCAACGCTACAATCACAAATCGTCTATTGAAAACTTGTGCCCTCGCAGGCGGGTATCGAAAATATCTTTACCGCCACCGAACCGCTTATCTCAGGATGACGAGGCAGTGGATTCCGCATCAAGTACGGAAGGTGACAAGGCACAAGTCCCCCGTGCTTCGCTTTCAGCTACGCAGGGCAGGCGAGCCACAAATCATCTCTCAGGAGCAATTAAATCTTCGTAGGATTCGCGTTTTCGGATGACCGAAAATTTGTCGCTGTCAACGAGGACTTCGGCGGCGCGGGGGCGGGCGTCGTAGTTGCTGGACATAGAAAAGCCATAGGCGCCGGCGGTAAAGATAGAAATTAAGTCGCCGCGTTTTACAGGTGGCAGGGGCCTGTCTTTTGCGAAAAAGTCTGCACTTTCGCAAATCGGGCCAACCACATCAACGACTTCAGTTCCGGCCAACTGCAAATCCCTGCTGCGTCTCGGCGGGACAAACCTTTGTTCCACTTTCGCCGGCCAGATAAAATGGAAGGCATCATACAACGCCGGACGAATCAAATCGTTCATCCCGGCATCAACAATGACGAACTTTTTGCTGCCCCCCCGTTTGGTGTAGAGGACGCGGGTAAGCAATATCGCGGTGTTAGCGGCAATGCTTTTGCCGGGCTCGAGGATGAGCTTTAGATTCCTATTTTTCAAAAGCGGAAGGATGCCTGCTGCATAATCTGCTGCCGAAGGCACGGTATCGGACTCGTAATCGGCGCCGTAGCCGCCGCCCAAATCAAGGGTCTCGATAGTGTGGCCGCGGCGGCGGAGCTGGTCAATCAGAGGCAGAATTTTTCTGACGGCTTCGACGTAGGGGTCAATTTTTTTGCCGCCTGTGCCGAGATGGACGTGAATTGCACACAGATTTACTGCGCCATTTTTGCCGAAGTCGGCGAAGACTTTAAGCGCCCGCTCGATATCGACGCCGAATTTTGTTTCCTTTTTTCCCGTTGTCAGGTATGCGTGAGTTTTGTATTCGATATCCGGATTGACACGGAGAGCAGCGCGTGGATTTTTGATTTCGGATTTCGGATTTCGGATTTTTCCTTTTTCTTGTTTTACCAGGTGGATTAAGTTTTCAAGCTCATCTTCAGATTCGACATTGAAGTAGGCGATGTCGGCGTTTAGTGCCTCGATGATTTCGGCGTCGGTTTTGCCGACTCCTGCATAGACGATTTTCGACGGGTCGCCGCCGGCCTGCAGAACGCGATACAGCTCCCCGCCGCTTACGATATCGAAGCCGCTGCCCGCCTCAGCCAGAAGCTTTAGGATATTTATATTGCCGCAGGCCTTGACGGAATAGCAAATCGTGGCGTCAAGCTCACGGTAGGCCTGCTGAATTCTTCGCAGATGCTCCAGGAAGGTGGCTTTGCTGTAGATATAGACCGGCGTGCCGACCTCGGCTGCGATTTTTTCGACAGCAACCTGTTCAGCAAACAGGTTGCTGTCTTTGTAGTTGAAATAATCCATACAACTCTCCTTACGGACAGCACGTAGAAATCTTAAAGCTGCACTCCGGCATCGCCGGATATTATAAGGGATTGAGCGATGATTGCAAGGGAGACTATCGTCGCTATTTGGCAGTGGAGCTTGTGCCGGACACAAATAAAATGGAAGGTTCAATCAGCAGAAAAGAACCTTCCATTTTCGCATATTCTGCCGCACAACTTGTATTTTGTCTGCGGCCAATCTTCGCCGGCCTGGGCCGGCAACCTGTTAAAATACGGACTGCATTAACGTTTCTTCTTTTTCTTTGCCGATTTTTTCTTTGCTGCTTTTTTCTTCTTCGCCATTATTTAATCACCTCCTTTTGGCTGATTAAATCCTTTTTAGTCACATTAACATCACAATGCTACTCCCTGTTGGAAACTTGCGTCAAACACATTATACGAAACGCTAATAATCTCTTACATATTTTTTATCGTCCAAATGTTTGCAAATACTTCATAAAATTTTTTCCGCTCAACGTTTTACACAACTTCACATATTGTTTATGATACTTGCTGACGAAGCGGTGCAGCTTTTATTGCAGTTGGAATTTTTTCTTTGAAGTCGAAAAACTCTTTATTGTTGTTGGCCGTGTTGGAGCTGATTTATTTAACTTATAGACCTGTTCCCTTAATTCTGATTTCCGAAGAGTTCAGTCTTTGTCACGGTATATACTCCCAAAAGGTAGTGATAAATTACATTCACATAAAATCCGGACGAAGGCAAATAAATTTTGTATGCTTGATACGTTTTTTGTGGCAAGAAGTTTTTTAACAGCTCGTGTGATATTTTTCCCAACAACACACAGGTTAGTTGTTAAATTTTTATGGTGAAAAGAAAGTTGGCTTTGTTCGGCGGCACATTTGACCCGATTCATCTCGGCCATACCGCTGTTGCTGCAGCCGTGGTTGAACATATCGGCGCCGAGAAAGTCATTTTCATTCCCGCAAAATGTTCTCCGCTCAAAGGCGCTTTGCCGAAGGCAAGCGATAGAGACCGGCTTAAAATGATAGAGCTTGCGATTGCAGAAAATAAAAATTTCCAGGTAAGTGATTATGAATTGAAAAAGCCGGAACCGAGTTATACTCTGGAGACTGTAAGGGGATTCCAGGCCGACTACGGCAGCGAATTTTCAATTTACTGGCTGGTCGGCGCCGACGGCGTTGATGATTTGCCATACTGGTATGGAATTATCGAGTTGATTGAGGAGTGTAATATATGCACGATGTATAGGGCCGGCTGTAAGATGCCGGATTTCACCAAATTTAAGGCTGTATGGGGGTCTGAGCGGGTCAGGAAACTGAAGCGAAACATTATCCAGACGCCCCTTGTTGATATAAGCAGCACAGAAATACGAAATAGATTAGCCGCAGGCCGGGATATAACCGGTATGCTGCACCCGGCTGTCGCCGACTACATCAGCAAACACAATCTCTACCAATTAAAACACAAACATTAATTCCCCAGGCAGGTTCTGCACCGCCGTTGCCTTGTGCATCAGCATATCCTCGGCAGTTCCCGGCCATAGGGCATCTGCACAATTCGCCTTCCGCCGATTCTGGTTATCAGTTCCACGGTAGGCACATCACGGGTTTCGACGACCTGGCCTATTATGCTTGCATCTTTACCCAGCGGATGACTTTTGCAAATCTTCAGGCACTCGTTGGCTGACTGCAGCGAGACAAACGCAATGAATTTGCCCTCATTTGCAATTGTTAGCACATCGAATCCGAGCATATCGGCTGCCGCCTGCACAACGGGCTTGACCGGTATGTCTGGCTCGTTAATTTCGATGCCAAGTGCGCTTGCCCTTGTGATTTCATTAAGCGTTGCAGCCAATCCGCCGCGAGTGGGGTCACGCATAAACTTTATGCCGCCTACGTTCTCCAGCAGTTCACAGGTTAGCCCTGCCAGACCGGCGCAGTCGCTTTTGAGCTGCGATTGAAACTTGATGCCTTCCCGCTGCGAGATAATGGTCAGGCCATGGTCGCCTACGGTTCCATTGATAATAATTTTGTCGCCGACAGCAATCTTCTCAAGTCCTAAATTGACGCCGGGCAATTTCACTCCGACCCCAGCGGTGTTTATAAAAATTTTCTCGGCGGCACCGGCCTCAACGGTCTTGGTGTCGCCGGTAACAATATCGACATTATTTTCTTTAGCCGACCGGCTGATGCTGTCCAGAATCTTTTCGAGCAATTCGAATTCAAACCCTTCTTCAATTATCAACGATAATGCCAGAGCTACAGGTTTTGAACCAGCCACAGCCAAATCGTTTACCGTTCCGCAAACTGCAAGTTTTCCGATGTCACCGCCGTTAAAAAATAACGGCTTTACGACGTAACTATCTGTTGTAAAACATACCGAGTTAGAATCGAGACTTAGCTCTGCCGAATCGCCCAGCTTTGCGAGGGCATCGTTCCTGAATCTCGGAAGAATGTGCCGGTGGAGCAATTCATAAGACAGCTGCCCTCCTCCGCCGTGTGCAAGCAAGATTCTATCGTGTTTGTTCTCGCTACTTTTCAACCTTGGTTTCCTGCTTTCCTGATTCCCTGGCCCCTCCATACTTAAAATATGCTGCGCAGGCCCCTTCAGAGCTTACCATACATGGACCGACCGGCATCTGAGGGGTGCAGTTTTTTCCAAAGAGCGTGCATTCCGGCGGCTCTATCAGGCCGCATAGAACCTGGCCGCATCGACAGCCGGCTATATCTTTACCCGGCAATTCCGTTATGTCGAATCTCTTAAATGCGTCGAAGCGGCTGTATTTGTCTTTTAGTTTAAGGGTGCTTTTCTTTATCATTCCCAGGCCCCGCCAGTATCCATCCGCCGACTCGAAACACTCATCAATGATTTTCTGTGCAGCGGCGTTGCCCTTTTCAGTTACAACCGCATTGTATATTGATTTTACCTCCGCTTTGCCGGCTGCAAGCTGCCGACAGATTTCGGCAAGTCCTTCGATTATCTGGATTGGCTCAAAGCCGGCCACAACGCACGGCCTGCTGAAATCTTCGACAATCCCGGCAAAAGCACGATAGCCGATTATCACGCTGACGTGCCCGGGACACAAAAAAGCATCTATGTTATGATTTTTACCGGCTAATAGCGCCCGCATCGCAGGCACAACGAGTTTATGTCCGCTCAGAACACAGAAGTTGTCGATACCCGCCTGGGCTGCTTCTTTCACTACAACGGCGGTAGCCGGTGCAGTGGTCTCAAAGCCCACCGCGACAAATACAACTATTTTTGGGGGATTATCTTTCGCTAATTGCAGGGCATCTTCACTGCTTAGAATTACTCTGACATCGGCCTTTGCGTGCTTTGTTTCGAGCGAACCACCTCTGCCGGGGACGTGAATCATATCGCCGTAAGTAGCGATTAAGCAATCGCTGCGCTCTGCTAATTGTAGAACGGTATCGATGTAGCTCTGGTCGGTAACGCAGACGGGGCAGCCCGGCCCGGACAAAAGTTTTAGCCCCTCAGGAAGAATTGACCTTATGCCGTTGCGGAAGATGGAAACCGTATGAGTGCCGCAGACCTCCATTATATTGACCTGCCGGCCTAACTGCTTGCAGGCAGCGTTTATCACAGACTGTGCCTTATGGATTCTTTCAAGCATAATTTTTGTATCTTGCGATTCTGGTTATCGGGGTATCAGGATATCAGGTAATGAGTATCAGGTTATCGGGAAATCAGGCTGGTTTGGCATAAGGCAAGATGGCTTTTCCTGATGTCCTGATTTGCTGAAATCCTGCATCCTGTTTTTCCTGATTTCCTGATATTCATCTGTATTACATTTTTCTATCCTGAAACCTTGTTTGGCATCTTCTCGAAAGAGTCGATTTCCGCGAGAAGCTGCCAGGTTTCTTTTGCTTCTTCTTCATCGATAAGCGAAATGGCAAAGCCGGCGTGTATCAGCACTAAATCCCCGAGTTTCGCTCCCGGCAAGAGCGTAGTTTTTGCCCGCCAGCGGTTGCCCATCGCATCGACAACCGCATTATCTTTCTGTAATTCAACTATTCTTGCAGGTATCGCCAAACACATTGTTCGTCGCTCGTGGCTCGTGTCTTGTGGTTCGTATTTTTGCTTTCTTCAACCAAAACGCATACAGGTTATTGTTATCCTTATTATATTGCCTGGCGGGCTGGTGGGCAATGCGGTTGCTTCTCTCGAACAGAACGGTGTAAAAAACGATTGACAGAAGAATACCTCGAATTTATCCTTATAGTTGACGGTCGGTTATCTTAAGCAATGATATGACAACCCAAATAACACAGGTGTTAATTGTGGATATAAAGCGACTTCTCAGTGAAAAACGCGATGATATTCGTGCCATCGCTTCAAAGCACGGCGCATTCAATATTCGCATTTTCGGTTCAGTTGTACGCGGCGAGGCCGGTCCGGACAGCGACATTGATTTTCTCATTGACGCTGGTCCAACGACAAGTTCCTGGTTTCCTGCCGGTCTTATTCTGGACCTTGAAGAAATATTGGGCTATCGCGTTGAGGTAGTAACAGAAAAGGCGCTCAATCCTTATATTCGCGATAGCGTCCTCCGCGAGGCCGTCCCGTTATGAAAGACGATACTGTTTACCTCCATCACATCCAGGATTGTATTAGGCGTATTGAAGATAATGTTGCTGGAGGGAAAAAGCGTTTCCTCGAATCTCACACCCTTCAGGATGC
>Ga0315279_10002884_pt1 | contig 24877 bp, 19 predicted proteins | sample YL17G06_20_MG_FD_203694 | JGI IMG/M metagenome (GOLD analysis project Ga0315279, IMG submission 203694) | Sediment microbial communities from Yellowstone Lake, YNP, Wyoming, USA - YL17G06_20 | ecosystem: Environmental > Aquatic > Freshwater > Lake > Sediment | place: USA: Wyoming | collected...
CACGGGCCAAGGCGTCTTTGAAATCCAGGTACACGGCCACGCGGGTGGGTCCCACGCCCAAGCCCTGGTCAATCATCGCCTTGGCGTTGCGGCTGGCCACGTCGCGCGGCACCAGGTTGCCGAAACCTGGGTATTTCTCCTCCAGAAAATAGAAGCGCTCCGTCTCCGCTATCTCCGCGGGCGGACGGCTCTCGCCGCGTTTGCGCGGAACCCAGACCCGGCCGTCGTTGCGCAAGCTTTCGCTCATCAACACCAGCTTCGCCTGATGCTTGCCTGACACGGGAATGCAGGTGGGATGAATCTGGGTAAACGCGGGGTTGGCAAAGAGCGCGCCCCGCTGGTAGGCCCGCCAGGCCGCCGAGACGTTGCTGCTGACGGCATTGGTCGAGAGGAAGAAGACGTTGGCGTAGCCGCCGGTGGCGAGGACCACGGCGTCCGCCGCGTAGGACTCCAGGGCGCCGCTCACCAGGTTGCGCGCCACGATGCCGCGCGCCCGGCCTTCCGCCACCACCAACTCCATCATCTCGCGCCGCGGGAAGACTTTTACCCTGCCCCGGCCAGCCTTCACTTGGCGCATCAGCGCGCCGTAGGCCCCGAGCAGGAGTTGCTGGCCCGTCTGCCCGCGCGCATAGAAGGTCCGCGAGACCTGCGCCCCGCCGAAAGAACGCGTGACCAGCATGCCGCCGTAATCGCGCGCGAACGGCACCCCTTGAGCCGCGCACTGGTCAATGATCGCGCCGCTCACCTGGGCCAGGCGGAACACGTTGGCTTCACGCGCGCGGAAGTCGCCGCCTTTCACCGTGTCGTAGAAAAGCCGGTAGACGTTGTCGCTGTCGTTGGCGTAGTTTTTGGCGGCGTTGATGCCGCCTTGGGCGGCGATGCTATGGGCGCGGCGCGGGCTGTCCTGAAGACAGAAGACGGCCACACTGTAGCCCAGTTCGGCCAGCGAAGCAGCCGCCGACGCACCGGCCAAGCCGGTGCCGACCACGATAACGCAGTACTTGCGCTTGTTGGCCGGGCTGACGAGTTTCATCTTGCCGCGGTGCCGCTCCCATTTCTCCTCCAGCGGCCCGTCCGGGATTTTCGAGTCCAGTGCAATCATGGTTGTTCGTCACTCGTCATTGGTCATTCGTCACTCGTCATTCGTCATTCGCCCCTCGAAATCCGAAACTCGAAACTCGAAACTCGAAGGAAAAAGCAAGCCCGAAAACGGAAAGCCGGGCGTGTCCTGCGCCCGCTTCGTTTGTGCTACGGGTGTGTCCGCGCCGGCTGTTTGGCGCGGACTCATCCGTGCCTTTCGGGGGAGCACGGATAAGCTCTCGCCTTGCGAGAGCATATCCGTGGCACCAAGGCACGTCGCCGCGCGGGGCACATTTGGCGAATTGGCGCCGCCCAATTCCTTCGCTTCTTGCTGTTTGGAGTTTCCTTCGGATTTCGGATTTCGGATTTCGAGTTTCGAGTTCACAGGGCCTCCCCAGATGGCGAACGACAGGACAATCACTCCGAAACCCGCCGCCAGCACCGCGGCTGCAATCTTGCCGAAGGTGTCCAGCCAGGGGTCATGCAGCGGATGGCGCAAGCCCAATGAGAGCAGGGCGCTGGAAGCGCCGTGCGACACGTGGATGCCCAGAGCGGAGAGCGCCACCAGGTAGAGGGCCGCGCACCAGCGCGTGGTCAGTTCCGCCTGCACCCGGTCAAATGCGGGAACGGTTTCACTCGGCCTGATGCTCATGGTCCAGACATGGAAGATCATGTAGGCCAGGATGATCAGGCCGGTATAGATCATCGTTGTCGAGGCGAAAGTCTGGCGGCCGGCGCTAACCTTGACTGCATAAGGGACAGGGCGCGCGGCCAGATTCGAGAAAGTGAGGATCACACCCAGAGCCAAGTGGGCCAGGAACAGCGCGGCTAAGCCGACCTCCAGCAAGGGGAGGAAGGGAAGCGCGTGGAGCGTCCGGGCATAGACGTTGAAGGCGGATTCGCCCTTGAAGACAACCCAGTTGCCCAGCACATGGAAGACCAGGAACCCGATAGCCCCCACGCCGGTCAAGGACATCACGGTCTTTCTGCCCACGGAAGTGATAAAGAACGGAAACAGGAAACGCTTGAACGCCTTTGAGGCCGACATATCCCCCTCATCTCTTGAATCGGGTGATCGGGTGATCGGGAGATCGGGTGAAGTAACGGCAACAGCAAAGCTGTTCATTCGCCCTATCACCCGATGGCTCGATCATCCTATCACCCGATGGCTCGATCACCCGATCACCTAGCGTCCTGGCGGAGGTAGCTGAAGTCCGGGAAGAGGCTGCGCGCCTTGGGTGATTTTTGTGCCAAAATCGCCTCAGCCGCGGCAAATCCGACATCAATTGCCTTCAGGTTGCTTTCCCGGTGCGCCGCCGGAACACGCTCCTTGATTGTCTCCGCGAGCGCCTTGCGGCTGATGATGTTGCTGACGGCCGACAACACCGCCAGCGAGACCACATTCGCCGTGATGACGTTGCCCACCTTCTCGCGGGCGAGCGCGGACATGGGCACTTCCAGAGCCCGCGTGGTGGGCACGACTTTAACCAGGTCGGCATCGGTGATCAACAACCCGCGTGCAACCAGGTGGTGGTAGTACGCATCGCAAGAGGCCTGGTTCAGGCAGACCAGCACATCCACGGCCGGGGCGTGGAGGACGTCTATCTCGCCGTGCCCCAGCACCACTTCGGAGCGGCTCGCCCCGCCGCGCGCCTCGGGACCGTAGGAATTGGTCTGGATGACATCCAGCCCGTCGTACAAGCCGGCGGCCTCTGCGAGCAGGCGCCCGGCCAGGATCAAGCCCTGGCCGCCGCTGCCGCTCAGGCACACTGTGACGGTGGGCGTCAGGATGCATTGGTCATTGGTCATTGGTCATTGGTCCTTTGTCATTGGTCATTGCTCCTTTGTCACTAGTCATTGGCCGTGGGTCATTGGTCCTGGGTCGTTTGACCATTGTGCAATGACTAATGACTAATGACCAATGACCTGTGACCCCTGAGACGGGCGCACAACTTCTTCCTCGTACAAGGCGCAATACTCCTTGCGCTCGTGCTCTTGCTTCAGGACGCCGATGACAATGTCCTTGCCTTCTCTAGCGGCTTTCGCCACATCGAGCGCGGGCGAGTAGGTGACGGCGCAGTCGCGCATCTGTTTGAGCATGTCAATGTGGGTGCCCGCCTTGTTCAGCCGGCCATAGAAGGTCTGGCAGTTCGAGACGATCTCCAGCAGGGCAAAGCCGTCGTGGCTCATCGCCTGGCACATCAGTTTCTCCATCAGGTTGTAATGGTAAACCGTGGCCCTGGCCACGAAACTGGCGCCGGCGCCGATGGCCAGAGCACAGGTGTCGAAGGGCTGTTCAATGTTGCCCATGGGCGCGGTCGTGCCGCGCTTGCCCGAGGGCGTAGTAGGTGAAACCTGTCCGCCAGTCATCCCGTAGATGCTGTTGTTGACGACGATGGCGGTCACGCCCAGATTGCGCCGGCAGGCGTGGATGAAGTGGTTCCCGCCGATGGCCAAGGCATCCCCGTCACCCATGAAGACGATGACCTTCAGATGCGGTTTGACGAGTTTGATGCCGGTGGCGAACGTCAGTGCGCGGCCGTGCGTGGTGTGCAGCGTGTTGCAGTCCAGGTACACCGGAATGCGGCCCGTGCAGCCGATGCCGGAGACCACCACCACCTCATCCTTGCTGTAGTCCTGCTGAATCAGAGCGCGGGTAAACGCTCCCAGGACCGCGCCCAGGCCGCAGCCAGGGCACCACATGTGCGGGAACTTCTTCTTGACCCTGAGCCAGCTATAGACTCCGGGCCGCCGGTCCATGAACCGCAACGCTTGTCCCGGTGCGCTCGCCGGAGGAGGCGGCTCTTCAGGAGCCAGTTTGACAGGCGACTCGGGGGCCGCCGGCAATACGGCGCTGCTGTTTCCATTCGCTATCTCAGACATGCACTCGCCCGCCCTTCCGCGCTCCCTTGGACTTCAGCTCCATGGCCAGAACGCGTTCCACGATCTGCTCGGCGGTAATCATGCACGAGTTCATCACGTTCAAGCCCCTGATGTTATGCCGCGGGTCCTTTGCCAGCCGCTCTACTTCCTTGCGTACCTGCCCTACGTTCATCTCCGGAATCAGCACGAACTGTACTTGTTCCAGCATTTCCTCGACCGGAATCTTTGGGAACGGCCAGACGATCTGGGGGCGCAGCAAGCCGGCGCGGATATTGTAGCGCCGCAACATCTTGACCGCCTGCCGCGCGGAGCGCGCCACGGAGCCGACCGCCAAGATGCAGATTTCCGCGTCCTTCAACATGTATTCCTCGACCATGGTCAGGTCTTTTGGGTTATGGATTTCCTTATTCTTCAGTTTCTGCAGCAGTGCCTCGATTTCGTCGGGCCTTTCGGTGGGGAATCCGTAGGGGTCGTGGGTCAGGCCCGTCACGTGGAAGCGATAGCCCGTCCCGAAGCTGGCCATCGGCGCGATGCCGGTCGAGGTCGCGGGGTAATGCTGATACCAGTCCGGCGGAACGGTCGGCGCGACGCGGTCTATGATCTCCAGCGTTTCGGGCGCGGGCAAGACCACCTTCTCCCTCATGTGGCCGATGACCTCATCGGAAAGCAAGGTCACCGGCAGCCGGAACTTCTCGGCCAGGTTGAAGGCCTTGATGGTCAGCGTGAAACACTCCAGGACTGAATTGGGCATCAAGGCGATTGAGGGATAGTCGCCGTGCGATCCGTACTTGGCCTGCATGATATCGGCTTGCGAAGTCTTGGTGGGCAGCCCGGTGCTGGGCCCGCCGCGCATCACGTTGACCACGACGCAGGGGACCTCCGCCATGGCCGCGAAGCCGATGTGCTCCTGCATCAGCGAGAAGCCGGGGCCGCTGGTCGCGGTAAAGGACTTGGCCCCTGCAAGGGAGGCGCCGATGACCGCACCCAGGCTGGCGATTTCATCCTCCATCTGGATGAATTTCCCGCCCACCTTGGGCTGCTCAACCGCCATGATCTCGGCGATCTCCGTGGAGGGCGTGATCGGGTAGCCGGCAAAGAACCTGGCGCCTGCCACGAGAGCCCCGTAGGCGACGGCTTCGTTGCCCGAAAGCAACTGCGGTTTGCCTGGCTGGATATCCATTAGCTTCGCTCAAGTAAAAAGTTAAAAGCAAAAAGTCAAGAGTCCGCAGCGGTCTTGCCCTTATTTTTGCCTTTTGCCTTTTTACTTTTTACTTGTCCTTTCGTAAACCTCGACGCAGAAATCCGGGCAGCGGAAGACGCACTGCATGCAGCCCACACACTTGTCCTCGTCCGTGACTCTCGGCACCCCCACTTCGTCATTCACTATCGCCTTGGTAGGACAAAACTCGCCGCAGATGCTGCAGCGCTTGCACCATGCGTGGTACAGGGAGATACCGAACTTGCGCTTGGGCCTTGCCGCCGGTTTAGGCTGCGAGCCCGCGCTCGCCGTTGCAGCACGTGGCGCGGACCCCGTAGCTGGCTCTGCAGGGGCAGCAGACGCAGGCGCCGGATTCAGGGAAGAAGTCTCGTCTGGCACGTCTTGCTCCTTAAGCGCTCCAGCCCACTGGAAAACGGTCCCCTCTTGTTTAGCAAATCAGATGCCGCTTGTTGCCCTCCTTGAGCTGCGCAGCGGCTAAATCTACCTTACCCAATTCTACACCCATCGCAATGGGATGCGAAACAGTATAAACCTTGTATTCTTGTAGACAAACCATCCGTATAAAGTACGTAGTATGCGTAGAAAGTACGGACATGAGGGTCAGGTTGGCTGAGACTGACATTGTTGCTGTGTAAGGGTTTACATGAATTCAGGGCACTACATACGGCCCCCTGAGATTGGTGGCCACCGGGTTTGGAGCTCAGGTTAGCCTGAGCAGGCCATTGTCAATGGCGAACCTGACCAACTCCACCCTGCTCTTCAGGTTCAGCTTGCTCTGTATCTTGTTCCGGTGTGTTTCAACGGTGCGTTCGGAGATATAAAGCCGCTGGGCGATCTCCGCGTTCGTGTAACCATAGGCCAGCAAAGCACATATTTCCTGTTCCCGTGGCGAAAGGATCTCCAGACGGACGCCTTTGGTATCCTGGCGGCCCACGTATGAGGCTATGACCGTACTGGTTAACGAGGAATCAATGAACAGCTCGCCACGGTCTACTGCGCGGATGGCTTGCACCAAATCCGTAGCGGTGGCTTTCTTCAATACGAACGCGCGGGCGCCAATGCGGAACATCTCCTGCAGGTAATACTCGTCGTCGTGCATGGTCAATACAACTATGCCGAGTTTGGGCCGCCTCTTAAGCAAGGATTCCGCGACCCGCGCGCCGGGCATGCCGGGCATATTGATGTCCAGGATGAGGATATCAACGCCGCCCTTGTCCACGGCGCGGATAGTGTCTACCCCGTTGCCAGCCTCGCCGACCACTTCGAGGTCACTCTCTTTTTCCAGCAGCGCTCGCAGCCCGCTCCGGAAAACGGGATGGTCGTCGGCTATGAAGATGCGGATGGACATACGGCCTCTGAAGGGAAACGTTCCAAGTTTCAGGTTTCTAGTTTCAAGTTAACTGCTCCCGCGGATGAACCTGAAACCCGAAACATGAAACCTGAAACGGTCTTCTCATGCAAGAGGGATCGTCACATGAATCGTCGTTCCAGCCCCCGGCTTGGATTCTATAACGCAAGTGCCGCTTAGCAAGGACGCGCGTTCTTTCATTCCTATCAGGCCCAAACCGCACGGCAATGATGCCGTGGCGCCGCTTGTTCCAGCCGCGTCCGCCATGTCGAAGCCTTTTCCATTATCCTCAGCCACCAGCGTGACACCGTGACGCTCGCGCAGCACGACTATGCTGGCGCGTGTGGCCTGGGCATGTGAGACTATATTGGTGACAGCCTCTTGCGCTATCCGATATAGCGTCACCTCGACCCTGCTGGGTAGCCGCCCCAGGTCAGGCGCTCCGGAAAACTGATAGTCAATCACCACGCCGGACGCGGTCGCCATCTCGGCGATGTAGCGTGAGAGCGCCGAATCCAATCCGTAATCGTCCAGGATGGAAGGGCGCATACCCCACGCCAAGCGATGGATTTCCTCGCTCAATCCCCGCAGCTTCGCCGCCAGCTCTGCACGGGCCTTGGCGCTCATCTCCTCGAGCGGGATGTTTGATTCTACGGCCAAGAGCAGCGCGGCCAGCGACTGCTCCACCTGGTCGTGCAACTCGCGGGCTATGCTCTTCCGCTCCTCCTCCTGCGCTTGCACGATTCTGTCCAAGAGCGAGAGACGCGCCTTTTCCTTCTCCTCCACTGCCGCGCGATACTGGTGTAGCGATTCAGCCATCTGGTTGAAGGCCGCGGCGAGCCGGCCGATTTCGTCCGCGGAGAAGACCTTTGCGCGCGCCTCGAAATCCCCTTGGCCCACGCGGTTCTCAGCCCGCACCAGATGGTAGAGCGGCCGGGTCAGGAAGAGGTGGGCCAGGAGCAACCCGAGGCCTGAGCCCAGGACCATGCTGAATCCCAGAGACCAGAGCACGGACCGCGTCAAGGCGCGGATTTCCGCAGTGACCCGCGTGTCCAGTACGCCGAGTTGCAGCCAGCCACAGGGCACAAACAAGGGTTTCAAGTTGCCGGTTTCAAGTTTCAGGTTGGCTGCGGCCTTGGCAGAACTTGAAACCTGAAACGAGAAACCTGAAACTGGAAGGATGGGGCAGCGTGCTTCCATGATCAAGCCCTCGCGGCTGCCCAGCATCTGAATCTCGCATTCCGGCAGCGGCGCAGGCTTCCACAGGCGCTGCAGGTCTTGCGGCACTCCCTGCTTGGTATAAAAGGTGTGCGCCGCGATCTTCCCGCCCGCATCGCGCACGATGATGTAGCGGAAGTCTGGCGCCATTTCCATGGCCCGCGCCAGCCGTTCCCGCAGGCCGCTTTCGTCGCCCGTGGCCAACGGCCTTTCGAGTGAGGCCGCCAGCCAGGCGGCGTCCGACCGCGTGCGCTCCACCAGAAAATGGTACAGGCTCCGCGACACGGCCCCGCTGGTGTAAAGGAGCATGCTCGCGCCGAAGATCAAGGCTACGAACAAGCTGATCCCCAGCACCTTGATGAAGATGGGGACAGAGACGAACCACCAGGCCACGCGTGCGAAAAAAGTCATTGGTCATTGGTCCTTAGTCATTTGTCATTCGCCACTGCAAAGGGACACCCCACCAAAGACCAAGGACCAATGACAGATGACCAATGACCAAGGACTACTTCCTCTCCCATGTATCCACAGCCTTGCGGACGCTGTCGTACAGCTTATCCTCGGGCACAACAAAGCACTCGATGCCCAGCGTGGCGAGGAGTTGCCTCCCCGCCGGGTCCTCGCGCAGGCCCAGCAGCGCCGCCAGCACGGCCGCCCGCAGTTCCGCACTGGCCCGAGGAGAAACGGCCACCGGCGGAATCCCGAAAGGCTCCGACCTAAGTAAGACCTTCACCTTGGCAGCCAAGGCGGGATCGGCCCCTGCGATCTCCTCGTATACCAAGCCGCTCACGGCCGCACCATCCACATACCCCGAGGCCACTGCTTGGAAAGCCCGGTGGTGGCTGCCTGTAATAAGATGCTCGCCGAAGAAAACGTTCGGGTCTTCTCCTTTCTCTCTGAGCCACACCGCCGGGAAGAGCCAGCCCGAGGTGGAAAAAAGGTCTGCCGAAGCGAAGCGCTTGCTGCGCAACTCCAGAAGCGAAGCCACAGGCGTTGCGGCGTTGATCAGGACAAGCGCGTGGTACGTGCTTTGCCCCCTAATCCGCGGGACCGCCAGAGCCTTCAGCCCGAACTCCCGCTCGCCACGAATAAAGGAATACGTGCCGACCAGAGCCAAGTCGCAATGCCCGTTGCGCAACAACTCGTTGATCTCGCTGTGGCTGCGCCTCAACAGGAACACGGGGGTTTTGCCCACGCCGTAAGCCAGATGCTCCAACAGCGGCCGGTAGCCTTCCATGGGTTCGTCGTTGGCGAGGGCCGGGGCGATGGCCAGGCGCAGAGACACCTTGTCGGCCGGCTGTGGCGCGATCCTCCGGATCGCGTCCGTCTCCGTTTCATCCAGCTCCACCCAGGCACGCGGTTCTTGCGGCCAAGCCGGACGGCTGAGCGCCGCCAGTTTGGAGGCCGCCAGCAGCGCGGCTATCAGCACCGCCCCCGCCACAGCGAGATGCAGCAAGTGCCGCCGCACGCTGGGAGGGCCCTGCGAGTTGGATGGTGCCGGGGGACTCATACCTCAAGTATAAAGGGAAAAGTCAAAAGGCAAAAGTAACGGCGAGACCGCAGTGAACTTTTGCCTTTTGCCTTTTCACTTCTTACTTCAACGCCATATAGCCGTCAAGAGAATAGCGGATTTCGCGGATTTCTGGCGTGCGATGTGCCGATCCGCATTATAATGAGGATTTGCGGGCCGAGAGTCCGAGTGGACGGCTTCGCAAAGAGAGACCAAGGGAGAAGAAAACAAACCGTGGCCAGGTTGGTGTTCTTCAGTGGGCCGTACCAAGGCAAGAGTGTCGGCATACCACAGGGCAAGACCATTACACTGGGCCGAAACCGGGACCTCGAGCTGTCTTTGCCGGACTCGAAGCTGTCGCGACGCCACTGCCAGATCGGTTTCAGGGATGAACACTATGTCCTTAAGGACCTGAAAAGCACCAACGGCACTTTCGTCAACGGGGAGCGCCTTGATGGCGAGGCAGTGTTGAACGATTTCGACCGCATTGTCATCGGCGATATCGAGATTGAGTTCCACCACTCGGAGAAGGTGCCCCTGCCGTTGAGCTTCGACACCGCCGCCGCCGATCCTTTCGGGTTGGCTGAGGACAAGGACGAAGTGGAAATCGAGTCGTTGCAGCAGTTGGAGGAGCGGCCACAGGAAGTCCCAACCGTCAGAGGAGCTGCTGAGACAGGGAAGCGGCCGGCTACTCCCGCGGCCCCGCTCCCGCCCAGGGGAACCACGGTTTCCCCCCGCGCCCCCTCGCGCGCCCCCACAAGCCCGCTTTCGCCGCCTGCCCACCTTGACGCGCCGCGGATCCACGCCCTTGTCGAAATCCCCAGAACCCCCGAGCCGCACGCGAAGCCGCCGAGTGGCATACAAAGGGTCGCGGTGGCGCTTGCTCCGGACCTGCTCGAGGCCGCTCTGCGCGACCTTGACTTGCCGCTGCCGCCTGAACCGTCCCGAAGCGTCGGGACCGGCCAGGAAGCCGAGGCCAGGCCCCAGTTGATGTTCTGCGTGGTCTGCGAAGGCAGCATTCCGACGCTGGATTACGACCTCGGGGTGGCGCGCCTCGTGGAGGAGCAGCTTGTCTGCGGAGAGTGCCTGGCAAAAGGCGCCAGGCCTGTGCCGTCCCGAAGCGTCGGGACCGCGCCAAGGACGGTGGCGGCTCAACGGACGGAGGAAAAGAAGAAAAGCGTTGACGAAATACTCAAGGCGTTGGACGAAGAAGCCGTAATTATAGATACCGCTCCGAAGCGCGCCGGCAAGGTTGCACCCGGTGCGGGAGAGGCTGGCAGCAAGGCTGCCCCCAAGGATGTTCCGGAGGAACTGGGCGAAGAGTTCGAGGAGATCGGTTAGCGGCACAATGGGCCACAGATGAACACAGATTAACACAGATGACCTCATTGTTGAATTCTATCTGTGTGCATCTGTGTTCATCTGCGGGCTATTCAGGGGCACCATGGGCGACGTTCTCAATACCGCTGCACAGCCACCAGGTTACTGGCGGGAAACCCGCCAACCGATCTACTCCGCCGCTCTGGTGCTTCCTTTCCTGCTGGTCTATGAGGTGGGCCTGCTGATTCTGCGCTCCGACGTGATTAACGGGGGTGATGCAATCCTGCTCAGCCTGGGCGGCTCAATCATGCGGTTGCTGAAGCTGCACGGGAGCTATGCTTCCATGGCGGTGTTGGTGCTGCTCTTTTTTGTCGTGCAGTACAAACGCAAGGGGAGCTGGCGTGTGCGTTCGCCGGTGCTGCTGGCTGCATTCTTTGAGAGCCTCCTTTACGCCGTGCTCCTGTTCATCATCCTGGGCTACTTCGTCCAATACCTGCCCAGTGGCAAGACCGCGGCCGGCGCGCCGGATTTCTCACCGCAGAGGACGCAGAGGGAGATCGAGCCATCGGGTGATCGGGCCATCGAGCGAATTAGCAACTTGAGGTCGCGGTCACTTCACCCGATGACCCGATCGCCCGATGGCTCGATTGTTCTTGCCGACTCTGTGTCTCCCGCGGTGATGGCCGGCCTGTCCGTGCCGGCGCCGATGAGCAGGGCGTCCGCCCGGCCGGGCACGCGGGACTTCATCCTGTACTGTGGCGCCGGGGTATACGAGGAGCTGGTCTTCCGCGTCTTCCTGCTGGGTTTGCTGATGCTGGTGTTCACCAAGCTTTTCCACATGGAGCACGCCTACGCGGCGGTTTGGGCGGTGGTGCTTGGGGCTGTGATCTTCTCGGCGTTCCACCATGTCGGCGGCGACGGCTTCCGCAGTTTCGCGCTGGGAGTCTTCCTGCAACGCGTTTTTGCCGGCCTGTACTTTGCGGCAATCTACTTCAACCGTTCTTTCGGCGTAGCCGCGGCCAGCCATTCGATGTACGACATACTCGTAGGAATGAACATGTACGTTTGAGCATTTTAGATTTTCGATTTCGCAGAGGCTTTAGGCTTTAGGCTTTGGGATGAGCGCGGTCGGACGTGCCCAAAGCCTAAAGCCCAATGCCTAAAGCCAAAAACCCAAACTCCGCATGCGACAATGCAAAAAGCTGGGATTTCAGCCGCCTGTGGTATATATTAAGAGCATGCAAACCGAGACTGCATTCCAACGCTGTGCCAATCCCGCTTGTGCCGCCAGCTACGGCATTGGGGAGGTGCTGACGGCCTGCCGCAAATGCGGCTGGCTGCTGGATGTGGCCTACGACTGGGACCGTGTTGCGGCGCCCAGGAGATTGAAACAATTCGAGAAAAAATGGGCCAGCCGCCGCAACCCGCTTCATTTCTCCGGCGTCTGGCGTTTCAAGGAGTTGCTCAACTTCGCTCCGGATGAACTGGTCGTCACCATCGGCGAAGGGCAGACCCTGCTGCGCAGTGAGCCGGAAGCAGCGCGCTACACGGGCCTGAAGAACATTTTTCTGCAATACGAAGGCTTGAACCCCTCCGGGTCCTTCAAAGACAATGGCATGACCGCGGGTTTCACCCATGCGCGCATGGTGGGCGCAAGGAAGGTGGCGTGCGCCAGCACCGGCAACACTTCATCCTCCCTGGCCGCCTACGCCTCGGCCTCCGCCGCCATCAAGGGCGGGCAGAAGATGGAGGCCGTGGTCTTTGTCGGCTCAGGCCGCATCGCCATGGGCAAGCTCTCGCAGGGACTGGATTACGGCGCCCGCACCATCCAGATCATGGGCTACTTTGACGACGCCATGCGGCGGGTCCAGGAGGTCAGCCAGTCCCAGGGCATTTACCTGTTGAACTCGGTCAACCCTTTCCGCCTGGAAGGGCAGAAGGCGATAATGTACCGCATTCTCGAGGGACTGAACTGGGAAGTGCCGGACTGGATCGTGGTCCCGGGCGGCAACCTGGGGAACAGTTCGGCCTTCGGCAAGGCTTTCGGCGAACTGCTTGAGTTGGGGCTGATCAAACGGCTGCCGCGCCTGGCGGTCATCAATGCCACCGGCGCCAACACGCTGTACCGGCTGTTCAATGAGGAAAAGGTCCGCTGGAATGCAGGGCAATACGACCGCGCCCGAGTGGCGGCGTTCTACAAGCAGATGGACGCGGAGCGCCGCGATGCTCACACCATAGCCAGCGCCATCGAGATCAACCGTCCGGTGAACCTGAGCAAGTGCCTGCGCGCCTTGGCGCGGCTCGATGGGCTGGTGGCCCAGGCCGACGATCAGGAGATCCTGGACGCCAAAGCGATTGTGGGCCGCGGCGGCATCGGGTGCGAGCCTGCCAGCGCGGCCAGCGTGGCGGGCACGAAGAAGCTCGTCCAGAGTGGCGTGATCGGCCGCGAGGAGCGCGTGGTTTGCGTTATCACCGGCCACCAGCTCAAAGCCCCCAACACGACCGTGGATTACCACAGCCTGCAGGGCCCTGAGCTGCAGAAGGGGTTCAAGGACTATGGCATTCGCAGCAACCAGTTCGCCAACAGACCCATCCAGGTGCCGAACGAACTGCCGGCCATATTGAAGGCGCTGGAAGGTTGAAATGGTCACTGGTCCTTGGTCATTGGTCCTTGGTCCTTGGTCGTGTGTCCGTTGTCAGTGGCTAATGAACAATGACTAATGACTAATGACCGCTTCGGCATCGTCCTCTTCGCCGCCTGGGACAACGACATTGTAGCGCTTCAGCTTGCGGTAAAGGGTCGACTTATCTATGCCCAGGACGCGGGCACAGGCTGTGCGGTCGCCGTGCGCGGCCTGCAGCGTTGCCAGAATTGCCCGCCGCTCAATCTCCTCCAGCGACACCTGCCCACTGAGCAACTGTGTTCCGAGAACGTTCCCCTGCGGCAGCGTGGCCGGAGGCGCCAGCGGCGCGCTGATGATGGTGGCTTGTGCATCTGGCAGGACGCTGGCCAATTCCATATCTCGCGGCGGCGGCTCTTCGGCTGCTGCTCCAGCCGAGGATCCGGGCGAGCTGGCACAGCCCGGGGGCGAGCTGGCACAGCCTGCGGCCGGCTGTGGCGTTGCAGGCGCAAGGCCGGCGTCAACTTCCATCGGCTGCGGAATGGTCTTGCTGCTGGGCCGATACAGCGCGGCGATGTGAGCAGGCAGGTCAGCGAGGTGTATCGCCGGCCCTTGCCCCAAGGCCAGCGCGCGCTCGACCACGTTTTCGAGCTCGCGCACATTCCCCGGCCAATCGTAAGTTGTCAAGGCTTGCATAGCCTGGCCGTCCACGCGTTCAACGTTGCGGTCCGGCCGGCCGTGTTTCTTGAGGAAGTGCGCCAGCAGCAGGGGGATGTCTTCCTTGTGTTCAGCGAGGACGGCGACGCCGATGGTTATGACGTTGAGGCGGTAGAAAAGGTCCTCGCGGAATTTGCCCTCTTTGACCGAGGCCTCAAGGTCCTGGTTCGTCGCGGCGATAACGCGCACGTCCACCGGGTAGGAGCGGTCCGAGCCTACCGGCCTTATCTCACGCTCCTGCAAAGCCCGCAGGAGCTTGGTCTGCATATCCAGCGGCAACTCGCCGATCTCGTCGAAGAACAGCGTGCCGCCAGTGGCCGTGCGAAAGAGGCCCTCTTTGGCCTGGTGCGCGCCCGTGTAGGCGCCTTTGACGTGCCCGAACAGTTCGCTCTCGATGACCGAGGCGGTGATGGCCCCGCAGTCTACCGTGACCATAGGCCCTGCCGCGACGGGGCTGTTGAAATGGATGGAGCGCGCAATGAGTTCCTTGCCCGTGCCGGATTTGCCTTGCAGCAGCACCGTGGCCTTGCTGCGAGCCACTTGCCGGATCGTGCGGAAGATCCGTTGCATGGCTTCGGACTTGCCGACCAGGTTCTCGCAATGATACTTCTCGCGCAGGACGCCGCGCAGGTGCACGTTCTCACGGCGCAGGTCGCGCGCCTGCAAGCAGCGGGAAAGGCGCTGTTCGAGTTCCTCGAATGAGAACGGCTTGGTGATGTAGTCGTAGGCGCCCAGCCGCATGGCTTCGACCGCGGAAGGGATAGTACCGAAGCCGGTGACGATCAGCACCTCGACCTCGTTCTGCTCCTCTTTCAGCGTCTTCAGGCAAGTCAGACCGTCCATGCCGGGCATGTGCAGGTCCAACACCACGGCGTCAATATTTTCGGCACGCAACCGTTCGAGCGCCTCGCCCCCACTGGCGGCCTCGCTGACGCGGTAGCCCAGCAGGCTCAATCCCTGCGCGTAGGCCCTGCGCAATTCATCCGCATCGTCCACGACCATGACGTGGGCGTCACGGGAGTACAGGGCGGGCGAGCGGTGTGAGATCTGATTAATGGTCTTGCCTCCCGGATACTTATTCATTACCCCATAACCAGCGCTTCAGCATCATAATTCAACCCTTGCCGCCAGAAGATATCAACTGGAAAAAAACGATTCCGAACCTAAAAGCCTTCTTCGGCGTATATAAATAAAGGGAACTACCTCGGGACCATGAGCGAGACGATCGAGCCAGGCGCGCAATTCGGACGGTTCATTGTAGATGCCAAACTCGGCAGCGGCACTACAGGCACTGTCTACAAAGCTCACAGCTTTGAAGGCAATAAGACTGTGGCCATCAAGGTCCTGTCGCCTAAACTGGCGCGGGACAAGACCGTGCTGCTCCTCTTCGACGAGGAAGCCTCGGTGGGCCTGGAACTGAGCCATCCCAACATCGTGCAAACCCTCTACGTGGGCCGTTACGACGACCTGCCGTACATTGTCTTTGAATTCGTACACGGGTTGTCGTTGGGGTCCATGATCCGAAACGGGCCGCTCCCTCAGCAACACTGCTTGTGGATCCTGCGCCAGCTTGGGCAGGCCTTGCGGCAACTGCGCCAGAAAGGCATAGTCCATCAGGACATCAAGCCGGACAACATTCTGATAGACGGCCACGGCAACGCCAAACTTACCGACTTGGGTTTCGCTCGCGTTGCGAAAGGCAGGCTCAATTGGGACGGCGTTGCCGCAGGCACGGTGCTGTACATGTCGCCCGAGCAGGCGCTGGGCCGAGGTGACGTGGATTGGCGGGCGGATATCTATGCCCTCGGCGCGACGCTCTACCACGCTGCAACGGGGTCGCCTCCGTTCTACGCGTCGAACGAGGAGGACCTGATGCGGATGCAGGTCTATGAGCGGCCCCAACCGGCACAGGTGCGCAATCCGAAGCTTAGCTCTCCTTTTGCCTCCATCCTGGACAGGATGCTGGAGAAGAAACGCGAGTTGCGGTTTCAGAACCCCGAGGAACTGCTCTTGCTGCTGCGGTTGCTCGATATCGCCCCCACTTCGCCGTTCGTGGCAGGTTCACAGACGGCCCAAATGGCAGGCAGCAGGTTGTAGCCGGAAATTACTGAGCGCCGGAGTACTGAGTAATGAGCGCCGGCCATGACTCGTAGAATCGGTACTCAGTACTCAGTACTCAGTACTACTCGGGCGGCAGCAGGAGCGTCCGCTTTTCATCAAACGTGCTCAAGTCATTCACTTTCACCTGGCTGTTGGAGAGGCTGTAAAGACCGGTGTCAATGTAAAGCAGCCGCTGGATAATCGCGTTCCAATCGCCCAAACCGGCTTGGCCGGCGCTCTGGTGCGTGATGGCTTTGCGGAAGACGAAGCCGCCGTCGAGCGTGAAGTTGTAGACGTACGCGCCCTGGAAGATCGTATCGCCCCAGGTCCACAGCGGCATGTCAGGCGTCTTGTCCTTGATTTCCGCGACGGTGATGGGGAACGCCAGCAGCCCCTTGTCTTTGTCAAAAAGCAAGGCTCTGTGGTCCCAGAGAACATCCGAGTCAGTCCCGCGGTCGCCAATGCTGACGCTGGCTACTTGGACCGGGTTGTTCACGTCGGTAACATCAAAGCAGGCGATCTTCATCCCCTGGTAGTATCCATTCACGGCGTCCTTGCCGAACCCGAGGATATGGTTCGCGTCATAAGGATGCAGGTAGTTGCTGAAGCCTTGAATGTTGAGCTGGCCGAGGAGAACAGGCGCGGCCGGATCGGCGGTTGAAATCACAAACAGTGGATCAACCATCTTGAACGTGACCATATAGCAGCGATCGTCAATGAAACGAGTGGCGAAGATGTTCTCGCCCTCCGCCAAGCCCTCCAACCGGCCCTGAATGTTCATGCTGCCGTCCAGCACATATAGGTTGTTGCTGCTGGTGTTTGCCGCCCAGTCATACGTGGTCGTGGCGACGCGGAAGTTGCCGTTGTACTCATCCATGGCGAATTGGTTCAGCACCGTGCCGGGCACTGTGCCCTTGCCGGAGGAAGACGCCGCGCCATTATTCAGGTCAAACCGGTAAAGATTGGTGGACTGCAAAGGCTGGCTCCTGGTCACGGCAGCCCCGCCCACAAGAGAGTTCATCATCCACAGCCCGCCCAGGTACTGTGTGTCCGTGACGTAGAGATGCTGGCGCGATGCGTACACCCCATCACCCGCGCCCAGAAGCGCGGTGACCTGCAAAGGCTTGGTGGGTGCCGACAGATCGAAACCTGCCACGATCAGATAGTCAGGCTCATTGAAGCCAGGAAAGTAGAAGACCTCCCTGGGCAAAATAGGGCGCGGTTTACGGCCCCGAGCAGTGTCCTTGATGGCGGGCACCAGGCCCACGTTGCGGCGCACCGCTCTTCTCGCCCTGCTGTCGGCCCCCTTGACAACGCTCACCCCCGTCAGAGGCTGCATGTAAAAGTCCGGGTACTTGCGCATGACGAGGTAAACACAGTGGTCAACCTTCCGCGAGGCCAAGTAATCGCCGTCCACCTCCAGCTCACGCACCACCTTGCAGTTAGCCGGGTCTTTCACGTCTACGACGATGGCTTTCGCGGTCATCGGATTGAGGAAGAAATCATGCTGAACGGGTACCCCGCGTATGGATGTGCCGATAACGACCAGCACGCCGCTGTCCAAAAACAACTCGTATGGTGAAAATTCGCTCTCAAAGCTCAGCACGGATGTGATGTCCAGCTCGCTGTCCGGGTAGGCCTTAATCACCAGCACGCGCGAGCCATTCACCTGGTAGATATACTGGCCGTCGGTTTTGACGATATCAGCTTCGTCCACGCCGGCAACCTGCACATTCGTGACCGAGAACTGCGTGTCGTTGGTTGACGCTGTGCCATTTGTGACGCCGGGACCGGCGCCGCCGAAGGTTCCGTTCATGGGCGCGGTGGCAAGCACGTTGCCCGTCTTGGCCCCCATGCCATTGAAGAGGTAGCTGGGCTCCTTCTGTTTCAGCAGCCGCGCCAATTGGCTGTAGGACTTGACCTTCACAGGCCGTATGTTGGCCGGTTGGGCCGCGTTCAGGGACGCGACCGTGAACAACACTGCGCAGGATATGACCGCCAAGCGGCTCAAGCTGTTGACAAGTCTCATGAAACTCACCTCACAAACGCGGCGCCCCAGCCGGTTCCACACTGTACGGTCGTCTGCAAGCACCTAACCTATATTGGGTGATTCCGGCGGCAAGAAAGTTTATCAGAATGTTTGCGGGGCAGGGCTTGACGAACGCGGCTCGTGCAACTATCAACTGTGGTTTGGGTAGTTGCGTTACTCTGGGCCACGCTGGTGGGCCAGCGGGAAGAGGGGGCTCGTATGCCTGCATTTAAGCTCAGGATCCGAGAGGAAGTCACGGAGGACAACAGGGCCGTGGTCTTCGTTCTCGACGGCCAGCTCGACACCCAGAGCTTCGAACTCCTCAATACCTCTATCCAGTCCCACTTTGACGAGAAGCGTTACAGGTTCCTGTTCGACATCACCGGAGTGGACTATGTCTCGTCCACGTGCATGGGCGTGCTGCTGGCCGCGCTGTCTACTTCCATTGAGAACGGTGGCCTGATCATCATCTTGAACGCGGCCCCCAAGGTGCGGGTAGTCTTTGAGCTGTTCGGGTTGACGGACCTGTTCACGCTCACCACCGACCGCGAGGCCGCACTGACGAAACTGCGGTCGGCTTAGCGGTGTATAGAAGGATAGGGCGGGCGCCCCGCCAAGGGATCTGTCATGCTTGCCAGGATTGCGATTCGCTGTTTGATGGTGATTGTTGTGGCGCTTTCGCTGGCCGGCATCGGCTCCGTCAGGCCCGCGCTGGCTGATGAAGCGCCGCGGAAGAAGCTGAACGTCCTGTTCATTGCGGTAGACGATCTGAACAACTCTCTGGGCTGCTACAGCCACCCTTTGGTCAAGTCGCCCAATATTGACAGCCTGGCGCAACGCGGTGTGCGCTTCGATCGCGCTTACTGCCAGTACCCGCTCTGCAATCCCAGCCGTTCGTCGCTGCTCAGCGGCCTGCGCCCCGATACGACGCGGGTCGTGAATAACGGCGTGCCGGTCCGCAAGAACATACCGGACGTGGTGACGCTGCCGCAGTTCTTCCGCCAGCACGGCTATTACTCGGCGCGCGTCGGCAAGATCTACCACTACGGCGTCCCGGGTGACATCGGCAAGAGCGGGCTGGACGATACGCCTTCCTGGGACCATTTCGTGAATCCACGCGGGCGCGACAAAGACGATGAGGCAGACGTGATCAACTTCGGGCCGGGGAAAGGACTCGGCGCGTCGCTGAGCTGGATGATCGCAAAGGGCGAGGACGCCGAGCAGACCGACGGCAAGGTCGCGGCGGACACGATCAAGCTGCTGGAAGAACATAAGGACAAGCCGTTCTTCATTGCCGCCGGTTTCTACCGTCCTCATGTCCCTGACATCGCGACGCGGAAATACTTCGACCTCTACCCGCTGGAGAAGGTCCTGCTGCCGAGTGAACCTTCCGAACACTTCGCCCATATCCCGGACGCGGCGTTGACAGTGAAGCCCGCCAATTACGGCCTGGAACCCGAGAAGCTGCGCATCTTCAAACGCGCTTACTTCGCCAGTATCAGCTTCGTGGACGCCCAGGTAGGCAAGGTGCTGGACGCGCTCGACCGCCTGAAGCTGAGCGACAACACGGTCATCGTGCTGTTCGGAGATCACGGCTGGCTGCTGGGAGAACACGGCCACTGGCAGAAGATGAGCCTGTTCGAGGAATCGGCGCGCGTCCCGTTCATCATCTGCGCGCCGGGCGCCAAGGGCAACGGGCGCGCCTGCCCGCGCACCGTTGAGCTCGCGGACATCTACCCGACGCTGGCCGAGCTCTGTGGACTGAAAGCCCCGGAAGTGCTTGAAGGCTTCAGTGTGCGCCCGCTGTTGGAGAACCCGGAGGGCGCGTGGGGCCACCCGGCCTTTACGCAAGTCATACATGGCCAGGCCAAGGGATACAGTGTTCGCACTGAGCGCTGGCGGTACACTGAGTGGAACGGCGGAAAGGCGGGCGTGGAACTCTACGACCACGATGCCGACCCCCACGAATACAGGAACCTCGCCTTGGATCCGCAGTACGCGAAAACCGTGGAGGAGCTGGGAGCGTTGCTTCGCGCAGGCCCGCGCGGAAAGGCGCAATGAACGGAAACCGCTTCGCCGCGGTGAATGAGTGGTGAGAAAGGAAGCCGGGAGATGAAAGCGAGACTGAGCCGCCGTTCGTTTCTGAGGAATACTGCCTGGGCTGCGGGGGCCGCCGCTGTTTGCGGGCCGTACGTGATGGCCGACCCGGCGCCCAACTCGCGCCTGAACTGCGTAGTTATCGGCTGCGGCCGGCGTGGGGCCGCGCACATCGAAGCCGCGGCCCACGAGAAGATCGTCGCGTTTGTGGACGTGGACGAAAACAACTCCGCGAAAGCAGTCAAGTGGCTGGCCGATGAAGGCAACGTCAAGAAGTTCAAGCTGCCGGCCCAGGCCCCCTCGGCCATCAAGACTTACGTGGATCTCCGCAAGCTGCTCGACGAAATGCACAAGGACGTGGACGCGGTTTTCATCGCCACGCCCGACCACAACCATGCCTGGCCGGCGATGGCGGCGATCAGGGCGGGCAAGCACGTCTACTGCGAGAAGCCGTTGACTTACGACATCTACGAAGCGCGCGCTCTCGCCGAGGCGGCAAAGAAGTTCAAAGTCGCCACGCAGATGGGCAACCAGGGGCACGCCAGCGAGGACGAAAGGCGGTTCTGCGAATACATTGCGGCCGGCGCTATCGGCCAGGTCACCGAAACGCATAGTTGGCGCGGCGCGCAGTACAGAGGCGGCAAGCGCCCGCCCAGCAAGCCCGTGCCTAAGGGCCTGAACTGGGACATGTGGATTGGACCCGCGCCGTATCGCGATTTCCACGATGGCCTGCTCAACTATGGCTGGCTGGGCTGGTGGGATTTCGCCGCCGCCGGCATGTTGGGCGGCTGGGGCCACCACGTGCTCGACCCCGTTTTCTTCGCGCTCAAACCGGGCTTCCCCACCAGTGTGGAAATGGTTGACATGGTGCCAGGGGAGCCGGAGGGGTTCCCGAAAATGGACACTATCCGCTATGATTTCCCCGCGCGCGGCGATATGGCTCCCTTCAAGATGTTCTGGTACGACGGGGCAAAACGCGGCACGCCCATAGACTACAACAGCAGACAGGTGGAGCCCGACGCCAAGAAGGAGGACGCCAACCGCCCGGACATCGCGGCGGAACTGGAGAAGAAGTACAATCGCAACTTCGGCGAAAATGGCACCCTCTACATCGGCGAGAAGGGCATCATGCACACCACCGGCTACGGCGGCAGCCCGCGCATCATCCCCGAGGAGAAGCACAAGGAGTTCAAGCCGCCCGAAAAGACGCTGCCGCGTGTGAAAGGCATCTTTGAAGACTTCATCCAGGCCTGCAAAGGCGGACCAATACTCCCGTGCTCGAACTTCACGGACTACGCCGGCCCCTTCACGGAGGCCATGCTGACCGGCAAACTGGCCATGAAGGCCGGCAAGGGCAAGAAGATCGAGTGGGACGGGCCCAACATGAAGTGCACCAACATGCCCGAACTGAACCAGTACGTGAAACGCGAATACCGCAAGGGCTGGGAACTGTAAGCCAAAAGTCACAAGTCAAAAGTAACAACGGAACCGCAGTGAACTTTTGCCTTTTGCCTTTTCACTTTTTGCTTCAACGCCAACCTGTTCCCCTGCTGTTCTGAGCGTCTGTGTTTCTCTATCAGATTGCACGGCCTGGCTAGAAAAGCGTGTAGATGAAAGGGGCTACACCGGTGCTGCCTAGCGCTATCAGAATCCCAAACAGCACCAGCAGCACCACAATCGGCGTCAGCCACCACTTCTTGTTGTGCCTGAGGAAATACCACAACTCCGCGGCAAAGCCGGCCGGCGGGGCCTGCGCCTGACGCGCGAACTCCGCCGCAGGGCTCTTCTCGGACGGTGCCGGTTCCTTGGCCATAGCTCCTTCCTGGCTAGTACTCCCTAAAGTACTGCTCAACACTACCTGGCGGCTGGCGTGCCTGCCAGTAAGTTTTGGCCGTCTTGTCCGCGCGCCGGGCCAGGGGGTCGCCTTTCAACAGCCGCAGACACAGACCGAAAGGAGTGAAGACCAGGTAATACAGGAGCACCAAAACGATGGTAGCAGCAAGCCAGCCGAACGGGAACGCCACGTACATCAGCCCCAGAAACAGCGGCTTCATGAGGCGCGGCACGACCAAGCCGGCAAGGCTGAGTACTGCGCCGCCCGCCCACACGGCGAGCGCGGGCGTCGCGAAACCCGCCTTCCAGTAGAGCAGAGCGCCAATGGCGCCGCACAAGAGAGGAAGTCCGCAGCCCGCAAACTGGCGAAGCTGCCGCCGGCTCGGGTTGCGGTTGATCTTGATCAGCCCCATCTCCAATCTCCATTACAAGTTCGCGCCGCCGGCGTCAATCCGGCTGGAATTGCGCCGCGTATTCGCCTTCAGCAAGTACGCTCGCCCCAACCTGTTCGTCCTTGAGTATCACGAACTTCTCCACAACGAGGACGTCCATGTTCGTGTTCAGGAAGCAGCGGTACGCATCCTCCGGACTGCACACGATCGGCTCCCCACGGACGTTGAAGCTGGTGTTGATGAGCACTGGGCAGCCGGTTGCCGCGGCAAAAGCCTTCAGCAACTTATGAAAGCGCCCGTGACGCCCGGCATCCACCGTCTGCACGCGAGCGGAGTAATCCACGTGGGTGACGGCGGGGATTGTGGAACGAACGATCTTGAGCTGGCCGAGGCCCGTAGCGGCCCCTTCGCTCGCGCTGAGGGCACGGCGCTGGCTTTCGCTGACCGAAGCAGTCAGCAGCATGTAAGGGCTCGGCTCACCGGGACGCAAAGAGAAGTACTCCGCTGCGCGTTCCTGCAGCACCGCCGGCGCAAAGGGCCGGAACGACTCCCGGAACTTCGTCTTGCGGTTCATCACCGACTGCATGGTGGGGCTGCGGGGATCGCCAAGGATGCTGCGCGAGCCTAGCGCACGCGGCCCGAACTCCATGCGGTTCTGCAGCCAGCCGACCACTTTACCGGCGGCGAGATGCCCCGCCACGGCGGCACACAGCGCCTCCTCATCCTCATAATGGTGAAACGCCACGCCGCGCTGTTCGAGGGACCGCCGCACGGAGGCGTCATCGTACTCCGGGCCGAGCAGCGCGCCGTGCATGCAGTCGCTCTCCCGCACCTCGCGAGGCCGGCCCAGAAGCTGATGCCAGATGAACAGCGCTACTCCCAGGGCGCCGCCTGCATCCCCAGAGGCCGGCTGGATCCACAGCCGCTCGAACGGACCCTCGCGCAAGACGCGGCCGTTGGCGACGCAGTTCAGCGCGACGCCGCCCGCCAGGCAGAGATGCTTGAGCCCGGTCCGCGCATGCACGTAGCGGGCCATGCGCAATATGATCTCTTCCGTGACCTGCTGGACCGACGCCGCCAGGTCGAGCTCCCGCTGGGACAGCGGAGTCTCCGGCCGGCGCGGCGGCCCGCCAAAGAGTGACTCGAATGCCCGCGAAGTCATCGTCAGCCCCTGGCAATAGTTGAAGTACCGCATGTTCATGCGAAAGGAACCATCGTCCTTCAGGTCCAGCAGTCTCTCGAGAATGAGGGAGGCGAAGCGCGGCTTGCCGTAAGGCGCCAACCCCATCAGCTTGTGCTCCCCCGAGTTGACCCTGAACCCGCAGAAATAGGTGAAGGCGGAATAGAGCAGGCCGAGGGAGTGGGGGAAACGAAGTTCCTCGCAAAGCGTGATGCGGTTGCCGCGGCCATGGCCCCACGCCGCGGTCGCCCATTCTCCGACCCCATCCAGCGTCAGTATCGCGGCCTCCTCGAACGGTGACGGGAAGAAGGCGCTGCCGGCGTGAGACTCGTGGTGCTCGGCAAAGACGAAACGCTTCCGATAGCCCCCTTTCAGGCCGCCCCGCAGTTCGCAGGACAGGTGCAGCTTCTGCTCGAGCCATTTGGGTATGGCCTGGGCGAACGACCTCAAGCCCTCCGGCGCACAGGCCAGGTATGAATCCAGCAGCCGCTCGAACTTCAGCAGCGGCTTTTCGTAGAACCCCACGTAGTCCAGTTCTTCCGGCGCGATGCCGGCCTGGGCCAAACAATACTCGATGGCGTGCGAGGGGAATCCTGCGTCGTGCTTCCTGCGGGTGAACCGTTCTTCTTGAGCGGCCGCCACGACGTCGCCATCAACCACAAGCGCGGCCGCGGCATCGTGGTAATATGCTGACACACCGAGAATGCAGGTCACGCTCTGTACTCCAATGCGCTGGCGCCGGCAGTGCGATGCGGGTCACTTCGGCGCGGCGCTGGTCGCCCGTCTGGCTCGCGCTTGCTCCAGGTTGCGCTTTGCGGCGGGCATGTCCGGACGAAGCCGCAGTACCTCGGTGAACTCCTTCTCCGCCTCTTCGATCAGACCTTTGGCCAAGAGCGCGCTGCCGAGGCCGTTGTGAATCTCCGGCGCGTTAGGCGTTCCCTGGAGCGCCCTCCTGTAGTGCTCAATGGCACTGTCCGTTCTCCCCCGCGCCATCAGAATCGCGCCCGTGTCCGCTTCGGCCTGCGAGGAGTGCGCGCGGGCTTCGCTGGAGCGCTGTTGCTTCGCCAGGATTTCGCTCATGGCCACATGGGCGTCCGGGAACTGGGGGCGTGCGTTCAAGGCGGCGGCGAGGCTTTCCAATGCCTCCTCCGTCCAGCCGATGCGACCCAGCGTGACCCCCAGGCCGCACAGGCCCTCCGGCAAGCTGGGCTTGATCCGCAGCGTCTCGCGATACCAAGTGACGGCCTCCTGCAACTGGCCCGCCTCGCGCAGCGAGAGCGCCAGGTTATGGCAGGTGCGCCAATCGAAAGGCACAGCGCGCAGGATAAGC